>Ga0210003_1004916_pt1 | contig 10400 bp, 25 predicted proteins | sample LantaG_FD_182804 | JGI IMG/M metagenome (GOLD analysis project Ga0210003, IMG submission 182804) | Deep subsurface microbial communities from Baltic Sea to uncover new lineages of life (NeLLi) - Landsort_02402 metaG (SPAdes) (version 2) | ecosystem: Environmental > Aquatic > Marine > Oceanic >...
AAGCAACCATATTATTTGATCTATCTTTACCAATTTCCTGTTCTTCTAAATACCATTCAGCAAACATCTTAAACCTTCCCATTGGTATTCGAATTGTAGTGTGCCCCATTTTTAAAACAACAACATTAGGTTCAACTGTTATTGAATCACCGTTATGTCCTATCCCTTGTTCATTTAGTTTACTTGCTGTTACCATATCTTTGCAATCGCAAGGTCTAAGTCTATGTTTCATTACAATAATTTTTTGTTAACTAACCATTCATGTTCAACAGTAGCTGGGTCTTTAAAATATGCTTTGAGATTTTTTAAGAGTTTTTTTGATGATTCTACTGCGAAAGTCTGACAACCAATTGTTACATTAAATCCGAAATCACATGGTTTTATATTAATTTCTCTTATTTTACAACTAGCAGCACTATCAGCACCAATAAAGGTATTAGCACCACTATAACCAATAATTACGTTGTTTTCTCCACCAAGACCACAATTACTAGTTGTTAAAATTCCACTATTTTCAGATTGTGGTTCTTGATTTGAATTATTTTCATCCATTTTATTTATATTTTAAGTTTTGAACAAATATAAATAAAGTTAATGTGAATTACAAGAATATTTCATATAATCATTATTTTTTTTAACTTTTCTTCCACGTATTTCTGGATATCTTCTGGTTGGTTCACTAATTTCATATCAACATTATTTAGGTTAGCATATTCACCATGAATAACTTCAGCAGCTAAGTTATAAGCATAACCCGCACTATCTTCATCACAATAATATCCCATATGTATTTTGGATTTACTATGTTCTTTACTTCCTAATTGCACTCTATATTTATTAGTTTTTTTATATTTACAATATGTAATTCCCAGATATTTGGAGTGACTATTCTTTTTTGAAGTTCGGTTCTTCATATTTTGTGACCTTGTAACTAATCTAAGGTTGGTTTTTCTATTATCTAACGGATTAATTGATTTATGGTCAACATGTGGTGTTGATACATTTTCAACATTCATTACTACTCGATGTAAATAAAATTGTTTTCTTTGTTTGTTGATTGTTTTTCTCGTAATAACGTATGGATTATTTGAACCTGTTGTGAATTTAATTTCCCAACCATTGGGTGCGAAGTCCATTACTCTTTGATAATCTTCTTCATCCACCAAAATATCATATTTTCCACATTTAGATTTAAATGTTTTACTTTTTTTCATCCTTAAATAAATTAACAACACCATATATTATTGTTGACCAACCAATAATCATAATTATTATCGACCAGAGTTGGGATTCAAAATAAATTGTTGGTATATAATTAAAGGTATCTATAGAAGATATAAATGTTCCCATAATAATAGTAAATATGATTAACATAAGAACCATAAATCTCAACATATGACTAAGAGTTTTAATCATATTTGCAATAAATATAAGTAAGATTCCAGTAAAATGAATTAATTTGATCATAGTTTTTTATCTAAATTATTTTTAATTTCCAAATATTCTCTTTCCATGCTTCTTAAAGCACTAGCGTTTATATAATCTTGTACTTTTATTAGTTTAAGTTTTAGCGACTTAATTTCTTCTAATATTATATCAATTTTTGTTTTCATAACTATTATACGAAGATAATAAAAAAATGTTACAAAATATTGGTATTATTTTAAAATTTAGGGATATTTGATTTGATTTTAACTTTTCTTTCAATTACAATATACTCACCATATTCATGAACAAAATAATCTTTCCTCATATTCTTTTGGATATACTGCATGTATAGATTGAACCTTCTTTTATCGTCTTCTTTTTCTTCATCCTTACTGGGTTTGAATTTCAAGACATTTGGTTTGAAATTATCAATAAAATCATTGGTGATTTGTAAGATAGTTGCCATAACATTAAACACTTTCCCTCTATTGGTTACATCATTAGGTGTTCCACCAACTGTTCCGAACTGCATGTCCCATATACCTGCATAAACATCAACCTTGTTTATCATGACAATATAATCATCTTCTTCGGTATCGAAGTGATAATTTACTTCATTAAAACTAACATTATCAAATTTAAATGGGTAACCTTTACTAGTTCCTTCACCAGTTTCGCTTATTGATTTTAAACGATCACCAAATTGTGGATAATTGGCAACAGTATTCATTATTTCTTCTTGGATGATTTTTTCTATGTTAGACATTTTGATGTTTTAACATAAATACTTAAGACTTATATAAAATTAGTTTGATTTTAGGTATGGTTTAGTCATAAGCATAATCTTATTATAGTGTTGATTTAAATATGCTCGATCAGTTTCAATTATTTTATCAAGACTATACCCAATACAATGATTCATCATTGAAAAACAAACATATGTTGTTGTACCAACCACAAATCTTCTTCGATGATTTCTTATGCCCTTTTTGAATTTTTTCTGTCTTGTAAAATCATAAAAATCTTGTACAGATTGACATACAACACCAATTGTTTTTGGTTTTGGTTTATGTGGTATCATGATTGCTGTAATGAAATTCTGAATATCTTGAAGACAATTGATATTCCAAACAGTACTACCATATGGCATGAAACAATACTGTCTCCATTTACTAAACCATTCAATAATTCCAAGTTCCTCACCACTTTTTAAATTAACAACAGCAATAACCATTGTCTTTGGTTTGAAACGAACTATAACAAATTTAAGATATTTAGTTCTATGTGTTTCGTATGGTACTTTTTCTTCTTTTTCTGCTCTGGTCATGATTAATTATATATTTCGTTCATATAATCGATGTTATAACCAATACTACTTTTATTCTTCGATTTGAGTTTCTGTATTAAAATTTTTTAAATCATCCAATATCACCTTGGTGGTTTTTTGCATATAATACCAATATCTACCCATTCTAATACCATCACCAATTTCAGATGGATAACTACGCATAAACATTCTAACATCCATATTGTTTTTTTCACAATATTCTAATATTTCTGGTAAGTCGTGTAATCCATCATGGCTGTTTGGTATTAAATCAATTTCAATATACTCACCGCCCTGTATTGGTTTTACTACATTCTCGTAATTTTTTGAGATGTAATCCAATAATTTCAATTTGTATTCGTTCATATTTAAAAATTTTTATTTGTGTTTCAATTTAAGTTTCTACTATTTTACCGTACTGGTTATAACAAGGTGTATAAGAAAGTTTGCTATAAAGTTCGGTGGTTAAATTGAAGGTTCATCTAAGCAAACCTTCTCATACACCCAACCGATATCGTCAACATCACTCATATCTAAATTATAATTAAATGCAATTATTTCTAAACACACACCTTTTAGATACAATCCATAAACTTTATTTCTAATCTTCTTTTTAAAATGCATTTCAATAGTTATATGTATCAAGTAATTTCGAAATTGCTATTAATATTGCGCTCCCTCTTATATTAGCTTGATGCTCAAGAAGATCATAATCAAATTTTGATTCCCTAAGTAGAAATTTCAAAGTTGGGTCAGCTTGAATGATATCCTCAAAACATCTACTACTATTCTTCATCGTAGTCTCGATTAAATTTATTTTCTTTACTTTTTAGATTTAGAATTTCTTCATAATCTTCATCATCATAACGACTAGTTTCATTTTCTTTAGCTTTACATTTCTGACATTCATCATCTAAATGATTTGTCATTTGAAAACATTTTTCACAAAAATCAAGATGTAATTCTTTTTCCATTATAGTTTATAGTTATTTATATCTCTTATTCCAAACACTGATTTTATCCTCATGTATTACTGTTGAACTGTTTAGTGGATATAACCAACAATTTTCATTATGTTCACAGATAACATATCCTTCATATTCTGATAATTTAACATTCTCCCCACAAAAAGGACATGGCTTTGTATTTAATAACAGTAATGTTAATACTGGGTCTTTTATAAGTTCAGCAACAATTTTAGGTGTGATGTCATGAAAATTAGGAATATCATATTCAGCAATAATTTTCTTATCTTCCCAAATCTTTAAATGTTGACCATAATTTACAGTCCAACCATATTGTTTTCCATCTACGGTTATATCTCTATGTTTCTTTTTCATAATTTATATTTTACCAAGTCCTTGTTCGGCAGTAATTATTATTCTACCCTTAAATTTTCTAATTTTTTCTAAAATTCTTTGTTGTGATAGTGTGTATCTGTTAATTACAATACATCTTCGACATTCAACATAACTTTCGTCTTCTTCAAAAGTATAAGCAGGGATATTAAGTATTGGGTGAGTAATTACACCTTTTATAGTGTTAACAACCAGACCAGACTTAAATTTCTTGTTGTTCGTTTTTTTTCTGGTTATCGAACATTTACTCACCCATTTACCAATATTTTTTTCGTAGTTCATTATTCTGATTTTGAAGAATCGTATTTTTCTTTACCTGCATCAAATGCTGCTTTTCCAACTTCGACAGTTTTTTCAGTAACTCTCTTAGTCTCGTGATTCAATTTCTCAACAAAAGGTTCACCCAACTTACTTTTTAAGTACGAATCAATAGTGTTATGGAAAACATAACCTAAAAGTGCTCCGATTGTTAAAGTTAATACAAATCTAATAATTGTTTTCATTTTATAAATTTTTAGTTAAACATACTTATTATACGAAAACTATTTATTTTTGTTACAAATTAATGATAAACTTTTATATAATTCATCATATTCTTCCAGAGTTCCAATGAAATTCATTCCAAGTTTATAACCAGTATTATTATATACATAATCACTGACATCATATTCATTCCAATTATTATTTGTAATTAGTTGATTAATTGCTTGTCTTGAATTAAGGTTTTCAATATATCTTTCAAAATATTTAATTTGTTCTCTTGCATCAGCTTTTGCCCACTCAAAAGAATTAGGGAAGTCATTTGTTGATATAAAAAGTTTTTTATTTTTACATTCAGTTTCAAATAACAATACTAATTGCATCGATAAAAAGTCCCTAATTTCTTTTTGTGGATGTCCTTGATGAATATCCGTACAATTTATTAATCTATTGTTTTCCATTTTTCAAATAAATTTTTAAGTGTTGGTTGATTAATATAAAACACATCTTTAACAACCATTTCGAAATAATATTTTTCGAGTTGAGGTAATTTTGTTTCAATTTCTCCGAAACTTAACCCAGTTTCTTTGAGTCTATCGAAATATTTAATAAACTCATGTTCACTCATGTAATACGATACACTACTTTCTGTTAACATATTATTTGTTTTTATTTGTTTTAATTAAAGGTTCTTCATACCAACCTATCTTATGTCCATCGACCACAATATCACCATTATTTTTGAGATATCCAAGACCTACGAGTTGAATTTTTTCAAAATCAAATCTATGATCAGGATGATAGGGTAAAATTTTTCCATATTTTGTCATTAAAGTATTACGAACAGCAACTTTTAATGACTTAGGGTATAATTGTGGTAACACAAGATTCATAAAATAATGAATATTGCTAAGATGTTGTTGGGTGAGTCTATCATAATTAATTGATCTACCATCCCATGATTTCCATTGTATCATAATATTTTATATTAAAAGTAAACAACATTTTTTATATTTTTTTCCAGAACCACAAGGGCATAATTCATTTCTCCCTACTTCAATTGGTTTAGGTGTAATATAATTATTTTCTTCGATTTGTTCAGTAACACCATTAAGATGATTAATTTCGTGTTGCCAAATCTGTCCCTCGAAACCTTTATAGAATTCATGTCGAGGTTTTCCAATTTCATCATAATATCTAACCCATACACCACGACTACGTTCAGCAACAACAGTTCTATTCTTCCAAGTCAAACAACCCTCGGCTTTAATTTCTTTAATACCAACATACTCAGTAATTACTGGGTCTACAATTATTCTCCATTCACGTGTAGTTAAATTACGAAGTGCAAATGCTCGTATCATGAATCTCTCACCATCAATAGCGCACTGATTAGCAGCTAATCCCGCAGCATCCTCTCTGGTTTCAGCATATTCTTTAAACGCCACTAGTTTTTGGATGTTCTCTTCCAAATCAATAAACTGTTCGATGTTTTCAATTTCATCGACTTTTGGTGTTTGCTCGTTAGGTATTACTGTGAATTCCATTATTTTAAAATATTAAACAATTTTTCAGTCAACTCAGTTTTTATTCTCAACCTGTTCATGTGATCTCTATGTGAGACAATCGAAGGTTCAACATGAAGTACACCTTTATGCATTTCAATTACTAATTTTAATTTTTCGATATCATCTTCTCGAAAATCTTCTTCTAAGGTTATTGTAAACCCTTTAACTCTGTTTGTCATAATTATTTTTTTTGAGGTTCTGTTGAATTAACGAGCTTATTTAATTTATCATTAAGTTCGTTTATCATTTCCATGTTAAGTTCCAATGCTTTAGCTTTAGCTTCATCAAAAGTTAATAGTTTTTCTTTAGCCATTGATTTTGACATTAGAAAAGCAATATCTGATTCATTACGCATGAATGCTTTTTCAACTTTCCATTCTTCCACCATATCATTATCTTCACCAGAATCAAATCCGTAATTGTTTCTTTGTTTAACAACATACATATCACGAAGAGGTTCTTGTGCATAAGGTCTCCAAACAAAACCTTCGATATTATGTTTCTCCATGAAACTTATTGCTGCTTTTGTGTTGAAATTTTGTGCATGTCTTACCTTATCAGTATATTCAATAAGAATTTTTAAACTTTCTTTATCAAAACTAGATGATTTCACAAAACCTTTTCCTGTACAAATATAATTTTTCATATTCTTTTTTATTGATTATACGAAAATTATTAAATTTTGTTACAATTATCATTAAAATTATTTTCTTTCCATACATTATATGCTTTGAGAGTGGTCATGTGCTGTGTTAAAACATTATCAACTTCTGCATTTTCTAAGTCAAATACTCCCATGTGTGGTGTGCAGATAGCAAGTGCTGCTCGAAAACCAGCAAAAAAACTACTGGAATCTCTACCAGTATATCTATATACGGTTCGATTATTAATATCAGGACCATGCATGTCCATATTAATAATCTCATTTGTTTTGAATTTCTTTAATTTAAGCGCAATTTTGTCGGGGTTACCATGAATTACAGTTAAATCAAGTAAAGTGTAAATCATTTCATCATAATAATAAAACTTTTCCCCTTTCTTAAGGTCTTTAAATTTAACTATTTCCGATTTCATTTTTAATCCTCATTCAATCCTGTGCTACATCCACCATCATCCCATGATTTAATCTTTTTCATTATAGTCATCCAAGAATTATCTACAGTATTTTCAGTTTTTCTCTCGTCTTCAAGAATATTGTGAAACAATTCTTCTTCAGTGGAAGGTACAGAATTCATTTTATCCCAATCTTCAATTGATATTAAATATGTGTCAAGAAACCACTGTAATGGTTTATGTTTTAAACAAGTTATGTTATCATTAATCAAACCAATAAGAATAACTTCATCAAGTTTTACACCAGTTTCATCATCAATATCTCTAGGTGACACATGAAATAATTGTTGTGGGATTGTTTCTCCAATGAATCCTATAAATTGTTCTTCTGTCATGATTATTTTGAATTAGGGCATAATTTATTAATACATTTACGTTTTCTTGATAATAAACTCTCTCGAACATATGATGAACCACAGTTTGGACAAGTGTGTGTACAACCCTTTCTAATAATTCTTGATAATGGTGGTGTTGGTGGTGATAATTTATTTTCTTCTCTCACAATTGATAAGGCTTTAGTAAATGATTTTTTTATTATAGTTAACATATAAGGGTATGGGTTAAGAGATTTCTTACGATCAAATTCAAAAGCATATTTAACACAATCCTCATATGCAAATACCACAGCTAATAGTTTGACATTATCATCAAGAAATTTATATTCATCTGCCTTACCAATATCAGATACAATATCAAATGCTAAATCAAATAATAATACTTTAAGTTTATCGCTTAATGTATCATTATTTCGATTATATTCTAATTCAAGCAATAATTTGTTATTATATTCTTCTTTAGTATATTTCATAATTATCTATTAAACCAAATTATCGTATCAAAATCGTTTCGTATCGAACCATATCGTATATCACTAGGATTTATGGTAATATTAGACATCTTACCATCTTTGACATAATTACCTGAACCATCGTAGTCGATGAACCCACCATCATTAACAGTTCCAATAAAATCTTTTAAACTCATTATATCACCATAGTCAGGCATATCTTCAAATTCAGGTGTCATGAGCATACGTCTTTCATTATCTAATTTAGATAATTGTGACATTTCAGGTTCTTGGTATTCTTCCCAATCAGTAAAAGATTTTGATTTACTATAATCAAATTTTAGGTTCTTTTTGTGAAGTTTTTTTCTGAGGATAGTTATTTTAGAGTCAATTTCTTCTAATCTTTTTTCTTTTTCCATGATCATTTTTATAATTAAATAAAAAAAGTCGCTTAGTGATAAATTTATATAGTTAAAGTCAAAAACTACGTCAATGTCAAAGACCTTCTCTTACTACAAAGTCAAAGGCAAAATCCATGTCTTAGGGTTGTGGTCTAATTATCTTCCGAAGAAGTAACTTAGTACCACGTCTTGGTCTTCTTTGTAGGAAGCCAAAAAGACTAGTGGTTTTGTAAGAGAAGCGGTTTATCTCTAGGAGTCATCGCCCCCCGAAGGGGACAATTACGTTTAAAGTTTATATAACTTTTATATATTTTAAAGAACTTATCACTAAACGTAAAAAAGGATAGACTCGGCTTGTGCTCTGCCTATCGCTTACCTTATGTTTTTATTCCTTTGTTTCAGGAAGTTTTGTTAAGAATTCATCAATTGTATCTTGGAAACGTGCATCAACATTAATTCGTGTGGCAGCAATTTCAGCAATACGTGCTTGACGAATTTTTTCAAACTCTACACGAATATCATTAGCTTCTTCTGTTGCTTTTTTCATAGCAGTTTCGTAAGTAAGTTGCAACTCATTATTAGTCTTTGCAGCAGCATTTTGAGCGTCAGCATTATGTTTAGCTATACGAGCATTCTCTAAAGTCGTAAGGTTTTTCACCTTTGCTTTAAAATAATTTACACGTTGCTCATACTCACGGTGAGCACTTGCAAGTTTATTGTGAAGATCAAGAAGTTTATCACTATCATGATGTATATTGATAGTTACTGGTGATTTCTCACCATCTTTAATAGTCATCCACTCAATAGCTGGTATATCAGGAAGTTCATTTCTTAGACGACTTAAAGTCCCACCTTTATGAATAAATTGACCAATATGTGCAGCAAACGATTCTGCTTCCAAATACTCGTTAATTTCAGAAGCTGTTAATTGTTCCCAACCAAATTCTTCATTAACATTTGATAAATAATTTACTACTGGGTCAATAAACGTAGGTTTTGTAGGAAATTCAACTGCTGATACATCAGCAACAGCATTTCGTGCATTTTCCAACAACACTTCTTTTGTCTTAATGTTTTCCATCAAGAATGCCTGACAAGCATGAAGTTTTGCTTTTTTACCTAATAAATCAATAACATTCTCAGGAAGTTGTTTTCCATTAATAATTATTTTATCTTCCTCACCAATTTTTACTGTTTTACTGAAATTATTTACACCAGTAAGTTTAGCAGTAATCTCGATAGCACTTTGATTACAAAGATTTGAAATGCTTTGTGCTTGTGAAAGACTAAGACCTTTATTTGATAATGAATTTTTTCTCATAGCTAAAAAGTTTTTAATTTAAATAATGTGAATGCAAATATAGTTTAATTTTTTTAATTTACAATTATTTTTATGATTTAATTTTGTGTCCATTCAAAAAAGTTAGAAAATGTTCCTGCAAAACTATTTTTCCCTTCTTCAATAAATCTATCGCCAACTGTTTTATTTTCACAATCAACTTGATATGAAATAACATCATCCCCCTCTGGTGTGCTTATTATCATTAGAATTATGTCAAGATTTTCTTTAAGTTCAGAAACTTTAATGTTTCCGTTCTTAACAAGTTTACTCATTTCAGAATCAACATTTAATCTAGCACCATATCCTTCGATGATAATTCCTGCACAAAAAACATTTGGTTGAGCACAAATCTGTTTAATAACTTTTGCAAGTATTTGTTTTCCATTTGGTGTTGAAAGTAAATCATTTGGAATTATTGTGATTGATGGTTCTTCGTTTTTAATAAAGAATAAAACTGGTGTTAAAAAACCATCCTTTTCAAAGTTTTTGATCATCCCATCATGTAAGGTTTTCTTAAGACTTTCAATCATTCTTTTTTTCATAATTCCAATTTTTATTATCTTATACGATATAAATTAAAAAAGGTTACAAAAATA
>Ga0210003_1004917_pt1 | contig 10400 bp, 7 predicted proteins | sample LantaG_FD_182804 | JGI IMG/M metagenome (GOLD analysis project Ga0210003, IMG submission 182804) | Deep subsurface microbial communities from Baltic Sea to uncover new lineages of life (NeLLi) - Landsort_02402 metaG (SPAdes) (version 2) | ecosystem: Environmental > Aquatic > Marine > Oceanic >...
TTGAATAATGGAGCTCCAAATCAAGGGCACGATACTAGTAGAGTTTTTGGAGCTTTAGAAGCTCTTAATATGAGTAATCAATCATTGAGTAGACTAGTGGTAACTAAGTATGTTAATGGACAAGAAATAATGGGAGACTTTATTACAGTTGGAGCAGAAGGAGGAGAAGATTTAACTTTAATTCTTTATAAAGACTGCAAGCAATCTTAATTAAATAAAATATATGGAAGATAAAAAGAAAGAATACGCAGAAGTGAATTATAACTTTAACTTTACAGAATCTATGATGGAGGAACTTCATATGGAGGGTAAATTAGAAGTTAGAATAGAAGGAGAAGAAGAAGATATGGTTATTTCATTTACTTACAATAGAGAAGAAGAAATTATTAAAGATAAAAGCAATGATGAAAAAATTATATCAATGTTAGATGACGAGTTGGACGATTATATTAATAGACTTACTAATTCAATAAAAGAACTTTAAATATAAACATATGGAAGAGGAGAATAAAAGAAGAATGCTCAGAAAAAAAGTAATGGATAGTAATATAGAGCTAGAAAAAATTACAAAAAAAAATCCACCATCATTTAGTAACCCTAATGGAAGAAAAAAAGGAGAGCCTAATAAAATAACGCAAATGAGTAGGTCTGCTTTGGCTTGGGCATTGGAAGGTCATTCATATAAAATCAAAATAGCATTAGATAAGTTATTTGAAGAAAGTCCTGAAGCTTATATTAGTGCAATTACTAAATTAATGAATTATACCGTCCCTAAACTATCTTCTAACGAGATAACAGACAATACTTCTAAAAAAATCAAGATAGATTTTAATGATGATATATCTATTGATGATATTAAAGCTAAATTAAAAGAAATTGAAGAGCAGAGCTAATGACCCTATACAGGAAGCATTAGAAAAAAAACTTTGTGAATTATCCTTCTATGAATTCTTTAAGAGGGCTTGGCATATCATAGAGCCTTCTATTCCTCTTTCTACTAATTGGCATCATAAATATCTTTGTGATATTCTTCAGGAAGAAGCAGAGAGAATAAACGCAAACAAACCTAAAACGAAGGATATTGTAATCAATATACCATTTCGTAGTACAAAATCTATATTAGTAACTGTTATGTTCCCTGTATGGACTTGGATAAAGAATCCTAAGCTTAGATTCATTACCGCATCCTACTCAGCAGACCTTTCTATAGAACACGCAACTAGAAGTAGAGATATTATAACCTCAGATTGGTTTAAAGATAGATGGGGAGATATATTTCACATTAAAAAAGACCAAAATCTAAAGGCGAGATACGAAAACAACTTTATGGGGGTAAGGAGAGCAACTTCTGTAGGTGGAACTGTTACGGGGCAAGGAGGGGACTTCCTTATTGTGGATGACCCTGTGTCTCCTCAGCACGCAGCATCGGAAATTGAAAGAGAGAACGCTAACGAATGGTATAGAACAACATTCTACTCAAGACTTAATAATCCATTGACAGGAGTTCGGATTGTTATTATGCAAAGGATACACGAGAATGATTTAAGTGGATTTTTGATTGGACACGAGTCAAGAATGAAGTATAAACACATTTGTATACCCGCAGAACTATCAAGAGACCTAAAACCTGCTGCACTTGAAGATAATTATGATGAAAATGGTTTGTTTTGGTCTGATAGGTTTAGTAGAGATATATTAGATGACTATAAACAAGCTTTAGGTAGCTATGGTTACGCAGGACAGCTTATGCAGACCCCAACACCTATCAATTCAGGAATGATAAGGTCAGATTGGTTTAAAATAGACAGTACAAAGTATGTAGACGAGAAAACAGTTGTAGATTTTGTAATTGACCCCGCATATACCGCAAATGAGAAGAATGACCCCTCTGCATTACTAGCATATACATTTAGAGATAATAAATGGCAAATAGTAGATTGTATCAACGTATATAAGGAATTTCCCGATTTAATTAAGTTCATTCAACAATGGGTTGTTAAGAATGGCTACTCAAACAGAAGTAGAGTATATGTTGAGCCAAAAGCTTCAGGGAAGTCAATAGTACAGACATTAAAGAAAGAAACAGGTCTAAATGTAAGGGAAGATAAGCCACCATCTAAAGATAAAGTGGCTAGAGTACAGGATATAAGTGCTTCATTAGAAAGCGGTAGAGTTAGCTTGGTAAAAGGGAAGTGGAATGAGGAGTTTTTAAACCAACTTGTTAGGTTTCCTGCAGCAAAACACGATGATATGGTAGACTGTTTAGTTATGGCTGTCAATAAGAATATGTGGAATCACTCAAAAGTGTTATATTTTGAGTAATCACTTTTAAAAACTTCGCATCTATACGGATTTTTTTTCATATTATTGCGAAAGATTAAGAATAAATGAAAATAGAAGCCATAAATAAAAAACACGCAAGCTATCTCAAGGATTATATAAAAGATATTCAAGAGATTATGTTTGATGCAACTGAAAATGCCAATACAGGTAAATTTTCAGAAATTAATGACCTTTTATCAAATGTTGTTAGGTATTCTAATAAATTCAAGGAATACACTAATAGTCCACAAGAAATCAATGAATGGTGCTATATGATTCCAAATCTTATGATGTATGCATCAACAGGATTCTTAATTGGCATAAAAAACGATGATAATAGTGAAGATGTTGAACAGGCTATTGATAGATTATTTGAGAATACAGTAAAGATAACTTCTGAAACAAATAAAATGCTAGATAAACTAGAAGCTATAGGAGAACTAGAAGACTTACTAACTAATTTAATGAAAAAATAGTATATGTTATTTATAGATGTAATTGACGGAGATAAAACAAAGACAATAAACATACCTACCGATTGGGAAGATATGACATTAAGTTATTGGTGTGGAATTTATAGAATATTTAGAAAGTATAAAGAAAAAGGAAAAATTACTGAAAAATTAGTTAATGATAAGATTCAATCACACTTAGAGCATTACACTAGTGAAATGAATGAATCTAATTTAGATTTCCTTAAAGAAAGAGATGCTATCAAGATGAATAAAGATATATTCAAATATATAGCACAAGTTAGTGATGAAGATATTGAAAGAGTTGATTTTAAAAAAGCTATGGATGTTTTGAGTGCAATAAATATCTTTCAAGAAGAATATAAGCCTAAAGGAATTCAAAGCTTTGAGTTTGAAGATGAAATTTATTATTTCCCTAAAGATAATATGAAAGATAATACTTTCGGGGATTATATAGAGTCTACTCAGTTAGATATGAATGAAAAAGCAATGACTAATGGTCATTATGATGTTTTACCTGAGCAAATGGCTATATTATGCAGGAGACTAGGAGAAGAGTATGACGAAGATGAAGTCGCAAAGAAAACAGAGAAATTTAAGAACTTAAAAATGGACATCATAATGGAGTTTAGTTTTTTTTTGACCAAACAAAGTCAAGTATTGGGGAAAGTTTTGGAAATGTATTCGGAGGAGAGAGAAGAGGAGGTGGTAGCATAAAAGGTAAGATAGCTTCAGATGGTTATTATAAAAAATATATAAAACCTTTTGGATGGTTAAATAGTTTATTTGAGTTGGCAGAAAAGAAAATTTTTACAATAAAAGGAATGAATGAAATAGATAGTGTTAAGAATACAAACTTATACAAGGTATTAACCTACTTGAGTTGGCAAAACGCTAAGTCAGATTATGAGGGGGCAGTTCAAGAAGCTATATATGCAGATAAATAAATAATATGGCAATAACAAGACTAACAGACATAGTAACTGCAATGAAAAGTAAATGGACTTACGGAGATAAGGACTTTGCTTATGAATTTGAAGTAAATCAACATCATAATACGCAATATCCGTATATGATGATAATACCACCTAATTCACAAATACCTGAAATATATAATGGATGGGAAGCGTATAATTTTGAAGTAGATTTCTTTGATTTATATCAAACAGCATCACAACAAGCAGTTGCTTTAGAGCAAAAATGGGATAACTTAGAGGATTTAGCTTTAGAGTGGTTGGATAATGTAATGATTAACTTTAATAATCCTACAGGAGCAAATGTAGGTATTTATTTCTTAGAGGAATCTATTGACATACAAAGAATAAAGGAAGTGGCAAATGATAGGCTTATTCAAATTAAGATGAGCTTTATAATGAGAGGAGTAACAAGATGTATGTTTGGTAGTATTCCAACTCACTCTCCAAATCAAATAGCTAATTTATCAACTTGGTTAAGAGCTGATAGTGGGGTTACTTTTGATACACCAACTAAAAGAGTAAGTTCTTGGGTAGACCAATCAGGAAACAATAACAATGCTGCTCAATCTACAGCAACAAAACAGCCATTAAGAATACCTTATGATGGAGCTTCAGATAAAACAAGAATAAACTTTGATGGAACTGCTGATGAATTAGAATCGGTTACTAATAGTCCGATTAATACAGACTTTACTATATTTACAGTTGCACAATCCGAACCTGTAACTCCTGCATTTACAAATACATACTCTACAAGCTTTGAAGGGGGGACAGATGTTGTTGATTGTGGCAATCCTGTAGGTGGAGCGGGAGGTCAGCTTTTCTCATTTACAGATGGAGCAGGAGCTGATAAACCATTCAGTCTTAGTATTTGGGCAAATATAGACCCTACACAACCTTGGAGAGGATGGATAGAGAAACACGAAATAGGTCAAGCTGAATATTCTTTTAGACCTGTATATTCTAATGGGAAATTAACTTTTTTTCTTTATGATAATGTAACAGGAGGATATATAAGCCAAAAAGTTACATTATTTGAACAGAAAGGGGAATGGGCTTTATATACAGCCACTTATGATGGTAGTGGCTCTCCGTTAGGAATGAAAATATATATAAATGGAGTGGAATCTCAAGACGCAGGCTACCAAGGAGGGACTTATAATGGTATGCAGCTAACTACATCTCCTCTTGAATTAGGAAACGGTAATACCAATGGTTATGTTGGAGATTTAGATGAATGCAGTATTTATAATAAACAATTATCTACTGCTGAAATTATTGAGATGTATAATTTAGGCAATCCTAATGACTTAACAACTTTAACGACTAGCTATCCAAGTCTTATTGGTTGGTGGAGAATGGGAGATGGAGCAACATTCCCTACTATTCCTGATGCTAGTACAAACTCTAATGATGGTACTATGGTTGATATGACTGCTGATAACTTTAGAGCATTTGCTCCTAATTCAGAAGAAGGCACTTACTTTAGTTATGAGTTTGGAAACGCAAAAATATCCTTAGGAAGTTCTTCTGAGAGAATATATTGTAATGTAGCTGATAGCTCTCAGGCAGCAGGGGAGTGGAACGCTAGGAGGGTTTGGAATGGAGATAGTTCAAAATATCATATAGCAACAATGTGGTTAGAATCTGCTAGTTCAACTTTAGGATTAAAATATAATAATGACACAACAACATCAATGGAAGGTACAATGTCAAATTACGATAGCACACAAACATACAATGCAGCTAAATTTAAAATAGGAAACGGAACTCATTTAGGTAATTTAGATGGAAATGTTCAGGAACTAATAATATACAACAGAGCTTTAAGTTTAACAGAACAAAATACAGTAATAAATTACTTAAATAATAAGTATAAAATATATTAAAAAATGGCACAAAATTTAAACTACTCTACTATCTTCTTTAGTATATCTCCAAGAGCATATTCATCATTAGCTTTAAATAGTGGTGGCTATGTGTATGATGTTTACGAAGGTAATGTAGACACTTATATTCATAGTGCAAATGCTCCTATAACATTACAGGTTTGGTGGCAAGCCTCAGGACTAACTCAATCTCAGGAAGGGACAGGTTCAGGAGGAGTAAGAGTTGCAGGAGATTTAGTAAATGTTATATTTGATATTTATCAAGGAACAACCGCTATAAATAACACTATAACAACTGCAAATGATTTCAAAAAGATATGCAGTATAAAGAAAGCAAAAGACATATCTAAAGTTTGGAGTGGTAGACCTAGTGAAGAGCCTACTTTAGATGGTCATAGATTCACAATAGATATAAGTCATATTTGTGCTGATTTACTTTCTTATAGTTTAGTGCCTAATAATATAGGAACTTGGGGGGGATTAAATGATGGCAGTACAGGTCCTACGGGAGGTATGAACTCAAGCACACAGCCTAATTTATATGGAGGTTTAAATGGTCAATGGGTTATGGAAGATATAGCTTTAACTACAACTACGGCAGCACCTAGTATGTATAATCTTACAGCGAATGGAGCAGAGAGAAGAATTAGGGTTATAGCTAGATTTGAAGTAATGAAATCAGACGGAACATTAGAGATAACTGATACTCCTGCTTCTAGGACTATAAGTGATTTTGTTGTAATTAATTCTGCACCTCAATGGTCAGACAGACATAATCTTAAAGATAGGATGATGACTAAGGATAACGGAACTAATAGGTTTCTAACTAACTCTCCTAATGGTAGTACATCAGCAACAGCATCCAATGCGTATTTTAAGAAAGTACGTTTAAACTCTCAGTCAGAATATTTGCAATGGTTTCAATCAAGTCTTAGTAATACTAGTGTTAATGATGGGTTTGCTTTAAGAGTAGATTATTCCTCTACTAGTAATTTTAGCTCTACTAGTACTGTTTATTTAGTAGACTTTATGATGGGAGGAAGAGCTAGAATATCTGCGGGTAATAATTTATATAATAACCAATACAGACAGTTTGCTCAAAATATATCTCCTGATTGGATAAACCTCCATAATAATGGGGCTAATATAAGGTCTCATTCTGCAGCATATATAGCGAATCCAATAACCTCTACGAATAAATATTATAGAGTTAGTGTTGTTACTGTTCCAACAGGAAGTTCTACTCAAGTTAAATCAAGTCAATATATGTATTATGAATTAGATTTAGAAGATAAGGGTAATTGGAATGATGTTTTGGGGTATCAAAATGGAGTTAAGTTTATGTGGGTAAATAGACTAGGGGGAATTGATACATATACAGCAAAAAGAAATATAAGTGCTTCAGTAGAGGTAAGTCAAGATATAATCAAAAGAAGAAGTCCTGATAGAAAATTCCCTAACAAATCTCAAAGTACTGTTGCGAATAGTAGTGTTGGAGCTAATATATACCCTCACTCAAGAGAAGCTTTAAATACAAATGCTAATAGAAGTCTGACAGTATATACAGACCCAATAACACCTGTAGAGTCTATTTGGCTAGAGGAGATTTTAACCTCTCCAAATGTTTGGGTTATGCAAGAAACTAAAGGGTACGATTACTTACACTCATTAGGGAATACAGACGAAGCTAGACCTAGCGACTTAGGGTATATGCCTGTATTAATCACTAATTCAAGTTCTGTTTTAGTTGATGAAGAAGAAGGTTTAGTTCAAATGAATATAGAATTTTCTGAATCTCACGAAATAAATACACAAAGAAATTAAATGAGTTCAAAGTCTATTGAAATAGAAATTATAGATACTGAGTTAGATACAGTAACAACAGGAGGAGGAGTTGTTACAACTCACGCAAATAATGTTTGGGATAATGGGTTCTCAGGAAGTGCTTTAAATCAATTAAATATAGGTCAAGCGGGATGTTCTTTAACCGAAAATTATATAACTTTTAACAGAGGAGGGGCAAATGGAACTCCATCAAGTACAATTTGGACTCCCTGTTCTTTCGCTAATGGAACTGCCTATGGAGCTAGTGGAGGATTTTGTGGTATATTCTATAGGGATACTCCTATACCCTCTTCAGCATCAGGTCAAGTTACTTTTTATGGAACTGCTACTATCCCTCCATCTACAAATATTGTAGAAAATGGAGATTTTAATAGTAACGGTTTTATAACGGCTGTCTCTACTTTTAGTACAGATGCCGTAGGTACGGCTATTATTTCAGGATATATATCTCAACAGCAATCAGGAGCTTCTAAGTGGAGGTCTGCTAGAACTGTTTGTAATGGAGGGATAACTGCACTAAATAGCTATCCTAATATAAATGCGAGTGCAGCAGTTTGTCAGCTTTATCAAGGTACGTCTGCCTGCTCCCCTCTTGGAGGTATATTAGCTTCATCAGGAATATACCAAACAATACAAGGATTGACTGCAGGATTAGGTTATAGATTAGAGATAAAACTTGACCAACAAGATAGATTAGGAGCAGGAATATTTAAATTTGGTACACACGAACTTGATAATGGAGTCAATGTAAATGGAGTTGTTTATAATAATTTAGGAGGGGATAACTCTATTATATATGGAAATACAGGAGCAGGGGAATGGGCAAATTCAACTATTTTACCTCAATCCACATCAACTCAATACATAGATTTTGTTTCTATAGGTGGAAACGAAGTTTTAAGTATAGAGTATAGGGGTTACGTTCCTGGAGCTACGAATCAAGGGAGTAACATTTCCTTAGATTTAATTAGAATAACTGAACTTCCTCCTGCACCTTACAATATAAGTACTATTTATAGTATAGCTGATGTTAAAAATACACCAACAGGAACGACTCCTACTTTTGGTAGAGTAGATGTAGATGTAACTACTATTAATCTTTCTGAAGATATGATTAGTATTGGAGAAGCACTATATCCATTACAAAATACTACAGGACTTCAGACTTTAATGACTGCACCTGCGGGAGGTATAAGGTTTTCTAATAATCCTGCTTGGAATCCTACACATCCATTAATTATAGGCACTAATAGTGCTGTTATTCAATTAAATCAAACTGATTCAGTAGCTCCATTTACTGCTAGTGATAGATATATTGATTGTACTGTAGTTAGTGAATCAGGAGCAAATGTTAAAATAACAAAGCTAGATGTTGTTTATCAAACTGTTAGTACTGCAACTACTACGCAGGTTATAAATGAAGATAAAAGTTTATACGGAAAGTTAGAAGTTAGTAATAGTCAAGATTTCCCTCTAAACATATCATATAATATTTCAGATGGAAAGGATTTAGAGAGTAGATTTGGAGATTATTCTCAGACTTTTGATATTCCTGCTACAGCAAAAAACAATAGTATATTAAACAATGTTTGGAAATCAACTGTAGACCAAGTAGACAAGCAAGCATTTGGAGTTAAAGATTGTAGAATATTAGTTGATGGGCTTCCTTTCTTTGAGGGGACTATGCAAATTAAGAGTGCTGTACAGAAATCAAATCCTGAGTCTTATTCTTGTACTATTTATGGGGGTAATTTTAGTTGGATGAGTTTGCTAAAGGATAAATTTCTATGTGAGGTTTTTGGTGCTGATGAAGAATTTTTATACACCTACCAAGAGATAGAAAGTACTTGGGGGAAAAACTCTTCTAATAGTGACATTCAATACCCTTTAATATCTTATAAAGACTTTAATGTAGGTGGAATACCTAATTATGTAAATACAATTGATGAATCAAAAATTCCTGATTTTCAACCTGCATACTATGTTAAAAATATGCTTAAAAGAATATTTAATGGAATAGGATATACTATTGATTCTTCTTTTATTGAAACAGACCATTTTAGTAGACTTTTAAATACTTTCCCTTTCCTATCAAATACAGCAGTAGATGATGGTATCCATTATAGTAGTATGCAGAGTAGAATAATGTCAGATTGGCAAACAATAGAAACTACAGGGTTGGGAAGTTTAACAACAAATTGGACTACCGTTATATTAAATAAAAATGATGGAGATAATTCAAGCTCTTATGATAATGCAACAGGAGTTTGGACTTGTCAGAAAGCAGGTCAATATTCAGTATATGCTCAATGCGGATTTAGAATTGACTTAACTAGTGATGTAACCGCAGAGTGTAATCAATATATATCAGGTGGTTGTGATTGGGGGTGGACTGTAACCGCTCCATCTGACGCTTGGGGCTATGCGAGTAGAGTAAAAGTTACTACATCTTTAGGCTCTTCTTATTTAGGAACAACATCATCAGGATGGGGTAGTCCTACTCTTCGTCCATTAGATTGGTATTCAGTAGGATGTTGGGATACTGCTAATGCTAATCTAACAATACCTCCTGATAGCGTTGTATTGGGAGTTGGAGACACTATAGAGCTTCAGGCAAGATTTATAGGTCAAAATTTACTTGGCTGTGACCCTCAAGTAATGACAAGGGTTGGTAATAGTCCGGGAGCTGTAAGTTATGGTAATATACTACCTCAAATGAGTATTACATTTGATGATACATCACCAAAACTAGGAGGTAATATTCCTTATAATAATATACTGCCTTGCGGTGTTAGTCAGACAGACTACATAAAAAGTATATCTCAGTTATTTAATCTTTATTTTACAACTGATGTTCAGTCTAAAACAGTATATATAGAGCCTTTTAATAAATT
>Ga0210003_1004918_pt1 | contig 10400 bp, 10 predicted proteins | sample LantaG_FD_182804 | JGI IMG/M metagenome (GOLD analysis project Ga0210003, IMG submission 182804) | Deep subsurface microbial communities from Baltic Sea to uncover new lineages of life (NeLLi) - Landsort_02402 metaG (SPAdes) (version 2) | ecosystem: Environmental > Aquatic > Marine > Oceanic >...
CCTGAGCGCCTTCGTGCACTCGGCAAGGCTGATTTTCCTGGAGTTCTTCGGCCGCTTCTATGAAGCGACCGGAAGGCGGTTCAGCCCGCTGGGCTTCAACAGCCCGCTGATCGAGGTCATCGAGCCGAGCGAGGGCGGTTGAGCGATGGAATGCGCGGTTATGATTTCAGCATTGGGCGCCGCAGTGAAACGCGGCTGCCCGCAAGGCCACGAGGCGTCCACTAACGGAGGTTTGATACATTATGGGATTCGTTGAACAGTATTTTCTGACAACCGGGCTTGGCTGGGCGGCTATCGGCGCGATGTTTGCGGTGATGTTCGGCGGGATCGGCTCGGCCCGCGGCATACGGATTGCCGCATCGGAAGCCGCCGGTGCAATCGCGGAAAAACCCGACCTGTTCGGCAAGGCGCTGATCCTCGCGGCGCTTCCCGGCACACAGGGCTTCTATGGCTTCGTGATCGCGTTTATGATCGCGGGTGCGGGGAATCTGACCAAATCTGCGGACGAAGCGGTGGCCATCAGCCCGCTGGTGGGCCTTGCGCTGCTGTTTGTGGGCGTGCTGGCCGGCATAGTGCAGTGGAAAAGCGCCGTCAACCAGGGCGAGGTCTCGGCTGCATGCATCAATCTGACAGCGAAGCGCCCGGAAGAAGGCGGCCGCGCAATCCTGCTGCCGGTGCTCGTGGAAACCTATGCTGTTGTGGCGCTGCTTGCCGCCATCCTGATGATCGGCTGGCTCACGCCTGAAGGCGGCCTGCGGCTTGTCGACGTATCGAGCATATTCGGCGTCGGAAGCTGAACCGGGGAAACCAAGGTGACTGTACAAAACATCAGAAATGCCATCGAGGCCGACGCTAAGAAGGAGGCCGACCGCATCGAGGAGGTCGCGCACAAGCGGGCGGACGATAAGGTCCAGGCCGCAGGGCAGCGCCTCCAGCAGGCTTTCGAGCGGCGCGTCAGGGATGCACAGCAGCACCACGAAAACCTCAAAAACCGCGCTATCATCGCGCTGCGCAGCACGCTGAGCATGGAGCTTCTTGCGGCGAAAAATGCCGCCATCGCCGAAGCTTTCACATGCGCCGTGCAGCAGGTGGTGGAGCTGCCCGCCGGCGGCTACTCCAAGCTGCTGCTGAAGTGGCTGCAAGATGCAGCCCCCGACGAACCCGCACGCCTGGTGCTGGCGGAACGCGACCGCAAAAACCTCGGCAAGAAGCTCATCGACGAGATCAACAAGAACCGGGCCGCCGGCAAGGCGATCACGCTCGACGATAATCCCGGCGACCTGGGCGAGATCGAGGGCGGATTCATCCTGCGGACCGACAAGTTCGAGGTGGTTCGCTCGCTCGACAGCATCGTCGGCAAGCTGAAGGAAGAAATGGCTCCGCAGATCGCGGCTGAATTGTTCGGCAAACGCATCGAAAGGCTGTAACAGCAGTGACGCAGACCGCCGAAAAATGGTGCTTCCTGTCGGGCCGCGTAGCGGCTATGGAGGCGCGCCTCATTCGCGATGAAGCCATGCAGCGGATGGTGCGGCTGGATAAGCTCGACGACGTGTTCCTGTCCGTCAGCGATACCCGCTACAAGGAATACTTCCCGATCATCGAGACGCTATACGAAGCCGATGGGATCGTCAGCAGCGCCTATATGGATCACGTTCAGGAGGTGGCGCGATATTCGCCCGCCCCCGACGTTGCCGACATGTTCGTCGTCCAGTTCGACTTCCGCGGCTTCAAGGCGTATCTGAAAAACACGCTCGCCGGGGTGGACGTCCAATTCGGCAACCGCAGCAGCGTTTCGGCCGGCACGTGGGAACGCGTTTACAACGACCTCAAGACGCCGCTGCCGGGGTTCTGGTATCGGGCCGCGGGGCTGATCAGGGCGGAGCACGACGAATCGCACCCCGAGCAGACGGCGCAGGTGATCGACCTGGTGCTGGATGCGGAGTATCTGATCCAGCAGGAGGCTGCGGCGCAGGCGCTGGGCTATCCGCTGATCGTCCGATGGGCGGAGATGCTCAAGCTTGTTTCGGCCATTGAAATATTGTGGCGCGCCAAGGGCGCGGCATACGATCCCGAGCAGGTGAAGCGGCTGTTCCTTCGCGACAGCCTGAGCATTCCGCTGCTGAAAGAGCTGCACGCGCTGCCGCTTGCGGACTGGCCCGACAGGCTGCGGTTCAGCCCCGTGGGCCGGATAGTGGACGACGTTTTTTCGCAGCAGGAAGGAGACAGGCTGACCGAGTTCGTGAGGCTGGGCGAGAACCTGCTGCTGGATATCGTGCGGCCGGCCCGGAACGTTGCGTTCGGGCCTGACCGTGTTTTCGGTTACCTGTGCGCGCTGCGCACCGAGGCATACAACCTCCGCCTCGTGCTTTCGGGCAAGGTCAATAAGATCGGCGAGGAGCTGCTGGCGGCTCGAGTGAGAACGCAGTACGTCTGACGCAAGACCTGGAGCCTGAAGAATGTCGCAGATTATGGCAATCGGCACCAAAGAGCAGATCATAGGATTTCGCGGCGTGGGCGTCGGCATTTCGGCGGTGACGGGCCTGGCGGAGTTCGAGCAGGCCATCAGGGAGCATACGAGCGATCCCGAGACCGAGATCATACTGATCACCGAAACGTTTGCTGAAAACGATTACGCCGGGCTGATCCGCGAGGCTCGCGAGGACAGCGACAAGGTTATATTGATCATCCCGGACCACCACGGCGCCCGCGGCCTCGCCCTGGCCGAGATGAAGGCGGACGTCGAGCGCGCGCTGGGCGTTGATATGATCTCCGAAAAGGGTTGAGTGACGATCAGCAGAGGCAGCAATAGGCCGAGACAGCCTGAGGAATAAAAAGCAATGAAAGAAGGCAAAATCATTCGCGTATCAGGCCCGCTGGTAGTCGCCACCGGCCTTGCCGGCACGCGAATGTATGAAATGGTTCGTGTGGGCGAGCTGCGGCTGTTCGGCGAGGTGATCGAAATCCGCGGCGACGAGTATTCGATTCAGGTCTACGAGGAAACCGAAGGCCTCGGACCCGGCGACCCGGTTTACCCGACGGGCGAGCCGCTGAGCGTGGAGCTTGGGCCGGGCCTGATCACGTCCATTTACGACGGCGTGCAGCGTCCGCTGGATGTATTGGCTGCGCAGCACGGCGACTACATCGTGCGCGGTGCCGAAGCCCCGCCGCTTGACCGCCAGAAGAAATGGAAGTTCGCGCCGAAGGTCGAGAAGGGAACCAAGGTTGTCCCGGGCGACATCCTCGGCACCGTGCAGGAGTCGAAGGTTGTCGAGCACCGGATAATGGTTCCGCCGGACGTAAGCGGCACGGTGGTCGAGATCGGGGAAGTCGAATGCACGGTGGAGGGGGTGATCGCGAAGATCGAGACCAGCGAGGGCGTGCGCGACGTTACGATGCTTCAGAAGTGGCCGGTTCGGCAGGGCCGCAACGTGAGCCGCAAGCTGCCGCCGCACATTCCGCTCACCAGCGGGCAGCGCGTGCTGGATATGTTTTTCCCGATCACGAAAGGCGGCACGGCGTGTGTGCCGGGGCCGTTTGGCAGCGGAAAGACGGTGGTTCAGCACCAGCTCGCAAAATGGGCCGATGCGCAGATAATAGTGTATGTGGGCTGCGGCGAGCGCGGCAACGAGATGACCGACGTGCTGCTGGAGTTCCCCGAGCTGCAGGACCCGAACACCGGCGAGCCGCTGATGGAGCGGACGGTGCTGGTGGCGAATACATCGAACATGCCGGTGGCGGCGCGGGAGGCGTCTGTGTTTACCGGCATCACGATGGCCGAATATTACCGCGACATGGGCTACGACGTGGCGTTGATGGCCGATTCGACGAGCCGCTGGGCCGAGGCCATGCGCGAGATGTCGGGCCGCCTCGAGGAAATGCCGGGCGAGGAAGGCTACCCGGCGTATCTGGCTTCGCGGATTGCGGCGTTTTACGAGCGCTCGGGGCGTATCGAGTGCCTCGGCAGCGACGAGCGCTACGGCTCGCTGAGCATCATCGGAGCGGTGTCGCCGCCCGGCGGCGATCTTTCCGAGCCGGTGGTGCAGTCTACGCTGCGCGTCGTGAAAGTTTTCTGGGGCCTCGATGCGGAGCTTGCATACGCGCGGCATTTCCCGGCGATCAACTGGCTCAACAGCTACTCGCTGTATCTCGACAAGGTCGATGAGTATTGCAACGAGCACATCAGCGAGTCGTGGTCGAAGGTCCGGGCCGAGGCGATGGCGGTCCTTCAGCGCGAGGCCGGGCTCGAGGAGCTGGTGCGGCTGGTGGGTATGGACACGCTCGCGCCGGAAGACCGCCTGCTGATGCACGTGGCGAGGATCATCAGGGAAGACTTCCTGCACCAGAACGCATTCCTCGATATCGACACCTACACATCGCTGCCCAAGCAGCACAAGATGCTGTCGCTGATCATCAACTACTACCGCAAGGCGCAGGAAGTTATGAAAAGCGGCGCCGAATTGAGTGCCATCACGACCATCTCCGCGCTCGAAGGAATCGGCCGCGCCAAGCTCGTGCCGGAAGACGAGACGGACAGATTCGACAAGATCGGCGAGCAGATAAACAATGAACTCGACGCCCTCGCCAAAGAGGAGGTGAAAGAGAGATGAGCAAAGAATACCTGACCGTAAGAGACATCATCGGCCCGCTCATCTTCATCGATGACGTCAGCGGCATCACCTACGGCGAGCTGGCCAACATCACCATGCCCAACGGCGAGGTGCGGCAGGGCCGCGTGCTGGAAGTGAACGAAAACCGAGCGGTCGTTCAGGTTTTCGAAGGCACCAGGGGCATCGCGTCTACGAACACGAAAGTGCGGTTCCTCGGCCGAGGCCAGGAGATCGGCGTTTCGCCCGACATTCTCGGCCGCATTTTTGACGGTGCCGGCCGCCCCATAGACGACGGCCCGGAGATCATACCCGAGAAGCGCCTCAACATCAACGGCCAGCCGATGAACCCGTTCACACGCGACTATCCCAACGAGTTCATCCAGACCGGCATCTCGACTATAGACGCGCTCAACACGCTCGTGCGCGGCCAGAAGCTTCCGCTGTTTTCCGGCTCGGGCCTGCCCCACGCCAAGATAGCGGCGCAGATCGCCCGCCAGGCAACGGTGCTCAAGACGGGCGAGAAGTTCGCCGTCATCTTCGCCGCGATGGGGATCACATTCGAGGAAGCCAACTTCTTCATCGAAGATTTCCGCCGCACGGGCGCCATCGAACGCGCGGTGCTGTTCATCAACCTCGCCGACGGCCCGCCGATCGAGCGGATCGCCATCCCGCGCATCGCTCTCACCGTGGCCGAATACCTCGCGTTCGACCTCGAAATGCACGTGCTGGTGATCCTGACGGACATCACGAACTACTGCGAAGCGTTGCGCGAAGTGTCCGCCGCACGCAAAGAGGTGCCGGGCCGCCGCGGTTACCCCGGCTACCTGTACACCGACCTCGCGAGCCTGTATGAACGGGCCGGCCGGATGAAAGGCCGGGGCGGAAGCATTACGCAGATTCCGGTGCTGACGATGCCCGAGGACGACAAGACGCACCCGATCCCCGACCTCACCGGCTACATCACCGAAGGCCAGATATTCCTCGACCGCACGCTGCAGGGCGAAGGCATATATCCGCCGGTGGACGTGCTGCCGTCGCTGTCGCGTTTGAAGGACAAGGGCATCGGCGAGGGCAAGACCCGCGCCGACCACGCGGGCGTGATGAACCAGTTGTACGCGGCCTACGCCCGCGGCAAGAACGCGAAGGAGCTTGCGGTGGTGCTGGGCGAGTCGGCCCTGAGCGAAGAAGACCTGCTGTATGTGAAATTCGCCGACGAATTCGAGCAGAAGTTCGTGCAGCAGGGCGAAGAGGAGAACCGCTCGATCGACGAGAGCCTCGACATCGGCTGGGAGCTGCTGAGGCTGCTGCCGCGCGGCGAGCTGAAGCGCATCAAGGAAGAGCACCTGGTCAAGTATTACGACGCAAAGCAATCGGCCGCCGCCGGCTGACGGGAGTCGATTGAATGAAACGAGTTATCCCCACGCGAATGGTTCTGCTGCGGATGCGGAAACGCCTTTCAACCGCAACGCACGGCCATAAGCTGCTGAAGGACAAGCTCGACGGGCTTATGAGCGAGTTCCGCGATCTGGTGGACGACTACAAGCGCACTCGCCGCGAAGTGGATCAAGGCCTGCCGGAAATTCTGAAGCTGTTCGTGCTGGCCGGGATCACTTCGTCGTCGCAGGACATAGAAACGGCCATCGCCCAAAGCAGCAGCAAGCTTCAGCTCACGGTCAGCCGCGGGCGTCTGATGAGCGTGATCGTGCCGGAATTCGCCGTCGAGTTTGAAGCGGGCGCCACCACCTACAGCCTGCTCGATACGCCGGGCGAGCTTGACACCGCGATGTCGGCGCTGAAGGAATATTTCCCGAAGATACTCGAGCTGGCGCGGCTGGAGGAGATGATGCGGCGGATGGTCGACGAGATCGAGAAGACGCGCCGCCGGGTGAACGCGCTCGAGTATGTCATGATTCCCGAGCTTCGCGAAACCATCAAGAGCATCACCACCAAGCTCGACGAGCAGGAGCGTTCAACCACCACACGCCTGATGAAGATCAAGGAACAGCGCCTGCAGGAGGAATGGGAAGCGCGCCTTGCCGCGAAAGAACGGCTGGGGGTGTGAGCGGGGCGAGGCGAAGTGTGAAGTGTGAAGTGTGAAATGCAAGCCCACGCGAACGCCCCCGCCCGCATCACATTCAGTTACCTAATTGCCGGTGGGCGAGCCGCAGTTCCAACAAAAAATGAGGCCAGATAGTGTAGTGGCGAGTCTCCGTGCCCGCCCGCGCGGGCGTCCTCGCCCGCATCATCAATATCCCCCTCCATTCAGAAGTGCCGAAGGCACTGGCCCCAACAGTAGCCCAACCCGACCGACGGCCCGCGTTTCGCGGCGCCGAGGGAGCGTTGGGTAATGCTGAAGCGGCTACGGCTCGGCAAGCTTCGCGCGGACGCACCGCCTTAACCACACGCCATCGGGCGGAACGCCCGCGTTCATGGCATCCTCGGCTCAATGGCAGGCGCTCCCGCGAACCTGAAGACTACAGACCCTCACCACCCCGCGCCGTCGGGCACGTAATGCGGGGAGTTCGATTCGCCGACGTGTCCGATGTTGTGCTCCGGCGAGGTGAGCTTGGTCGGCGGCAGACTCGCGACGTGGCCGTCGACGAAGCAGAAATTGGCCAGGCCCGCGTGCCGGAAACAGGTGGTGGGCGAGCCGTTGGGCTGCCAGCGGCCGCGGGTATACAGGAAGGGCGGATCGAGGAAGCTGGTGTTTGTTACGCCGTCCTTACCCCAGCTCAGCAGCGAATCTCCGAACATAAACACTTCGCTGGGGTTGACTATTTCGTGGAAAGTCTGCCACGGTTTCTGGCCTATCGAGACGTTCCACCCTGGTGCGGCCGGAGGGCACAGGAAATAGCCGTTGTAGCCGTAGGTGGTGGTGATAGCCCCGCCGATACCCTCGGGCTTGTAGCTGCCGGGTGCCTGCTCGGGGCATTGGTATACGTCGCCGTCGTTGCCGGCTGCCTCAACATACGGCGTGAGGAATCCCTCGCTGTAGTCGGGCGGATCGTCGTTGGTGCCCCACCAGTAGGCGGTGGGCTGTGTATCGGCGTAGCCCAGCGGGGGGAAATGGCCCTCGTACGCGTTGGCATATACCTGCACGGCGATGCCGAGCTGGCGGAGGTTGTTGTGGCAGACCACGCTCCGCGCGACGCCACGGCTGCGGTTGACGGCTGCCATCACGAGACCCGCCAGCACGGAGATGACGGCGATCACGACGAGCACCTCGACGAGGCTGAACCCGCGCGACGGGCGCGGGCGCAGCAACATCGTGCCGCGAATCTGCGGTCGAATCCCATGCCATACGGTTGCGTTGATTGCAGACATTGCTGCTCCTGCCTCACTGCTCGCAGCGGTTGTTGAGCCTGTTGCGCGTGTAGATGAGGTCGAGGATGTTTATCTTGCCGTCGTCGTTGACGTCGGCCTGCCAGTTTGCTCCGCTGGCGGGGTCGGATGATATCCTGTTTCTCACGAACAGAAGGTCGAGGATGTTCACCGTGCAGTCGAGGTTGGCGTCGCCTTCGACCGGCCAGGTGTGCTCGGGCGGAAGTTCGCCGAACGCGCACAGGCCGCCGTTTCCCACGCTGTAGATGCTGCCGTTTGCATATGCGGGGCTGCCGCCGGCGTCGGGATGCGAGCCGACCACGAAGCCGGCGTCGCCGGGGTCGAGGGCCAGGTCGAGGGCGACCAGCCCTTCATAGTAGAATCCGCCGAGGTCCGGCGAATCGCCTATGTAGCAGGTGGAGCCGACGATCACCGGCGTATTGTCGCGGCCGCCCACGCCCGCGTATTCCCACAGCTTGGTGCCGGTCGCGTCGTCGAATGCCTCGAGTTTCGGCACGCCGAAGTCCACCAGGCCGCCGCACAGCAGCACCCGGCCGCCGACGACGATCGGCACGCTGTTGCTTCGCTCCGACGGCGTGCGCCAGACGAGGCCGCCCGTGGCTGCGTTCAGCTTGTAGATGTAGCTGTTGTCTTCGCCGCCGTGGAAGTAGTAGGTGCAGGCGTATGCGAATCCGCCGCTGATGCTTGTTGCTCCCCAGAAAGTGCCGCCGGGCGTGTGTTGCCAGTCGTAGACGTCGGGGACGTCGGGGACGGTGTAGGACCAGGCCTGCTGGCCGGTGTCGGCGTGGCAGGCGCGGATGGTGCCGGAGCAATCGCCCACGATGACGAGGCTGTTTTCGGGATCGTATGCGGGGGTGCAGCCGGAGCTGCTGCCGAGGGGTGCCTGCCACAGGATGTCGCCCGGCTCGTGCTCCTGCGATGCTCCGAGATTCAGGGCCACGAGCTTGCCGGGTCCGCCGCCATAGGATCCGGCCACGGCCGTCGAGTCGCTCAGGAAAGCCCGGCCGGCGGCGATGGTGATCGAGCTGTTGAAAATGCTCGAGCCGATATCGGTGACCCAGCGCTGCGCGCCGGTGTCGACGTTCAGGCAGAATATGCGGCTGCCGGTGCCGATGAGGATGGAGCGCGAAGCCGCGTCTACGGCGGGTGTGGACCATGAATCCTGCACGGCTGCGTCGACCGGCTCCTGCCAGCGGGGTGTGCCGTCGGCAACGTCATACGCGGCGATATAGGATGTGCTGAAATCCCACGAGAGGCCGTATGCGAACACGGTGTTTTCGAACACGACGGGTGCGGACGCGGCCGTCAGTTCGAAATCGGGCGAGACGGACCAGCGAGGCTGCACCAGTTCGGGTGCAGCCTCGCCGCCAACAACAGGATTATGCAGGCAAGTGCGGCCGTACTGCTCCCAGTGCACGTCGGCAGTCGACCAACCTGTTATTGCCAATAGAAGAGCGAGTGATTCCAGGGCTTTCATAGTCGTTGTCATTTGCGATTCCTGCGGCGGATCAAGATTCCTGCGGCGCCCAGCAGCAGTATGGCGGCCGTGGCAGGCTCGGGCACGGGGCTGACCTTCGCGAATGCGTCGATCACGCCGGGGCCGTCCACCCTGATGAAGCTGATTTCGTCGAGGCCAAGCTGGCCGATGTCAAACGCCATGCCGCCGCCCGAGCCGCCGTATAGTGCGAGTGCTTCCACGGCTGTCAGGCCGCCGAACTGCTCCGGCGTGAGATTCGGGTTCATCGGCAGCGTGAAATCGGCGGGGCTGTTGTGGTCCCAGGCGCCGGCTTGGGCGTCCCAGGCGCTGTAGGCCTGCGTGGGCCACAGGCCCCCGGCCAACGGGCTGGTGAAGGTGAGCCAGTCGTCGCCGTTGGCGCTCACCGACACGCTCATTGCATCTACGCCGAATGCGGCTCCGCCTTCGGCGATTGCATAAGATGCCATATCGGTATCGGCTTGCACCCAGCCCGCCTGCCCCAGGAATGCGCTGTTGCCGAAGATGATGAAATCGGCGCCGTATGGATTGAGCGGGTTGTTGACCACCGGCGTGTCGAACTGCACGATCACATAGCCGCCGGGAGCGAACAGCGCCACGTTGTCGGTGCCCCATGCGCCGTAGACCATCGAGATGTCCATGTCGGCCGCCTCCCACGAATCGTAAACGGATGTGGTTGGCGAGCCGAGCGTGGTTGTTGCATCGTAGCCTTCGACGAGGCCGGAGGAGTCGTAGATTGTTGTGGCAAACGGGTCTGCGACGGCTGCCGGAGCTGCGAGAATGATGAGAACAAGGCTGATCGTGCCGAAGAATTTTGTTGCCAAGGCGTTATCCCCTTTTCTGTTGCAGTATCTGCTGCAAAATCGTAAAATGTGATGTTGCGAGGCGTTCGAACGAGCGCCTTGCGTCCTGCCCCGCGCGGATGCTCCAGGTTCAGCTTCGCGCGGGGCACTTTC
>Ga0210003_1004920_pt1 | contig 10396 bp, 8 predicted proteins | sample LantaG_FD_182804 | JGI IMG/M metagenome (GOLD analysis project Ga0210003, IMG submission 182804) | Deep subsurface microbial communities from Baltic Sea to uncover new lineages of life (NeLLi) - Landsort_02402 metaG (SPAdes) (version 2) | ecosystem: Environmental > Aquatic > Marine > Oceanic >...
CTTCTAAAAGTGAGATAGAAACCTGTTTTCCCTATTTAGAAACCCAGATTGCTTTAATCAATCCCAAAATTATTGTTACCTTGGGTAATATCCCCACTCAATATCTTTTGGAAACTACTCAGGGAATTACTAAAATTCGAGGCCAATGGTTTGATTGGTTGGGTGGGATTAAAATATTTCCCATGTTTCATCCCAGTTATTTATTGAGAAACGAAGCAACTTTCCCGGGCAGCCCCAAAGAGCTAACCTGGAAGGATATAAAAATTCTTAAAAAAGCTATGAGTGAATTTTAGAATTATTTGCGTCTTTAATTAAAGATTTAAAATTTTTAAGGAGTAACAAAATTTTTAATAATTTCTTAACAGTTACCATTTACTAAATTTATTATTTCATCAGAATTTAAACCACTTAATCCTAATTTATCTAGTGTCCTTCCTGATTTACGAAAATCCATCTTTAACATCGTTGAACCGATTTTTATAATAGAATCTATATTTGGTGTGGGAACTCCTAATTGATGCCCAATCGATGCGATCGGGACTAAACTCATTGGAATATCTTCGGTTAAATATCTGATATTTATTTTAGTCGGAGCTTTTACTCCTTTATAAGCCACATTATTTTGAATAGCTTGATATAAAGAATCAGCTTCTACTCCATAAGATTCTTTTAGAAAATCTATTGCAGATTGTACTTTTACTTTAAGAGCTTTTGCAACTTCTAATCTTTCTCTATCAATATTTTCTAAAACAGTAGCAACTACAGGAGTTATTCCTTCGTGATAATAATCAAACTTTTCTCCCGATTCAATCCTTGAACTATTTAAAATGGTTGGTGCGGGATGAAAAATTGCTCCAATATTATTTAGACTAGTCTCTAATACATTTAGTGCTGGAACAAATTGAGGGTAAGCTTTATTTAATACTTTTATAAGTCTCTCTATATTTTTTGCTGGAAATGAAGCAACAGAAAGTGATTTTTTTACACCATAAATGACTACTTTTGTAGAATTTATTTTCCTGCAAGCATAGATCAAAGTCTGTGCTTCTCCTATAATAGGTTTATTACTTATTTTCTCTTCTTTTAATACTTTATCAAATTCAAGTGCGCCTCCTGTTCTACCCGGATTCAATATCACTACTTGATTATCCTTTAAATAAGGCGCACAATCTCTGGCTATTCTTGCATGTGCATTAGCAGGGGTTACAATCATTATAAGATCAGCACCGTCAATAGCTAATTTGATATCATTAGTTACTTTACCCAAGATAGCAAAACCTTTTCCTCCTACTCCTTCTAATTCTATTCCCCCTTTCGAAATAATTGGTTCTAATTCTTTGTTAAATATACTATATAAATTAACCGTATGTCCTTTTAGAGCTAAATGTGAAGCAATTGCTAATCCGCCATTACCTGCTCCAATTACCGTTACTTTCATATAATTATCTCTCCCTTCTTTTCCCTCTTGTTTTTAAGTATCATAACTGCAACAACGGTTCCCATTCCGGCAAGGCCCAGCAAATCGCTTGTAAAATTAGGTATAATTAGGCACAATGAAGACAAAGCTAAAATTATGCGTTTTTGAATGTTTATATTTTCTATAACAAAATACCCTTCTAAACTTCCTGCAAAACTTAATATTCCTAACAAAGAAGTAATCAATATCCAAAAAACTTCTCCGATAGAAGTATCAATTAATAACAACGAGGGAGATAAAGCAAATATATAAGGCATTATAAAAGCAGCCAATGCAAGCTTTAATCCTGTGAATGCTGTTTTCACTCCATCTGCTTTAGCAATCGATGCTGCGAGATAAGAGCTTAGGGCAACTGGGGGAGTAAGAGCAGCAAAAACACCAAAATAAAATATGAAAAGATGTGCTGCAATAGGAATAACTCCCATCTTTACTAAAGCGGGAGCTACTAATGTTGCTAAAATTACATATAAAGCCGTAGTAGGCATTCCCATTCCAAATATTATACAGGCAATCATAGTTAAAAATAAGCCTAAAATAAGGTTTCCGGAAGATAAATTAACAATTAAACTAGCAAATTTCAAACCTAAGCCAGTTAACGTAACGACTCCCACTATAATACCCGCTGTAGCACAAGCAGCTATTATGCTTAACGCATTAGTTGCGCCTTTTTCAAACGCCACAAGCAATTTTTTGGGTGTTAATCTTGTTTCTTTACTAATCATACTTACTATAATAGTAACTACAATCGCATAAAAAGAAGCTTTAATAGGACTGTATCCTGCAATTAAGAAATAGATTATCGCTATAGGAGGGAGTATTAAATGTCCACCTTTTTTTAATATCGGTATTAATTTAGGTAACTTTTCTTTAGGTACTCCGGTTATCCCTAATTTACCTGCCCTAAAATCTACCATAATTCCCACTGCAAGAAAGTATAATAATGCTGGAAGTGCAGCATAAATTATTAATTTACCGTAAGGAATCCCAAGCATCTCTGCCATTATAAAAGCAGCAGCCCCCATGACCGGAGGAGCTATCTGTCCACCTGCGGAAGCAGCTGCTTCAACCCCACCTGCAAACTCAGGAGGATATCCCACTTTTTTCATTAAAGGAATGGTAAAAGTTCCTGTTCCAATAACATTAGCAAAAGAACTTCCCGAGATCATTCCCATTAAACCACTAGATAAAACTGCAGCCTTAGCTGGCCCTCCTCGAGATTTACCAGTTAGAGCAAAAGCGAAATCTATAAAAAACCGTGAACCTCCCGTTGCTTCTAATAAGGCTCCGAATAAAACAAAAGTATAAACAAAGGTAGAGGATACATAGATAGCTACTCCATACAGTCCTTGATTTGTTAAATACATATGATCAATAATTCTTTTTAATTTATAGCCTTTGTGGGCAAACCCTGCAGGCATATAAGGACCAAAATAAGCATATAGTAAAAACGCTAAAGCAACTATTACCATTGGCCAACCCATAACTCTCCTAGTTGCTTCTAAAACTAAAACTATTGCAATAAAACCCATTAATAAGTCTAAGGATTTAGGATCTCCGGATCTATATATTAGCTCCCTATATTCGAAAAATAGATAGGAACCTATTGATATGCTTAATAATACTAATAAATAATCAATTATCGGAATTTTTTTATTTTGTAGCTTAGTCCGAGGATATAGTAGAAAAGTTAACACTAATGCGAAAGAAAGATGAATAGCCCTATGTTGCATAGCAGGTAGCATCCTAAATCCTGCAGAATAAAATTGAAAAATAGACATTGCAACAGCTATTATAGTAACTATCAGTGCGCCCTTCCCTATTAATCTCCTTCTTTTGCTAAACTGTTGGTCATCCTTCTGATTATTCTTGTTAACTAATTCTTCTTCAGTCATCTCCAGCCTCCTTTATTATTTTCGTATTAAAAAAAAACAAATTCTATTTACTAATGAAATTCTCTTATTTTTTATTTCCAATGCATCACTATCATTAACTAAAAATCTTAAATCATAAGTTCTACTCCTTAATATTAATTCTGGCTTTGAAATATAACTTATCCGGAATATAAAAGACGATATTTCTTTATTAATGTTTTCGATAATCATTTCGCCATTTTGGTAACTAAAATCACCCTCTGGGCTGCTCGGCATTCCCCAACCCAAGTCCTTAATAATTGTTTTAGTCAGTAATATATTGTAATTTTTATCAATTTCAAAAAATTCTAATACTGGAGTTAACTGAACAGAATGTTTTATCTTAGTTGCAAAAATATACCCCGGAAATATTTTCTCTTGAAACAATATTTCGTTTTCATCAATATTTTTAATTTCTAATACATCTATATTTGGAATATTGAGAACAATCAAAAATAAAATAAATAATATTATTATGAAAAATACTTTCGCTTTATAATTGCATTTTAGTATCATTATCTTCCTAACTTTGAAAGTAAGGCTTTCTTTTTTAAAAAAGAAAGCCTTACTTTCTCTCATACATTATCTTGAAAAGAGTTTTGTTTTATCTTGTATTACCTATTTTAAAAGACCCACTTCTTTGTAATATTTTTCGGCACCTGGGTGCAAAGGTATACTCATTCCATTTAGTGCAGTCTCTAACTTGATATTTTTACCTTGCGCGTGAGTCTCTACAAGAACATCCAAGTGTTCAAAAATTGCCTTTACTACTTCATAAACAACATCCTCACTTATATCCTCGCGAACAGATAGAAGAGCAGGAGATGCTACTGTAAATACATCCTCATTAACACCATTATATAAACCAGCTGGAATAATATTGCTTCCTAAAAATGGATAATCTTTTGAAAATTTTTCATATATCTCTTTATCAACAGGTATCAAAGAAATGTCCATTGAAGCAGCAGCGTCTATTACTGCAGCAGTAGGTAAACCCGAACCAACAACGGCACAATCTACAGTCCTATCCTTTAAAGCTGTAACCCCTTCACTAAAAGACAAAAACTCTGGGGTAAGATCATCATAAGTGATTCCGTACATGCTTAATACTAATTTTACAGTCCGTTCAGTTCCACTACCAGGTGCCCCTACGACAACTCTTTTACCTTTTAAATCACTTACACTTTTTATGCCAGAACCCTTTCTCGTAATAAATTGGAACGTTTCAGGATATAAAGCTGCAACTCCTCTTATATTTGTTACTGCTTCGTCAAAAGGTGTATTTCCAGTATAGGCAGCAAAACTAGTATTAGATGCTCCCATTAAAAAATCTACTTCACCTTGTCGTGCCATCTTTAAATTTGCCACAGAAGCTCCTGTGCTTTCAGCGGTTAACTCTACCTCCGGAACAAACTTAGTAATTATGTTTGCTATGGCTCCACCAATGGGATAATATGTGCCTGCTAATCCGCCTGTTGCCAAACTAAATCTTTCTACTCCTGCAAAAACATTTGAACAACTTAAGATTAAAATTAAAACCAGTACCAATGCAATAAATTCTGTTTTTTTAGATTTCATTTAAAATTTTTCTCCTTTTAATTTAAATATTTTACTTGTAATCAGATTCTTGTTCACATTAATTTTCTTCTAACATACCTCCTTCTTTTTTAGATTTTTTTAAAGACAGTCCTCTCACTCACCTGGTTTTAAATAGTTTTATTAATACTAATTTCTAGATTTAGGAAAATTACCAAATGAAGGGTTCTTGCCATAAATCAAATTTTGTTCCTATACCATTTTTTATTGCCTCTCTATATATTCTTGAAGCGACCATGACATCCTCGGCTCCCATTCCAATTGGAGAAAATAATATTTTTTCTTTCTTATTTTCTCTCCCTGCTTTCTTTTTAATTATTATTTCTCCTATAGTTGAATGAAGATTTTCTTTTTTAAACTTTCCATCTTTATACATATGAGCGATAGTAAATATACCGCGATGTAGTACTTCTCCCCAATTGTCTACTACAAATTTATCAAAATTCAATATGGCTTCTGCTTTGCATTCATTTCCTCCAACTTGTGAATAAAAAACTCCCTCTTTAAACCAATCTTTTTTTATAACTGGGTTTACAGAAGTAGTAGCTGTTACAACTACATCTGCGTTTTCTATTGTTTTTTGTACATTCTCGCCAATTTCGATTTTTAATTTTAATTTTTTAGACATTTCTTCAGCCCAAGTATGAGCTTTTTGTTTGTTTATATCATAAATAAATACTTTTTTTAGGTTAGTTAAAACTTCATTTAGAGCCATGAGTTGGGTTTTATTTTGTACACCAGCTCCGATTAGCCCTACAATTTCTGAATCACTTCTGGCTAAATATTTTGCACCAATTCCTGTAACTGCACCAGTCCTCATTGCACTAATAAGGGTTCCGTCCATTATTGCTACTGGGGTTAATTTATCTGGATCATTTAGTATTGTTACCGCCGAAGCTCGAGGAATATTATATTTTAGGGGGTTTAAGGGGGCGCTTCCAATCCACTTAATCCCAGGTACATTTATATTTCCACCAACATATGCAGGCATACAATTTATTCGACCTTTTGTTTCTTCTGATTTAATATCACCCCACCTTAGCACTGTTTTACTTGGAAAGACTACTTCTCCTTTTTCTTCTAAGGAAAAAAATTTTTCCATATCTTCTAAGGTCTTTTGCATATTTAATCCGTCACATTTGATTACATCTTCTTGGCTTAATAATCTTAGTGTAAGAGGTGCCATCCTTTGCTCCTTTTTTAAATAGAATTTATATTTTATAAAATTAGGCTTTTTTAAATTTATTTTTCAAGATAAAATACTCCTTGTTCTTTGAAGCATTTCTCAATTTCTTTTAACTTTCTAATTGCCTCCCTTCCCTTTTTATGCGTAATAAGATTGAGAATAAAATTAACTAAACTTAACGGTGCAACATAAGAACCGATATATCCTGCTGAATTAATGTTAACAGGCACTAAATAATCACAATCTTCGCTGAAAGGAGTTAGTATATCATCAGTAAAGACTACGGTTTTTGCCCCTTTCTTTTTTACTAATTTAATTAACTTTACTGTTTCATTTGTGTACCTTGGAAATGCAAAGCTAATTAAAATATCCTTTTTTGTAATTGCCAAGCTCTGTTCAAATAAACTACAATTTATATTATTTAATATTTTTACATTACTATCCATTACCATGTTTAAAGAAATTCCAAAAAATGTAGCCAAAGAAGCTGAAGTCCTTAAGCCTAATATATAAATATCTTTTGCCTTTAAAATATCGTCAACTATATTTACTAAAGTAGTAACGTTCGTGTTTCTTTTAGTATTTCTAATATTTTCTATATCTAAATTTACAGCTTTTGTATACAAAGATTCAAATTGTTCCACACCTTTTAGGTCCATGCTTACACCAGAAGTCTCAATTTTATCAACAAATGTAGCAGAAGTTATTTTTCTTTTAATCATAGCTTGGATATCCGACTGCATAAAACCATATCCTTCGTACCCCAGGGCATTAGATAATCGTAAAACTGTTGATTGACTTGTGTTAACTTTTATAGCAAGTTTGGTCGCTGACATAAAGCCAACTTCCATATAATTATCCAATATATATTTTATAAGCTTTCTTTGCATTGGATTTATTTTATTGCTGTTTTCTTTTACTTTTTTAAAAAATTTATCACCGTGTTCTTTCAATATTAAATCCACCTCCTTTTAAAATGGTAATTTTCAGTTATTAACAAAATATTATAATAAACTATTAAAGGCGTTATTTATTTTAATCAATAAACTAAATTATAAATGCTTTTTATGCGTCAATTTTTTATTATTGTTGCACTTTATGCATTATTATATTTCTATACGACATAAAAATCAAAAATCCTTCTTTTTTTTGAAAAAAATATTAATATTTTTTAAATTACCCAATCATTTGAAGAATATTAACATTCAATAAATATTCTTAAGTAGGATTTTACTAATTAAATTAAGGATCCTGGGGGATACAAGGAGGTTAAGAAACCCCTGAAGGAATTTGGGGAAAATTTTAAAAAAATTATTTTTTTCTATTTCATTATTCTTTTTCTCGATTATTATCTTGCAGCTCAATCTGTTGCAAAAGGTCTTCCCTACCATTTTCTATATGTTTTTTCATTAATTGCTCTGCAAGTTCTTCATCTTTTTTGATAAGAGCTTCTAAGATTACCTTGTGTTCTTCTATCGATTCTATCTGTCTTTTTTTTCGAGATAATATCTAAGTTTCATTAGATTTTCTAATTATATACCAGGGTTTTACCGGTTTAGACATTTTCATTCTGATAATTTGCTTAGCATGGGGTGCAACTTCTATTTCTTCCCCTTCTTCGTTCCACATTTTCTCGATTTTCTGGGTGAAAAAATCATCATCCGGGCCGAATATTTCAATTTCATCTCCTGTAAATATTCTGTTTTTCTGTTCTATGAGGGCTATCTGATTATTTGCTTTGTAATCAAGTATTAATCCGGCAAAATCGTAAGTTTTGATATAAGCACTGCTATCATATCTTTGTTCCTCGCCGCCTGGTTTGGCAAAATAAAATCCGGTAGTGAAATATCTATAACTTACTTTTTTTATCTCATCTAAGTATTTTTCAGCACTAAAATATTCCTTCTGTTTTGAAAAATAACTATCAATAAGGTGCCGATAAGCCTTAACCACAGTAGCCACATAATACGAACTCTTCATTCTCCCTTCAATCTTAAAAACAGAAATTCCTGCTTCTATCAATGAAGGAATGTGTTCTATCATACACAAGTCTTTGGAATTAAAAATATAGGTCCCCTTCTCATTCTCATACACCGGGAAATATTCCCCAGGCCTTGTCTCTTCCATAAGATAATATCTCCATCTGCAGGAATGTGCACAATCTCCCCTGTTAGCATCCCGACCTACCATATAGTTACTTAACAGGCATCTGCCCGAATAGGAAATACACATAGCTCCATGTACAAATGTTTCAATTTTCATATCAGGAGGAGATTTTTTCACTATTTCCTTTATCTCTTCTAAAGATAATTCCCGAGCCAGAATTATTCTTCTAATCCCCTGCCCATACCAGAAATTCACCGCTGCATAATTAGTGGTACTTGCCTGGGTACTTAAATGAATCTCCATCTCCGGGATAATATTCTTAACTATCTTAAGTACCCCCGGATCTGAAATTATCAAGGCATCTAAATCCAGTTCCTTTAATTTGGTCACATATTCGGGTAATCCTGCCAGGTCTTCATTGTGAGGTATTATATTAAGGGTCAGATAAATTCTTTTCCCTCTATCGTGCGCAAACTTTATTCCTTCAGCTAATTGCTCCAGAGTAAAATTCTTTGCTCCTGCCCTTAATCCAAAATTCTCGCCGCCCAAATATACTGCATCGGCCCCGTAAATAACCGCAATTTTTAGTTTTTCTAAATTACCGGCGGGGGCCAATAACTCCGGTCTTTTCATTTTTTGTCTCCTCTTAATTAAGCTAATTTTGCTATTTATTTGTTATTTTGCTTTTAAATTTACGAAAATATATTATAATGATAACATAATTTTAGTCAATTAACCTAACAGACCGGGAGAATATGGTATCAAGCATATAGTATCGAGTATTATCGAGCATCGAGTTGAAAATCAGTTAGTTGGTTATTTGGTGAGATGGTTAAGAAAAAGGATAAGAAAACCAAGAATTAGAATAACGAGAGAAGGTGAAAAAAATGAAAGTAAAAAATTTTTTAAATAATTTGGATAAAATCGCTCCTTTTTTCTTGCAGGAAAGTTTTGATAATAGCGGCATTCAATTTGCTGACATTGATGCCCCTGTAACAAAAATTTTACTATCCTTAGATGTAACTCAAGGTGTCCTGGATGAGGCTTTAGAAAATAAAGTAAATTTAATTATTGCCCATCATCCCCTTTTGTTTTCTCCCTTGAAGCAAATTACCAAGCAGAAAAATCCTCTCCTTTATCAAGTTATTACTCATAAAATAAATCTTGTTGCCTTTCATACCAATTTTGATCTGGCTGAAAAGGGATTAAATGATTATGTAGCTAATTTAGTGGGAATAAAGAAAATTTCTCCTCTGCAGGGTAGTTCGGAAAAAATCTTTAAATTTGCAGTATACGTACCTGCACAATATGCTGATAAAGTTAGCAGGGCAATCTTTGGGGCAGGTGCGGGGAAAATTGGAAAATACACTGAAACATCTTTTAATATTGCCGGTAAAGGGGCTTTTAAACCTACAGATGGAACTAACCCTTTCATTGGCAAAATAGGAGAAAAAGAAGAGGTTCAGGAGATAAAAATAGAGACCGTGGTAACAGAAAGAGATTTAGATTCAGTTGTAAAGGCGATGAAAAGTGTACATCCTTATGAAGAACCGGCTTATGATGCATATGAGCTTAAAACTAAACCATCCTATGGGATAGGTATATTCGGTGAAATAGATAAGGAAGTAGAAATTTCTAAATTTTCCCTGGAAGTGAAAAATAGACTTCAAGCTCGCTATATCAGACTTATCAAATCAAACGAGCAAAAGATAAAAAAGGTAGCACTTTGCACGGGAGGAGGAAGTTCTCTTTTAGAACAAGCTAATAACAAAGGTGCCAACTTATACATAACCGGAGATATCACTTATCATACTGCCCTTCGAGCCAAAGAATTAGGACTAAATGTCCTGGATGTTGAACATTTTGACACTGAAAAATTCTTCGTTGAGGCTCTTTATGAGCAATTGATAAAATTTGGAATTCCACAAGATATTTTGGTCAAGAGTAAAAAAATGGCATCACCGTTTCAAATCCTGTGATAAGTGATGAGTAATAAGTAACATGTGGGGGGTCGGATAAATCCGACCCGTACACCAAATTCGTATCTCGTATCTCGTGAATCGTATCTCGTAAGAAAAAAAGAATTTATAAGTCAGAAGATAGAAAAAGTAGGGGCGTATT
>Ga0210003_1004921_pt1 | contig 10394 bp, 10 predicted proteins | sample LantaG_FD_182804 | JGI IMG/M metagenome (GOLD analysis project Ga0210003, IMG submission 182804) | Deep subsurface microbial communities from Baltic Sea to uncover new lineages of life (NeLLi) - Landsort_02402 metaG (SPAdes) (version 2) | ecosystem: Environmental > Aquatic > Marine > Oceanic >...
ATTATCGATCACCTCAAACTGACCTTTAAGGCAGAACGTCCTCCGCCTCCCGCACAAGCTCAGCTCAGCATGGCAGCTGAGGAAAAATCAGAATATATATGAAACTCCAAAGTCCTGGATCAGGGACCAAGGGTGACCTCTACTTTGATAACGTTTTATTCAGGCCAAGTCACTGAAATTTCCCCTTTCCTGCATGTTTTTCATTGACTGGACATGTTTTTCTGTTTATCATTTTCAATGATACAGCTCAAAGGGTGAAAATTTGATGAAATTGAGGATAAATCATCATCAACAGAAAAACCAAATTCCTATCACTCTGTCAGCCTGGATCGTTTTGCCCCGGATTGATCTCAAGAACATTAAAACAGCCCGATAGTTGTTTTTGACTTTTTATCAAGTAAATTTTATAAGTTCTTTTTCGCTATAGGCACTGAACTTTATTTGTTTTGCATTTAGTGTCAATATCACCACGTTTTCTATGCAGGTGTTCCATTTTGCAAGTCAAATTTAGCTGGGGAATGATTGAATCTACCGTCAAAGGAAAGTGGCCTCTTCTACTTCTTTAAAGTTTGAATGATTTTATGGAATTCTGAGGTCTGCCGAATGGAATCTAGGTCTTCGTCCTTCTCAATAGTGGCGATGTCACTAAACCCACTTTGGACAGCTAGCTTGAGATTTTGCAGTGCCTTCTTCTTGTTCTTGTTGACTGCATAAACACAGGCAAGGTTGTAGAATATGTATTTCTGTCTGTATGAGTCCTTGTCACTGGCCTTTGCAGCAATTTCAAAAAAGAAGATAGCTCTTTTATGGTCACCCTTTTCTGAATGAGCCCATCCCTTGTCGCTTGCATTGATTTCCAAACCGAGAAGGACTCGGAAAGCTAAGGCGCTGTCATATCTATTTTTTTTACCTTTTTTCTGTCTTAGCAGATCGTTTATGCCCATGTCAAAAAAGATTCTGTTCAAGTTTTGAGGGAGCGGGTCTTTGTTTTCAATTTGCAGGAATATACGGCTTAGATTTCTGATCAGGAAGACTTCTTTCTTGATGCGTTTGTTTTCTTTTTTTACCTGGCGCTTGTAATTCTTACTTTGTTTTATTTGTTGAACTTTCGTTTGGATATCGGCCGTGTCCCGCCATTCCTTGAAAGCAGATGCTATGGCTCCATAACCGGCACAAGCCCCTAAAAGATCCCCAGATGTTTCAAAGGCCTCTGCCTCAGTAAGTTCCTTTTTATAGATTTCTTGTATCATATTGTCATTCCTCGGCCTGATTCGCCGGCTCATCGCAATGATTTCCATCCATTCGATCGCCCGCATGCAGACATATGGAGGAGGCCAGGCATGCGCTCCGTCATAAACAAGGAATCGGTGAGAGACATTCTGCTCGTCGAACTGCTCATCGAGATGCATCATCTCTTTGTAGTTAAAATCCTTAAGACCTGCGATGCCATAATAGAATGCGGGGAGAATTTCCTGAGGCTTTAATCCCGTTGCCAGGCCAGCACCGGTTCCGATTATTCCCGCTACAGGTCTTTTGATGATTTTGGAGAAAAGCGAGGCGGCTTTTGACCCACCAGAGAAACCTGCCACGTAGATTCTCTTTTTATCTATCGAAAGACGGGCATTCGTGTCAATCCAAACGGCATAAAGGGCACGGAAAATCGGTTCCCAGGGTCCGTTTCGGGCATTGTTCGAACAGGCGATGATATAGCCATATCTTTTGGCCGCAGCCTGAAAATGCTCAAGAGGAGCCTTCCCTCTGGCGCTCGGGTCTATCGCATACAGGATCGGCCACTTCTTTTGTGGTGTGTACTCTTGTGGTAAATATAGGGCATAGCTTTGAGCAGGCTTACTTTGGCAGATGATCTTGTTTATGATCTTTCCCTTTTCTAGTTCTTCACCAAAGCCTGCATGGAGATGTACTAGAAGAGATAGGAAAGATAGAAAAAAAAGTATAAGCATCAAGACTTTTCTCATTTTTGCTCTCCTTATTCAATTTTATCAATATGCATATTTTATACCAAAAAAATAACTGTAAGGAAATTTGACATAAATTGCAGATATTAAAAGAAAATATACTTCTTTTTAAGCAAATAATTTACGTCGTTATATTAATCTGACTTATAAAATTCTTTTACATGATAAATTTACACTTCCATTTCTAAGAAGAATAACTTGGGAAAATATGATGTTAATTAAAAGGAAATTCGCTATCATATTGACGATAAAACTTTCAAGGTTTTCCACAATTTCCACCTGCTGACGACCCTGAATAACTACTTCACATGAAAATGAATGATTGAATGACGTCAACTATTTACCGCATTTGGCTGCTATTGATTCAGCTTATAGCAAAAAATATCCAAATGTTATGAGATAATTTTATGTCTTTAACCGTCCTTTTCTTGATGAAATGACAGCAGTGGACACTTTAAAATCTAAAGAAGCATCCGAAGAAGAGCTCTTCTACAAGAATGTTTTTACTTTTTAATAAAAAGAAACCATAATGAAACCATATTACAACCATAAGGAAAGATTTATGTCAACATCCATCACGGTGAAAAACATCCCACAAGATCTCTATGATAAGATCAAGAGACGCGCCGACAGGAATCACCGAAGCATCAACTGGGAAATCATCGCCATCTTCGAGGACGTCCTGAGTGTGCGGCGTATAGACCCGGAGGATATCCTGGTCTCTGCTCGGACTCTCAAGGAAAAAACACGAAGATTTACTTTAACTCAAGATTTCATCGACCGGGCGAAAGGTGAGGGTCGTTCGTGATCGTGGTCGACACAAACCTCATCGCTTATTTCTTCATCCACGGAGAGCATTCTGATATTACGGAAAAAGCCTTCCAAAAGGATCCTCAATGGGCAGAATCTCTCCTCTGGCAGAGTGAGTTTCGTAACGTCCTAGTGAAATGTCTCAAGGACAGATATTTCAAATTCGAGGATGCTGTTCAGATAATAGGAGAAGCGGAAGGCTTGATGACAGATGGTGGCCGATTAGGAGATGATCTATATAAGAATTCTACACCTTTCCGGACTATTCGAGCTGTTGCTTCTGTACGAAAAGCACTTTGGAACGGCTTTACTGCTATGCGGGATGTGGGATCTGAAGGCGCAATGTATGCCGATGTGGATGTAAAAAAAGCAATCGATGAGGGTCTAATTCAAGGCCCACAGCTGCAGGTTTCAATCAGCATGGCAGCTGAGGAAAAATCAGAATATATATGAAACTCCAAAGTCCTGGATCAGGGACCAAGGGTGACCTCTACTTTGATAACGTTTTATTCAGGCCAAGTCACTGAAATTTCCCCTTTCCTGCATGTTTTTCATTGACTGGACATGTTTTTCTGTTTATCATTTTCAATGATACAGCTCAAAGGGTGAAAATTTGATGAAATTGAGGATAAATCATCATCAACAGAAAAACCAAATTCCTATCACTCTAAACTTAGGCTCTGGTAGATTTTCCTACTTTCAGCAGCGCTGGTGACATCAGAGAAAATGAATATCAGCGTAAGGATCCACATAACTTTTTCGCTCCTAGAGCTCTAAAGTGTGCCTGGAAGGGGGTTTAACGAGAAAAATGTATCTTATGCAGGACTTTCAAGCACCCCTGGAGCTGTATTTGCAAGTACCTCTGGAATTTCGTGTGGTTTGATAAATGTTCTCAACCTCAATCATACCGCGATTTTTCGAAGACTTGCCATCAGACCCATACCTAGCCCTTCACCCACATGAGTTTTTCTGCAAAATGACCCCATGGACGCCTTTTAGCAGCAAGAAAGGGTAATTTTTTATCTCGCTTCAACTGATTATTCTTTTCGTTCTGATCGCCATGGCCATATTACAGATGTGCCATCTACAGTCTGGTGCATTAGCCTCTCAAGGATATTGGCAGTGCGCTTCATGTCCTCACCGCCTTTCTTGCGAAGCCCCCTAGCGAGACAAAAGCCTACGTCTCGGATCCCCTCTGGCCTTTGTAGATAACCCAAGCGGCTCATGAATGCCCGAGCAAGCAAGCCAATGCCTCTGTCAAAATCACTGTTAGTATAAGGGAAGAGCATATAAACAATCCCTTCCAACTGCGACATTGTTTGACGAGCCCCAGCATCCCATCCGGTACTGATGTCCCAATCATAATAAATATTGAGGAGTTTGTTTAAAGCAGACCAGCTACCGTCCTTGTTGCGTGCTTTAATGCGGGTCTGCAATGTATGAATAGTGCAATTCAATGCCCACCGTCCTCCCCAGTACTTGCCAAATTTTACCGCAATGGCTTTTAACTCATGGAATCTGTGTTCAAAATCCTCAGCCTGTTTCCTAGATATCTTTTCTAGAGCAGTCATCTCACATAGAATCTCATTCACCGATGCTGCAACATAGTCCACCTTGGGCCTCCCCCCTTCGAGCAGTGCCTATTTCAGAAATTTCAATATTGGCTTTATTAATATTTGAGGATGCAAGACAATAATTGCATTTTAAATTACAGGATGAATTGACATGAATACAGATTGATACAGGCTTATTGAAATTGCAATTTTTTTTATCAATTAAAATATTCCTAAAGATAATTAAGGATGAACTGCTATAACCCATAAGTCAAAAAGAGAAAGAAATCATAATTGGCAAAGCCCTCAAATCGCTTGCCCGCGGTAACATTAAAATTCCAAGAAAGAAAGTCAAGGAAACTCTTCACTTCCGAAAATATCGCTCCTGTTTTGAAAAAATAATAACGGATGATAGCCAAAGAATTTATGTTCAGAAAGTAAAGTCTGTCTTCGCTGAAGATGATGATTACACTTTCGATGTATTTAATCGCGATGGATTATTTCTCTATCAACTCTCTTTATCATTTAGTCCCGAATTAATTCAAAATGGATTTCTCTATGATATCTTCACATCTCAGGATTCAGGAGAAGTTAAGATTATTAGATACAAAATCAAAAACTGGGACCAAATAAAAATAGGGATTAATTGACCCACTCCACCCGGAAACCAATGAGCAGGGTGGTGGGAAATGTCCTTGCCAAACCAGTGGGAAAAATACTTGAAATTTACAAGGGAATAAATCTAAATATGAATTGTAATAAATATTGAGGGACAATTCTAAAAAGGAGAGATAAAAATGAAAAAAATTATCGTTCTTTTTTTCATAATGCCATTCTTTTCATTTTGTGGGACAGAACAGAGTAATGTGAAAAGGATAATTGAAGATGAAGTGGAAATTGTCTTAAATCAGATTGAACCATATACTCTGTAAAGAAAAGTAACCGTTTTGCCCTCTGGAAGTAAACAGCTGTTTACAGCTTCTTAGTTTATCCGAAAATCGAGTTTAGCCTCTAACGGGGGAAAATAGACAATCCTCCTTCCTGGCGTGTTTCTTGAATCACTATCCCTGCCATGGGCAGGTTCTATTACCAACGTCATCCGGAACGTACAGTTCTTTACCGTGTGCTCTTCTATTATTTTGATCGCTTCCTCCATGAATATGAGAACCAATTTGAGAAACACTTCGGTTACCTGCGTTCTATTATTCAGGAAGTGGCAGAGAAATACTTGGAGTGTGGTAATCCCATGAACGGTTTTGCGCGGATAAAGTGCTCTGATTGTGGAAAAGAAAAACTACTGATGTTTTCCTGCAAGACTCGCGGCTTCTGCCCCTCCTGTCATGCTAAGCGCCGGGAGGAATGGGGTGAGTGGATGATTCTATATTTTTTGCGGACTTCTTGTTGACAGGATATATTTTTTCTATGTATTATTGTAGATGCAGCTGCTTAGAGGGTGGAAATTGGATGAAATTGAGGATAAATTATCATCAACAGAAAAAAGAAATTCCTATAGTTCGAAAATTATGTCTGGAGTTACCGAAGTGTTGTGCTATGGAACTGCGGTCGTCATGAAAGCCACATCGTCATGAATTGTTGCAGAACTTTACTTCTTGTATAGAATGCCGGCGACTAAACCGAAGACAAGCCAGCCAATAAGCTCGATCCCCCCCCATTCCAGGAGATGTGAATTGAAAAACTGGTAGAAAAATAGAACGAGACCGACAAAAAAACCAAAGGTGAGCCCGCCTTTGATCCCTTCGGCCCATGATCCTCTAGTTTTTGCGAATAAAAGGGCTCCAGCAAGGGCAACTAATACCGTATTAAAAACAAACCAGATTGGGTTGGCACTTTCCGTTATGAATACGGAATGCTTCATGTACATGTCTGCCAATATGAGACCGTGAGTGAGAAAGTAGTACACCCAGACTACAGCTCCGCCTACGATTCCGGTGAGCAAAACTTTATTTAATTTCATCCGTTCCTCCTTCTAAATAAATCAAAATGTAATGAATTATGTTGCCATAAAGCAATCATAATATTAGTGATTTTGTGAGACGCATTTCCTTAAATCCAATAGTAAATATTGGAATTACACTCATCTTACTGTACGTCGTCAAATAATTTGGACTCACACGCTGATTTTCTAAGCGACGGTTTTGCTTTCTCATTGTACATCTAATTTAAGCTTTTTATCAAGTTTTTAAGTGATAGGCTTTGATATAGTTTTCTCCTTAGCCGTATAGTTTCGGCTTTAGTCTTTTCCCTATGCTTGAGGATCGTCCTGTCTAGGCCTAGATATCTATCATGAGGAGTGACGTTATCTATAGCCTCGTGGTAACGATGGTTGTTGTAATAATCGACCCACTCTGCAATCCGGGCTTTAAGCTCAGAGGGACAAGGGTGACCTCTATTCTTTCTATCCATTATCTGGGCTCCTTCTATGTGATTCTCTTTTTACTTAGCATTTCTGGTTGACTGAAATTGTTTATCATGTGTATGATGGATGATGTGGTTGCTTAGAGGGTGGAAATTTGATGAAATTGAGGATAAATCATTATCAACAGAAAAAAGAAATTCCTATAATCCAACCATGGAGGGTGTGATTAAGTGGGATTCTGGAGTAGGAAAAAGAGAGCTGAGCCTATCATCACAACACAAGAGAATCTAACCCCTGGGATCATTCCAACGAAGCAGGATATCAGGGAAAGGGGCTTTGAGAGAAAAAGGCGTCACCGAAAAACAAGGGAAATACATCCCACAGAAGGCGAATACATACCCTTGCCCAAAGCACCAAATACTTGGGAAGAAAAGGAGGCCCGCGCCCCCTGGGAAACCAGACATAGGGAAACTGTTAGTAGCGGCGATCTCTTTAATAGACGCCAGCAGTACCAGAAGTCAATCGAGATATTTAAGAGGATACCGCCTGAAGACCGACGAGGTAAAAACGCCAAGAAGATGTCCATACCATATCGTCATCTCATTGATAGGGCAATAAAGAACCGCAGGTTTTCAGAAGGATTGAAATGGGCCTCCGAATTTATGGCGGAGGTTCCTGAATCGGTAACAAATACTGATAGAAAAAGATTCAACAAGATGATCGATGGCATTAGTGAACAGAAAAAACCCCATAACTATGAAAAACTAAATATCACCCCCGAACCCGACATTCCGCTTTTCGAGGTTGAGTCGTACCAAGGTTGGAATATGGTCTCAACCAAGAAGCTTAGGAAAGATGAGAAGCCTTATACCGCTTATAAGAAATATGGGATTGTACAAGGAGGCCTTCTCTCATGGGCCCACCTTGGCAAGACTGAGGAGTATCCCGATGCCCCAGCTGCAGTCAAAGTGACCAGTATGGAAGGAGCTATCCTGTCCGATTTCCCTCTACCTCATGATGTATACAGGATGTACACAAACCCGGTCGTTCCTGGTTTCGCCACACTCTCAAAGAACTGCCAGTTCAATGCGTACGACCTCATGGGAAGAAAAACCTACTCCGAAGACCTTTCTTCGATGTGCGAATCCGTAAACCACCTTAGGTGTGTTGGTATGACACCAGCTTTCGACAAATTGCTTTTTACCGCAGTCGACGAAGCGTGGTGCGTAGACGGAACCGGCAAAGACATTTGGGCTGTTGGGTTACCCCCAAAACCGGGTTGGGAAAAAATCGGCACTAAAAGCTACCACACGCAAAGAGATCACACCCGGTATTATTGCTGTGATACAGTCATTTGGAAGCAGGATAAATTTTCATCCGCACTTGCATTTTCTGGTTACAGAGGGTGGGACTGATAAACAAGGCCGGTTCCATAAAATCTCAAGCTTCAACGATTCTCTGCTCTGCCGGTTTTTCACACGCGAGGTTTTTTTGCTTCTTCTTCGCAAACAGTTGATCAACCGGGACCTCGTAGAAAAGATATTGCTATGGCAGCATACAGGATTCAATGTGCACAGTAAAGTCAGTGCCCAAAATAAAAAAGAGGCCGAGCGGATAGGTAAGTATATGATCCGACCCATCCTCTCCCTCAGACGGCTTTCCTTGGATGAGGCGCAAGGGCAGGTAGTCTATCAATACGGAAAGCACAACGGGGAGACGGAGTATATGGATTATCTAGAGTTTATTGCCCGGGTTACCTCCCATATCCCTGAGAAAGGTCAAGTGATGATCCGTTATTACGGGCTGTATGCCAACGCGCATCGGGGAAAAAAGAAGAAAGCAGGAGTTGACCCTTCCTGCCCCCCTATTATTGAGGATGAAGCCTCATTTATACCCTCTAGCGGATGGGCTGAGATGATAAAGAAGGTCTATGAGATCGATCCTCTCATCTGTCCAAAATGCGGTGGGCAGATGCGTATTATCTCATTTATCGAAGATTATAAAGTCATAGACAAGATTATCGATCACCTCAAACTGACCTTTAAGGCAGAACGTCCTCCGCCTCCCGCACAAGCTCAGCTCAGCATGGCAGCTGAGGAAAAATCAGAATATATATGAAACTCCAAAGTCCTGGATCAGGGACCAAGGGTGACCTCTACTTTGATAACGTTTTATTCAGGCCAAGTCACTGAAATTTCCCCTTTCCTGCATGTTTTTCATTGACTGGACATGTTTTTCTGTTTATCATTTTCAATGATACAGCTCAAAGGGTGAAAATTTGATGAAATTGAGGATAAATCATCATCAACAGAAAAACCAAATTCCTATCACTACATTTTTTGTAATGGCACTATTTTTTGTTTTCATATGGTCGGCCTGCAGCAAAAGCCAGAATCCGGAATCAAATGCCGTTGTTGAAGTTATTGACGGCATTGAATATGTACATAACTCTGCGACTCCGCTTCATCCGAATAAAAAAGTCTCCTTTATCGAAGATCTCTCTATCGACGGAATGGACGATGATGGGAATATCATTCTTTTTCAGCCTTATCTGTTCGCTGTCGATGATGCTGAGAACATGTATATCATTGAAATCCGGGATCAAGTCATCAAGATATTCGGCCCGGATGGGAAATTTGTCAAAACAATCGGAGCAAAAGGGCAGGGACCGGGTGAATTTCAGATGATTTCTTATCTGGCGTTAACAAAAGATGGGAAACTAATCGTTACTGATCAAATAGCAAACCGGACAAGCTTTTTTGACGCGTCCGGCCGGTTTATAAGAAGCTTTAAATGGCAGAAGGGTCAATACAATTTTCTTCTGATTAAAAGCTCATCCTATGTCTTTGGTGAAAGAGCCAATTCAGGAATCAGTCAATTCGATTTTTTTACTGTGAAAGAAATCGATTTTGATGGAAAAGAAATCCGATCCTACGGGGAATTTGCAATGGAGGAGCCTCTTATTGTTCGTATGGAGAGTGGAACACATTATTCGAGTTTACCTGATGCTCCTCATTCCGTATTTGCCGCCGACCAGGATAGGGATTTGCTATATCATTGCGTGGGCAATAAATATACGATTAATATTTATGACCCTTCCGGAAAAATATTCAGGAAAATTGATCGTCCCTGTGAGCCGGTTCCATTTACGGATAAGGATGCAGAGGAATACAGGGCGAAACACAGCAGCAACGATCCTTTTGGGGTGATCAGTAAAGCGGTCAGGGATATGGAGATGCCGAAAGTGAAAAGCATCGTCACGAGGATGCGCATCGATGATGAAGGCAGATTATGGGTTAAAACCAACGAGACAAAACAGGAAGAGGATAAAATCCTAACCGCTTTCGACATTTTTAATCGAGATGGATATTATTATGCCAAGGTTTGGACCGCAGCCAATCCCTACATCTTTAAAAATGGAAAAACATACAGCATGGTCGAAGATCCGATTACAGGATACAGAATAATTAAACGGTATAAGGTTGTTTGGAATTGAAGTGAAGGGCCTTTTGGTTGAGCCGGCTGATCAATCGATACTGCGCATCATGCGAACATCTTCTTTCATATGGATAATATAGTGAATAGTTTATAAGAGAAGCAAAGCAATTCTCACCACTGGTCGAAAAAGGTGATAAATGGTAATATTTTTGGTTGAATGGCAGGGATTTTTTTGTCTTT
>Ga0210003_1004922_pt1 | contig 10393 bp, 18 predicted proteins | sample LantaG_FD_182804 | JGI IMG/M metagenome (GOLD analysis project Ga0210003, IMG submission 182804) | Deep subsurface microbial communities from Baltic Sea to uncover new lineages of life (NeLLi) - Landsort_02402 metaG (SPAdes) (version 2) | ecosystem: Environmental > Aquatic > Marine > Oceanic >...
TACGCCTGCGGATACACGACACACCGCATCCACAATCGTACATAACTCCTGATACCGCAAGGGGTTATGACTTTATCATCCCTGACATCAAAAAAATATACTATTTTCTCGGATTTTACTTGTGTTTCACTGGAGTATATAGTATATTTTAAGTAGATCAAGGAAATGATCATAAGTGAATATCATTAAGAGATATTAAGGGTAAAGAAGATGTATAAAATAACATTTAAGAACGTCGGGCCTGACATGATCACGGCTGAGTTTATTTCGGATTGTATTACTATGGAATTGGCTATGGGTGTAGCTGCTAATAGATGCAGGGATTTATGTAAGGCTGAGGACGTTGCTTTAGTTAGTGTCGAAAGCATGGAGTATATTGTTGTGAGAGATAATGCTGTTGTGGGCGGTGTTACAATAGTAAGGCAGTGATTGACTTATGCGGATTCTTTTATCACAAAATCTGTATTCTATGATTAGTTCGCGTGATGAGGGTCGGGTGACTTTGCACAAGCGGCACGTCGTAACTGCTTCTTGTAATGTTTACGCCGCAACATGGATCAGGGAAAACGGGCTGAGGAAAAAGGTTTATCTTCATCGTTTTATAATGGATGTCTCAAACGGGGATCAGGTTCATCATAAAGACGGTGACACTTTGAACAACCGGAGATCGAATCTTGAAGTGTGCAGTCAACAAACGAATCTATGGTATAGCAGAAAAGGGGGGACGTAATGAACTGGCAGGAAAGTAAAAGGATAATCTGGTTATCTTTTCTTTGTTATTTAGCACTATGTTAAAGGGGTACGATTATGTTTGTAAAAGATTTGGGCAATATCGACATGGGTTTCGAGGTGAGACTGGATCAGGCTCAGGACATTGCATTGCGACGGGTATCGACGATATTCGAGCGATCCCCGGCGGATCAGTTGAAGCAGATACTCGAAATTGCTTTAGGCAGTTCGGAGGTAAAAGCCGATAACGCCGGGGGCGGTTCTTCTGGCACGTAGTTTTTCTTATACATCTTTTCCTCTGAAATTGGTTGTGTCTTATGACGGGTGGATGGTGGGCTTTTTTTTAGGAGTTTAAGTATTGGAAACAGCAGATTTTTACGAGTTTTATGGTGCAACGGTTGAGTGTCCGTATTGTGAAGCAGAGAACGAGTTAGATGTTGGTCAATCGCAGTACAACGAAGGCGATTCGGTGACTTGCCGATATTGCGAAAAAGAATTTGAGTTAGGTATATCGAGATAGGAAAGTGAGGTATTTATGGGCTGGAAGGAAAAAATAAAAGAGTTCGGCGGCGGTGACTTATCGTTTTTATCCGAGGACGGAGAAGCATTGCCGTTTGTTGTGGTCGGCGATCCTGTACTGCTTGAGGGCAAGTATAAGGGCAAACCGTCGGAAAAGATCGGCTGTCCGATCGTGTCACAAGATGGGTTTACCTTATTCATCGCCGGGAAGCGTTTAGCCCGGAAGATCAGTAAGTATGAGGATCGGTTCGGTGACACCGCTTTCATGGCGGTTCGTCACGGTGAGCAAAACGATATCACTTCATCGTATGAGTTGAAGGTTGTTAGTGATTCTGAATTGACAAAGCAGTTATTCGAGATCAAAGGCGATTATGATTATTTGCCGGAGATCGCCGAGGCGGTTTTAGCTGCTGAGGAAGTTATGCACCAATAGTGAGTTATCTTTTCCCCCCAAGTTAGCCGGTGTCGGAATGGAAAACGGCATCGGCTTTTTTATGAAGGAGTTTATAGAATGGCATCGGGTACACGTGGTAAACTGAAAGAGAAGTTCGAGGGCGTCCATAGCAATCAGGAATGGTCGAAACGTCATTTGGCCGCCGCTCTTGTTTTGATACAGGATCATAATCCGGCACTATCCGGGGCGATAAAATCTTTAGCTGAGGGCATTGAGACACTTGACAAGCTGGCTCAGGACATATATGCTCGGTTGTAGTGATCTCCATTGTTTGACTGATCGTTTGTTAAGTTAGATAATTTGGGGTGTTTCGATGGCTATTGAACGGGCAGAGGTTATACAGCGAATGAGGGGGGCTTTCCGGGAAGGCTTATCAGCGAGCCAGTTTATCTCCGATATGGCGTCTGTGGGCCTCTCATACCGTCGTACGGACATGCTGGGGGACTGGCGAAGCGTCAACGAGTTAGAGAAAAAAGAGGGTGTGATCCGGTACGTTCGCAAGGATCGATATCCGAGCGAAGCAAGCATAGCGTCGGTCACGTGGGAAACTTCAAAAGAGTATATGTATAAGGTCAAGGTACAGTCAACGATCAGGCCGGGTGAACCGATAACCGAGCGTTTCGTTAATATCATGTCGGACGTGCCGATGACGCCGGGGATGGTTGAAGCTGAGGTTGTTGATCGTTGGGGCGAATGGGAAAAATACGAACCGCAGGCAATAACAGGTTTACAGGTCTGGTCTGCTGTGAGAAGTGAGTTATTTTGAGTTCAATAAATAGAAAACCGCACTGTCTGAAGCGTGAAAAGACTTTGGCGATACCCCGTCAAATGATCTTTTTCGACGTGGAGACTAAACCGGAGATTTTAGATAATGGCAGTATTAAACAACGATTTAAGCTCGGATGGGCCTGTTATTACCAAAGGGCGTATAACCGAAATCTTGAAAAACACGAATGGTATTACTTTGAAGATGTCGAGTTGTTCTGGCAATTTGTTGATCGACATACCGAACCGAAACGAAAAATCTGGTTACTTGCTCGAAATCTTGTCTTTGATTTTACCGTATTGCAGGGCTGGAGACATCTCCGTCATGCCGGGTACAAGCTGAAGTTCTTCCATAACTCAGGCTCGACGTCGATCATATCGGTTCATAAGAAGGGTTCGTCGATAGTTTTTCTCGACATTATGAACTGGTTTGTGGAGTCACTTGCTGAGACAGGGAATCGGATCGGTATTCCGAAACTTAAAATCGACTTCGAGACATGCGACGATTCTTATCTGAAAACATACGGCAAGCGTGACGTCGAGATCGAGGTCGAAAACTTCAAACGGTTCATTCGATTTTTAGACGGCAATTCGATAAGCCGTCTGTGTTATACGAGGGGATCAACGGCAATGGCCGCTTATTTATTCGGTCACTATCGGAAAAAAATCTGGATTCACAACAACGAGCAGGCGATCGGTCTCGAACGGGATTCTTATCGTGGTGGACGTGTCGAATGTTTTTCTTTAGGGGAATTTAACGATGGAAATTACTATATTGTTGACGTTAATAGTCTTTATCCTTTTGTCATGCGAAATAATCCTTATCCTGTTAAATATCGAAAAATTATGTCGGGAAATACGATCATTTCACTGCATAAGATACTTGAAAGTCAAGCGGTTATCGCACAAGTCCTGATCGAGACAGACGATCCCGTCTATGCCGTCCGGCGAAAGCGTACTATATTCCCGGTCGGTCGATTTTGGGTGACGCTGACTACTCCTGAGTTGAAATACGCACTGGATCACGATCATATTCTCAGGGTCGGTCAAACCGTTGTTTACGATCAAGCTAACATATTCAAAAGTTATGTAGATAAGTTCTATGGTTTAAGGGAAGAGTTCAGGACGGCAGGGATCGCTGAATATGAGGAAATCTGTAAGAAAATGCTTAACAGTCTTTACGGCAAATTCGGACAAAAGGCTGAGGTATGGACGAAAATCGGTGACTGTCCGGGTGAACCGGATCGGGTCGAGATATGTTTCGTATCCGGCAAATCCGGGGTTCGTCAAATACGATATTTGCTCGGTGAAATCTTTGAGTTGACGGGTTATGAGGAATGTTTTAATTCGTTTCCTGCCATAGCGTCGGAAGTATCCGCTTATGGTCGAATGTATCTCTGGTCACTTATGAAGCAGGCCGGGGACGGAAATTACTTATATTGCGATACGGATAGTCTTATTATCAATGAGGTCGGATTATGCAATTTGCAAAGCCGAATCGAACCCGGAGTTTTAGGGGGCTTAAAGATCGAAGAAACCACGAACAACGTCAACATAAAAGGACTAAAAGACTATACAACCCAGAGAAAGAATGTCATAAAAGGGATCAGGAAGAACGCCGTCGAGATCAGGCCGGGGGTTTATGAGCAAGATCAATGGTCGTCGTTCAAGGGGTTACTGCGTTCGGCTGATTCGGACGTTTACACGATCCGCAAGGTCAAGAAGATACTATGCCGGGAATATACAAAAGGCCGGGTCATGGTGTCCGGGCTGATCGTTCCCTTTGTTCTTGCCGAACCCGTTGAACTTCCTCGGCTACTTTGTTGATCCGGGCCTGTTGTTCTTCCTTTGCCCTGCGATATTCCTCGATCACGTCTTTTAATCTGTCACCGTCGGTCATTGGCTTGCCTGTAAATAAATGTTAATATGCTCATCGTCGTATCCGATGTTCTCCAGTTCTAACCGTCCACGTTGGGGGGTTATCATTTTATCCTTAATAAAAGACAGCGTTTGTGAAACCGTCCAATATCGAGCGGGTTTATCCTTTTCCTCGATGTACCATTCCTGCATAAGTATATCGACACGAACGGCAGGAAGATCGAGTCTCAGCAATTCCGAGCGAGCCTTGTTTTCATCATATACCGCTTTTTTATACAGGTTTTTAACGGCGGCGATCCGGCTGTCGGTCAATGCCCATTCCCTTTTATACTCGGCACTCGAAATAATAACCGATATATTCTCACTTCTTACTCCAATGTCTCTTAATAACGATTCCGCTTCGGGCCGGGTGATCATATATTTAGTAAAAGCCGATACGATGTCGGTCGCTGTGAACTTCGATTGTGTCGATAGAACCTGCCTGACCGTAAACTCAGTCATTCTCCGGGCGTCCCGTTCGTTGTATCCTTGTTCTGAGTATGCTTCGTAAACTTCCGATTCGTCCATGACACCGACCGAATACATACGACGAACATCGACACGGGTGATAATCTTATAGGCTATTTTCAGGAGTTTATCTCTCCAGAACGGCATAACGTCCAAAGCTCTCAGCAATAACCTTAATTCCGATTCGTCGATGATTCCCCGGTGAAGCATATCGAACCCCTGATTCGCTGACGGTAAACTCCAGTGTGCCGCCCAGTATCTTTTAGACCATTCAGGGGTTAGACCTTTTTTCTCTGCCCATACCTCGAACTCCGGGGGATAATCTTCGTATTGCCCGAACCGTGCAGCGATCTCAGGTGAAAATGCCTCACGAACCGCCATTGTTATAATATCCGCAACCGGGGGGATCGGGTGAGCAAGCGTTTTATAAATCTCATTATAATCCGGGTGAATACCGATCCGCTTTAGATCGACGTCGATTCCTGATAGGCCGGGATCGCTTCTAAGGTGATAAGCGATCATGTCCTGACTGGACGGCTTTGTTAAAATGGCGTCAAGATAAAGCTGGGCATAATCCGGGTGAATATCGGCCTTGCTTATGTCCGATATGATCTTATCGTCATACGCATTTTGTTGTAAATTGCCCTGTACTAAAAGCATGGCGTTCGGGATCGTGTAACCGAGTTCTTTCATATACGCCCTGTTGGTGACATCCCATCCGATCCGGGCAAGTTCAAGATCGAATATATGATCCGGCATGATCCCCCGGCGAAAAAGGGTTTGGACGTGATCGGCTGTAAGTTGTTGCTGTTGTAACCATTCCCAGACTGGCCAGTCACGGGCCGGAACATCGTGCCATTTTTGTATTTCACCCCAGACATTATCCGGGCTGGCGTGATAACGGCTGTAAAGAATAAGATCAGGAAGTGTCGGATAAGGCATCTGAGATTCATATAAAAACTTAGCTAATATATCTTCATATCCTTCCGATTCGACCGTTAATTTCCAGAAGTCACTTTCGATCTTCCCCTGTCGAAACAGCGTATTCGCTTCCGAGGATTTTAACCATGTCTCTTTGGCACTTGCGTTTATTTTCCGGCGTATCATCTGCATCATCGGGCCTAATAACGCACCCAAAGTCTCATCGACCATCTCGACACCGACACCCAGAGCGAATCCCCCGAATCCTGCCGACGGCGGTTCACCTAAAAGACGTACAAGGCTCTGCATACCGGGGGGTAATTCGGCAATATCAGGTAAGCCGGATAATACACCGCTAAAATATGGAGCAAAAGCAGTCTCGATATTCTCATCGAACTCTCGATTTGCTTCAACCTGCATAGCCCAATAGTATTCACCGTATGTCTGTTTATCTTTTATTCCCATTATTCCCCTGCTTGTTCCGGTCTGGCCGCCCAAACGACGCTAAAAGGTTCATCCCAAAGTATCTGTCTCATTCGGTCGATAACTCCGATTGTTAATGCCCGGCCTTCAAAATCGTTTTTGATCCATGCTTCAACAATTGCCTGATAAGTAATTTCCGGGACATTGTTATATAAACCAAGATGAACATCAATCCACTTACTATAATTAAACGATGAACTAAATCCATAAACAAACCATTGCATAGCTTCGATTAAGTCCTGCAATACCGCCCGGTGTGAAAAAACAATATAACCGATTCCCCCGTGTTGACTGAGATCATAAGAGGAAACGGCCCGTAAATCCATGTCATCTTCAAGATTCCATAAGAGAATACGACATTCGTTTGCCCAACTGTTTAACGTATTTATATCAGCGATTAGGGTCATTTTGTGCTGGAAGTGTCGGTATTCGTCCTGATATGATTCTAAAATCGAAATTACTTTCAGGGATATCCGGTAAAAGCAACTTAATACTCTTCCTCAATTCAAAAGCCTGCTCATCGGAAGTCACCGGAAACATTATCCTGATACTGCATATATCCTGATTAAGCTGATCCATTGTTCGCTTTCCTTTTCTGTATTGTATTTTTAACTACCTGTGTAACGTTTTTACTGCCCTGTGCGAAACCGTACAAGCCGAAAACCGCTGTGAGAATACCGATCGGACTTACCTGATCACCCTGTAAAAGTATTAAAGCATTATCGAGAATAATTCCCCTTAACTTTTCCTGCCTGTCAAGATCGGCGTTTCGTATCTCGGCAAGAGCAAGCAACTGATTCAACTCATAATTTAACTCCTGTCGATTCACCAACTGATCAGGTACGTTAAGTGACTTTACCCTCGGTTCACAACCGTATCCGAAATAGATCATAAAGACACCGAATAGCAGGGCAAGGATCGGTGGCCAGTGAACTTTTAACCAGTCTGTCATAAGATCACCCTCGATTTTCCTAAACTAATTACGATTCGATTTTATCCCGTATCTCCATTTCGACACGGACGGTAGGATTATTCAAAGCCGGGTTGTTAGCAACGAAACTCCGAACCTGTGCGGCGAACGATTCACCCTCGGCCTGATCGCAAACGGTTTTTGTCATAATTAAAATCAATTCCATTCGACAAACTCCCAAATTAAGTTTTCATAATAAAAGCCAACGCATACCAAGGGGATAAACTACTTCCACTTTCTACGGATATCGACGGAGCGTAACTGTTGGTGAGATTCGCTATATCCGTACCCGCAGCTATATCAGTACCACTAATCAATATATGAGTATGCCCACCCTGACTTGCTGTGTGTCCGTGAGTTGTAGCCCCACCCGTCGCTCCGACGGCATAACTATCACCCGCTCCGATGATGGATCGGTTCATTAAATTAGGCGTGCCGTTATTGCCGTCGCACAAAACAAAGCCGGACGGGATATTTGCGATCGCACCCGAAAACTTTATGATCATCCCGGCTTTGAATCCGAATATCTGAATACCTGCGTTCATTATACCGTCCTTATAATTATTGCCTTGTCACCCGATGTCACTACGTACAACCGCAATTCAGTCATATTATTGATCGAGATATTCAACCAGTCACCGGGTGACAAAAGATAACCGACGTCGATCCCGGCAGCCGCACCGACATTGAGCCAGATGTCACCTGTATTTTTCGGATTAGCCTTGACAATTACTTCGGTTATTGGAATACTGGAAAAAGTAATATGCTCAGCGTCACCGGTCGAAACTTTGTTCTCTATACAACAAACAGGCGGCGAAGTTATATGAAGCGATCCGTTAAGAGAGCAGGTTATTAAACGCCGGGCTTCACCATCCCATCCGCATAAAGCAGATAAAGTCTGGATCATCGTTTCATCGATCTTGATCCGGCCTGTTATTTCCGGCTTTAACGGAACCCCTTTTAACGGAAAAGGTATCTGTATTTCCGACATAGCTTAAACTCCTATAAAAAGATCAACCTTATCCGGCTTCCTCATAGGCAATCATTATCTGAACCGCCGTCGTCGCACCGGACGAATTGTAAAATCCGACCTTACAGTTCTGACCTTCGGACAAAGGTAAATCCATGTCCAAAACAGGATATTCACCGGAAAGCGTGTAACTGTCATAATCGACGATCTGATCAGCGTCCCGGTAAACACGTAAATACTTATACTGTGTCGGGGTAAACGAAATCTTCTTAATGACACGATTCTTCCCGGACATGCCCGAAAGCATATCAACCAAAACCTCGGCATTAAGCGTCAACGTACCCGACGAAACACGTTTCCACTTCAACATGATAAAACCCTCAAAAAAATTACGGTTGTTGTTCGTTACGAAACAGTAACTTTCATAATAGCGGCAAGATCAACGGTGTCGGCGGCTAAAGTGTCCGTGCCTTCCAATTCAAAAGTGACGTAAACCAATAGCTCTTCGCCCGGTTCGAAGTGTAAAGCAGGAGTAAACATGTAAGGATCAGCCGATATTTCGTCCGCTTGCGAGTAATGACTCATTACACAAGCACCAATTAAGCTAAAATCTATCCGATACATGGTTTTATCTTCGGAAGGTTTCTTCGCTCTGAAAATAATTCCCGCTCGATCCTCATCGAATAACGTTTCCCGGTCTTTTATCATCTTGACGAAAGTTGATAAAATATAATTCTCACCCGTTGTCTTATGACATGTCGGGTGTCCGGCAAGACCCAAAATGTCGATCTTGTGTCGGGCAGGTACAACCGCACTGCATGGAAAATCAGGAAACTCAGCCGGTGACTCACTCTCATCCATCAATAAGTCACCCGAAACGGCTTTCGTTGCGGAGTTGTTCATGTACTGCATGAAAATATATTCCTTTGCGTCGCTGCCGTTCACCATGTCCGCCCGAATGTCACCCGATGAATACTTATCGAAAACGATCACCACTTCCCCGGTCTCGGCATACCTCGACACGTTAAAAGTCTGACCCTCGGCAACCGGGATCGAAATGTTGATTCCCTGACCTTCGAGAAACTCCATAAGATTCCGCTTGATATTGCCCTCGGTTAAAAACGATAAGTGATTCCCGGATTTTCCGCCGATTCGATATACACCTACGGTCTTTCGATCGACCCGTAAAGTTAAAAACGTGTCACTGCCCGACGGCTCGGCATATATTCGACGGACTAAATAAGATCGTCCAGCCGGGACTATTAAGTCACCACCGCCCGAAGCAACGATCCTCTTAACACAACCAGCCTGTATAAGCATAATATGAACCCCTTAACAAAAGATAATCAATGTCCTTTTATACCCTGTAACCTTTTAAGTCACCGGATCACAATAGAAAATATTACTTCCGTGTCAATTCGCTCATGTGACGAATAAAAGAAGTCATGCGGTTGATGTTATCGTCAAGCGTCACGTCGGGCATTGCCTTAATCTTGTCCTTGCCCCGGTCTATGTGAGGAAGCAAAACCTCGGCAAAGGCAACGACTTTATCCTTTGCCCCGTCAATACCGGCGGCGATCCGGTTGACGCCGATGTCACGAGCCTTCTTTTTCCACTCTTCCATCGATACCCGTTTCAAACCGGCGGCCCACTTGCCGCTCGAAACAGACGCCGTTAAATTCGTGAGCATTTTGTCCTGCTTAGCCGCTGCCTTTTCACAGGGATTCTCAGTCACACGATCGATCCCCCTGCGAACGTCCTCGACCGACGCTTTCAAACGACGTGCGTGCTTCTCCTGAAACTCTGTCGGTGTTAACTTTGCCATAATAAAACTCTCCTTATTATAAACTACAATATATTCATTCTGGATAATAAAGTATCTAAATAACCTTTGAAAAACCGTATGCCAAAGACCTTACTACCCTACCCCCTGATTTTCGCCATAACAAATTGATCTGTCAAGTAAAATCTTAACAAATATATAAAAAAAGTAGATATTTATCAAACATGACGATATCGGCGATAATACTTTGAAAATTATCGTAAGTAGTTATAAAATAATGAGTTGTGGACGATTCTATGATGAAAAAAATAGTGACGATAATGATGTCGCATACTACCCCAGTTTAACATTCGACTTTTAATAGAATTTACCTATCTTAACATTGTCGATATTCCCTGTCGGTTTCTTTTTGTA
>Ga0210003_1004924_pt1 | contig 10392 bp, 19 predicted proteins | sample LantaG_FD_182804 | JGI IMG/M metagenome (GOLD analysis project Ga0210003, IMG submission 182804) | Deep subsurface microbial communities from Baltic Sea to uncover new lineages of life (NeLLi) - Landsort_02402 metaG (SPAdes) (version 2) | ecosystem: Environmental > Aquatic > Marine > Oceanic >...
ATGATACTACTGCGGATACAAAAGATTCTGGAGCGACAATCATAGTATATATTCGAAGTCTTATTCAGGATAGTTTTCATCGTCATTCTCATCAAAAAATATATTATATTTTCGGATTTTATACTTGACTTTGGGTGGTTCGTATGTTAGACTTTAAGTATGGTATGGGTTGTTATCATACAGTGGTTTTTGGTTATTCTATTTATAGGGGTTGTGTTGTATATAGTGTATAAAGTCAAACATTAGGGGGTTAAAACTATGTATAAGATAAGTTTAAAAGATTTAGGACGTAACAGGGTAACAAAAGATGTTAATGCGTCTGTTGACACAATAGAAGAGGCCGAAGTTTATGCTATTGGTATTTGCAAGGCGATACTTGGTTATACTGAGTTTCGTTTACAGGATGTTCGTAATGCTGATTATGTAATTACTAAGTATGATATTCTTGTTGGTAGTTTAACGATAACGAAATTAAGTTAAAAGGGATATAAAAATGCTGTATGTAGTTGGTAAGAAGGATGGGTCGGGGTATATTCTTTTAGTGAAAGCAGCTGACGAAAAGGGTTTTAGGGATAGAGTACATTTAAAAAGGGATGAGGATGTTTTAGGTACTTTTACAACTGCTGAATTAGATGCTTTGTATAGTTCGTCTTTTGCTGTTGTTAGTTCTGGATTTTAGGGAGTGTATTATGGTGAAGGCTGAGTATATTAGGATAGTTTGGTTGGCGTTGTTTTGTTATTTAGCATTATGTTAATTAAATGGAAGGATGGTTAGTTTATGGCTAAAAGGAAACCAAGAGTTAAGGCTGTCATACCGACAGACGAAACTAAGGCTATGCGGTTTATTCGTGTAGTTAAACCGAGGGTAAACAAAGCGATTAAGGCTATTGGTATAGTTGGATATTGTGCAAGTTCGAGTTATGAGTTTACACCTCAGCAGGTGAAGGACATTATCAATAGTTTGATTGTGGCTGTTCAGGGTGTTGAGTCGAAATTTATATCTAAGGACAAGTCGGTTAATGAGTTTAAGTTTAGCGGATAGTTATCACTTCTTCTTCGAGTGGCGTGTCGAGAGACGGGTGGATGGTGGGTGATTTTTATTAGGTGATTATATGGAAATAAAACGTATTGATGTATTTGACTTCAATGTAGTTTTAACTGAGGACGAATTTGCTGTAGTAAGTGCTTATGCAGATACAGCAGATACAACTATTGAGTTAGTTCTCGAATTGCTTATAGAAAATGGATTTGAGTCTATTGAGGTTAGTTAATTATGGAAGGTAGGTGTTTATGTCTTGGAAGGATAAAATGAAGGATTTCGGGGGCGGTGATTTAGCTTTTTTGTCTGAGGACGGAGAGGTTATCAAGTTTATTGTTGTTGGTGAACCTGTGTTGTTACGGGGTACATTTAAAGGTCGTCCCTCTGAAAAAATAGGTTGTCCTATTATAACAGAGGACGGATTTGTATTATTTGTAGCAGGTAAGCGACTTGCCCGTAAAATATCAAAGTATGAGGACACTTTTAACGATGTTGCATTTATGGCAGTTCGACACGGTCAACAAAATGATATTACTGCTACTTATGAATTGATTGTGTTGGACGATGGTGTTTTGGCAGCTAAATTATTTGACATAAAAGTCAAAGATTTTACGCCGGATATGATTGATGACGCTGTTAAAGCTGCTGAAAGCGTTATGAAATAACTATCGGAGTTTTCGCCCCTCCAAAGTAGTCGGCAGCAGAATGGAGTCTGCTGTCGGCGTTTATTTAGGATATATTTATTATGGCTGGTAATACGAGAGGTAGATTAAAAGAGAGGTTTGAGAGTGTTCATCGGGATTTTGAGTGGGCAAAGCGTCATTTAGACGAGTCCTTAATACTTATCGCTGACCATAAACCAAATTTATCTAAGGGTATTGAGAGTTTAGCTGAGGGTGTTAAGGCACTTGACGAATTAGCTCAGGGTATATATTCTCGATTGTGATTTGTATTATTTATAATTGTTTATACTTATTATCATAATATAGTCGGATACTTTTAATGTCTATTATTCGGGCGGAAACTATTGCAAGGATGGGGCAAGCGATTAAAGGGGGTCTGTCTGCTTCTCAATTTATTAAGGATATGCAGGCAATAGGTCTATCTTATCGACGAACTGATATGCTTGCTGATTATCGTAGCGTTGGTGAAATAGAGAAGAAAGAGGGGGTTTTGCGGTATGTTCGCAAAGACCGTTACCCTACAACAGCTACTATGGCTTCGGTAACGTGGGAAACCAGTCAAGAATTTATGTATAAAGTTAAGGTACAGTCAATTATTAAAGCTGGTGAACCTATAACGGAGCGTTTTGTTAATATAATGTCTGATATACCTATGACTCCGGCTATGGTTGAAGCTGAGGTTACTGAACGCTGGGGTGAATGGGAAAAGTACAAAGCTGAGGATATTACTGGATTACAAGTTTGGAGTGCTGTTCGAAGGGTTATGCAATGAGCAGTATAAAGCGTAAGTGTCATACTCTAATAGCAGAAAAAACTTTAGCTATACCGAGGCATTTTATCTTTTTTGATACTGAAAGCGAACAAGAGGAGTTACCGAATGGCTCAATTAGACAAAAACTTAAACTTGGATGGGCGTGCTATTATCGAAAAGGATATGGTCGTAACCTTGAACGCCAAGAGTGGCATTATTTCACAACTGCTTTATCGTTTTGGCAATTTGTTTATCAACATACGGAACGAAAGCGGAAATTGTGGGTACTCGCCCGAAACATTGTATTTGACTTTACACTTGTTGAAGGATGGAAATATCTCCGGCAAGTGGCATTTAAGTTAAAGTTTTTTCACGACGCAGGGACGACATCGATAATATCTGTTCAGGGGCAGTACGGTTCAATAGTTTTTCTTGACATTATGAACTGGTTTGTAGAGTCATTAGCTAAGACAGGTCAGCGAATAGGCATACCGAAATTGCAGATAGATTTTGAGACTTGTACTAACGAATATTTGAGTATATATTGCAAGCGTGATGTTGAAATTGAAATTGAAAACTTCAAACTATTTATAAAGTTTTTAGAAGATAACAGCATTAGCAGATTATGTTATACAAGAGGTTCTACTGCTATGGCTGCTTATCTATTTTCTCATTATCATAAGAGGATTTACATACACAATAACGAACAAGCAATAAATTTAGAGCGAGACTCTTATCGTGGGGGACGAACTGAGTGTTTTTATTTAGGAGATTTAAAAGATGATAACTATTATATTCTTGATGTTAATTCTTTGTATCCTCACGTTATGGCTGCAAATAATTATCCTATATGTTATTTACAAATCGCTAATACGTTTAGCCTCTTTTCGCTCCGAGATGCGATTAAGACTAAATCAGTTGTCGCAAAAGTCTTAATTGAAACGGACGAACCTGTATATGCGGTCAGGCGAGAGCGTACTATATTTCCTGTTGGTAGATTTTGGGTAACTTTGACAACACCTGAATTAAAGTATGCTCTCGAACATAATCATATTATCAAAATTGAACAGGCTGTTATTTATGAACAGGCCAACATTTTCAAGAGTTATGTAGACCGATTTTATGCGTTGCGTCAAAAGTTCAAGGCTAATGGTATAGCGGAATATGAGGAGTTATGCAAGAAAATGCTTAATTCTCTCTATGGCAAGTTCGGACAGAAAGCAGACGTTTGGGTTAAAATTGGTGATTGTCCTAATGAACCGGACAGGGTCGAACTTTGCTTTAAAACAGGTGTTTGCGGTGTTAAGCAGATACGTTATTTACTTGGCGAAATTTTTGAGTTAACTGGTTATGATGAGTCTTTTAATTCGTTTCCGGCTATACCTGCTCACGTTTCCGCTTATGGTAGGTTGCATTTATGGCAGCTTATGAAACAAGCCGGAAAAGGAAATTACTTTTACTGTGATACTGATAGTTTAATTGTAAACGAACAAGGTTTATATAATTTACGAAACGAAATAGATAATTTACGTTTGGGGGGTTTGAAAATAGTTGAAACTACGAACAATATAATTATAAGGGGGTTAAAAGATTATTCACTTAATGATATTGAAACAATAAAAGGAATAAGTAAAAATGCTGTTCAGATAAGAGAAGGGGTTTATCAACAACAACAATGGCCGTCATTTAAGGGATTGTTACGTCAAACGCAAACAAATATTTATACGGTAAAACAAGTTACAAAGACACTAAATCGAAAATATACAAAAGGTGATGTTACTTCGGACGGCGTTGTTCATCCTCTCGCTCTCGGCGAGCTTGACGAACCCTCTGTTCTGCTTTGGTAAGTTTATCGTCGAGGTCTTTGTTTGCTTTACGATATTCGGTAATTACGTCTCTTAATTTTTGTGTGTCACTCATTTGTTTGCTTTTACATAAATGTTTATATGTTCGGTATCGTATCCAATTTGTTGTAGTTCACGAATACCACGTTCTTTTGTTATCAGTTCGGCTTTCATAAATGATAATGTTTGAGCAGTTGTCCACGTTCTAACAGCTTCATCTTTTACCTCTATGAACCATTGCTCCATAAGGACATCGACCCTCTGAGCAGGTAAGTCAAGTTTCAATAATTCTGAGCGGGTTTTGTCTGCATCGTATTCTTTTAATCTATATAGATGATGTATAGCATCAATTTTATCGTCTGTTAATTGCCAGTCTCTTTTAAGTTCAGCGGTTGTAAGTATAAACGCTATATTTTCACTTCTAACACCAATTCCTTCGAGTAGTGTTGTAGCTTCACTTCTGTTGACCATATATTTAACATAGGCGGAAACTATATTAGTTGTTGTAAATTTTGATTGTGTTGCTAATACTTGTTTAATAGTAAAATCGCTCATTCGTTTAGCATCACGGTCATTATAACCTAATTCGAGATATGCTTCTAAAACTTCTGTTTCGTCTAATACACCTCGGTCATACATACGCCTAATGTCAACACGGCTTAAAACTCTATATCCTATCTGCGAAAGTTTATCTCTCCAAAAAGGCATAACGTCTAATGCTCTGAGTAACATATTTAACTCATCTTCATCGATAACTCCTCGATGCAGCATATCGAAACCCTGATTTACTGAAGGTAACGACCAATGAGCAGCCCAATATCGCTTCGACCATTCTGTTGACAAACCCTTCTTCTTAGCCCATTCTTCAAACTCAGGCGGATAATCTTCATATTGGCCGAACTTTTCAGCTATTGCAGGTGTAAATGCTTCTCGAACAGCCATTGTTATAATATCTGCAACAGGCGGTATTGGATAGGCAAGCGTTTTATATACATCGGTAAAGTGTGGATGGATACCAATTCGCTGTAAATCGCTCTCTAATCCAGACAATTCAGGGTCTTTGCGTAAATGATAAGCAACTAAATCTTGACTTGCTGGTTTTGTTAAAATAGCGTCAAGATATGTTCTTGCATATTCGGGATTTATTTCGGCGATACTAATATCGTTTAGAATTTTATCTGTCGGCTGTTGTTGCATCAAGTTGCCCTGAACAAGCAGCATCGCATTAGGTATCGACCATCCTAACTCCTCAATAGCAAATACATCATTATCATACCACCCAATTTCAGCAAGTTTATTATAAAGTTCAGATTGAGTAATTAGTCCCCGTTTATATAGTGCCTGTACCTGTAAAGTTGTTAATCGTTGACGACCTAACCATTCCCATATCTTAAAATCAATGGGGTCAATATCAAAAAATTCCTGTATCGTACCCCAAACATTATCAGTATCGCCGTGATAACGACTATATAAAGTTAAATCAGGAATTGAAGGATAAGGTTTTAGTGAATCATAAGCAACTGCTGCGTCTAACTCATAATATCCTTCTGAACCATAACAATCTTCAAAAAATGACTCGGTTATCTTTTTACGTTGATAAAGTAAAGCCGCTTGCTGAAAACTAACTTTCTTACTCCTAAAATGCTTATTTGCTGCGTAACCAATACTTCTTAAAACAGGACTAACTCCACTGGTTATAGAACTATCGGCAATTTCAGACGTGAATCGAGCAAGTACCTCTGCTAAACCAAAAGAAGGTGGCTCTTGTAAATCAAAGAATAAACTCTTTAAACTGTCTGGTAAATCTTCTATAAAACCAAAATCGTTTATTATTCGTGCAGCGTGTGAACTTAATATAGCTTCTGTATCATCAGCAAATTGCTTTGAGGCATCAACTGAATTTTTCCAGTACCAGTCAGAATAAGTTACAGGTGAATCTATGGCCATTGTTCAAACGCCCTTGCATATTCAGCAAATAAGGTTACGTTAAAAGGTTTATTCCAAAGAGACTGTCTGTATGCGTCAACAAGCCCGACAAAATACTCTATTTCAGCCGGATTAGCGGATAACATTGCTAATAAAATTTTCTCCATTGAAATACCATCAGCCATACCATCAATTTGAACCTGCATTGCATTACATTTATCGACAAGCAGATTAATTGCGATGTAAGTGTTTCTATGTATATGAGCAGACCAAGAAGTCATATAATAATCGCCAAAATTGGGCAAATTGCAAAAAAACCAGTCGTACATATTAGCCCAAGTAGCAATATCACCTACATTGTGATTATCGTAATAACTCCAAGTAGTTGGCGGTGCAGCCATTCGTCTATTACTCTATAAGCTCAAACGTAAATTCTTTGAGATTAAATTAAACAGCCCCTATAGGCGGACGATTGCTCATTAAACTAAACTGAATTTGTGCTTCCGGTATCTCAGCTAATATAGCAGCAATTTTCTTTTTGTACTCTATTGCTTGTTCGTCTGACTCCACCGGAAACATTATACGAATAGTACAAAGCTCCTGATTAGATTTCACCTTCTGGGGTGTCTCCATTGTTTTCCTTTCCTATTCGCTCGAAAATCTCGACAATGATTTTGAGCAGCCATACGATAAACCAAAAATCTTTTCCTAATTGCATAATATCACCCTATGAAAATAAGCGGTTAGTAAAATTGATTATGGTGTTTCGGTTATCTCAACACGAACCGAATTAGCAACTAAGCCCGTTTGATTTATAACATTAGTAGTTCGTAAAGCAATTTCGTTAACGTCGGCAGTTAATGGTAAAGGAAACATAATAACTAAATTATCATTAACGCTAACTTCTATAGATTGATAATTAGCTGTTACATTAACCTCAACTACCGCAATTTGAACCTCTTGTCGCTCAAAAACTATTCCGGTAATAGACATAATAAAACCTCTGTTAATTATAAAAAGTTAATCCAACATAACTGGCTGTACCAGAGTCGGCAGGCACAACCGTTGCAGTAACACTATAAACCGTATGCGAAAACCAGTATAGATTTTCAGGGGGTAAGTAAATATCTTCACTTGCACCCCCACTAACTCTAACGAAAGTAATTTTAACTAACTCCGTGCTGGTTGCAATTAAAACACCTTTGTTCGGTACTGTAGTTGTAAATGAGTCCGGCGTATCAGTGTCGGGATGCAATTCATCCGTTTCAACCTCAATTAAATTAGCCCAAGCATCACCTGTTAATAAAGCCCCGTTTTCATCGCAACGCAAAAGCCGTCTATCGTGTCCAGTAGTTCCAGTTAACCAAGATATTGCTTGTTGTAATTCATCGGATACATTTAATATCTTCGGTGCTTCTGGTATGAACTCTAACTCCGATAAACGTAGCAAACTATTCCACTTTAATCTTGTAACTACCATAATATATCACCTAATTATAAAGTCCATATATCCAAATCGCATCACTTCTGGCCGAGTATTGTTCAATAAAGTAAATCCTTGTACCAATAAAAGGTAACCACATCCAAGTTTGATAAACTAATTGCTTTATCTTTGTTGAATCAGCAGCACACCAAAAAACGGCATTGCTATCCTGACTACGACTAAGCCAAAAAAGATGGACACCTAATACCCTTTGAGAAAAGTTACAGACTTTAAAACGTAAACCGGCTGGAATACTAAAATCAATAAATTCTGCATTATCAAATTTTCTGCCTGAGTTCTCCGCTATCAAAGAACCCCGATTATTAGATTGTGCTAATCTACCAATAGCAGGTTTGCCAGCATTAGGAGTATTAGTACATAAAACAGGTAAAGAAAACCCTTGCTTAACTTCATCAGCTAATTTCAAGGGACGAATTTCGTTAAGCTGCTGTAACGCATCCTCATATAAAACAGGTGTTGCTAATTTAGGCATAAGATACTTTAACCTGTTTCTTCATAACCAATAGCAATATCCGGCGTTGTGCAAGTGCCAGCCTTATTGTAAAAACCGAGTTTGCATAGCTGACCTTCTGCTAAAGGTAAGTCCATTGGTAAAATAGGTGCATAGTCTGTAAGCAAAGTGCTTTCTAAATCGATAATCTGCTCGGCGTCCCTGTAAACCCTTAAATATACATCGGCGTTATGCTCACAAGCAATATGCTTTATAACTCTGTTCTTGCCCGACATACCAGCTAAAGCATCAACTAAAGTCTCATCACCTGCCGTAACAGTAGCCAGTCTAAAATTTTTCCACTTTAACATTTTACAACTCCGAAAAGGTTAATGTTAGCTGTGAATTATTCTCTGTTGACTTCAAGTATCAAAGCAACATCGGTAAGATTAGCAGTCATTGTACCCGAACCCTTCTTAGCCCAAGTAAGATATACAAGAAGCTCCTCACCTGACTCAAAAACTATAGCAGGGTCAAACATTAACGGCTGCTTATTTGCGAAAAAACCGGTAGAATTACCAAACTCCGCACCTGAACCAATAAGCGACTTATTAAGTTCGTAAGGATGAGTCTGTGCCAAATAATCATTAGCCCAAAATAAAAAGCCGACTCTATCCTCATCAAATAAAACTTCACGTTCACGAACCAGCTTCAAATAAGTTGTATACATTCCGTGGTCGTTTGAAACCCAATATCCAGCCGGACAACCTGCAATACCGTGTAACTTTATCTTCATCTTAGCCGGTACAGCTTTACCAGCAGGAAAATCAGGAAACTCAGCCGGAGTAAGCGAAGTGTCTAATATCATATCTCCAGCATCAGTTAAAATATCCGTCTCACGCAAATATTGCAAAAAACCATAATTCTTAGAAGCTGTACCGCAAGGCATATCAGCCCGAATATCTCCAGCATCATAACGGTCATAGAGAATAACTATTTTGCCTGTCCCTGCTGCCCTACTAATATTTAATTTCTGACCCTCAGCAACCGGCAACGAAAACGGTAAACCCCTGTCAACAAGAAATTGCATTAAGTTACGCCCAACAGTTGACGAACTTGCTCCGCCTAAGTGATTGCCACTTTTACCAACACAACGATAATAACCGACAGTTACATTATCTATCTTTAAAGTAAGATAAGTATCCGTTTTAGTTAGAGGTAAAGCATTAAATACCGCTTTAACTAAAAAACTCTCGCCGGTGTCAGCTTCTAAACTACCACCAGTCGCAGCCGTAATTAGCTTAGTACAATTATTCTGCTTCAACATAATAAAACCCTCACAATAAAAGTAAAACTTATACGCACTATGAAATAATACAAAATACAAATACCGTGAAAACTAATTACATCCTTTTCAACTCCGACATATGCCTAATAAAAGTCGTCATTCGGTTAATATTGTCGTCAAGAGTAACATCCGGCATAGCTTTGATTTTGTCCTTGCCTCTGTCAATATGAGGCAGTAAAACCTCAGCAAAAGATACGACTTTATCCTTCGCACCATCAATACCGGCAGCAATACGGTTAACGCCGATGTCTCTTGCTTTCTTTTTCCAGTCCTCTAACGTTACACGTTTTAGACCAGCACTCCATTTACCATTCGATACGGCAGCCGTCAAATTAGTTAACATCTTATCTTGCTTTGCAGCAGCCTTCTCACAAGGATTCTCCGTAACCCTGTCGATACCTCTCCGCACATCTTCAACCGCAGCTTTTAATCTGCGTGCGTGCTTCTCTTGAAACTCTGATGCAGTTAGCTTTGCCATTATACACCATCCTTATCTAAAAATACAATTCCACATATTTTGGCTCTTAAATCGTGTCCCTGACTCATAATAAATCGTTTGCCAAAGAACCGACTACCCTACCCCCACATAATATCAATCAGAGAAAAATCTGTCAATACTTTTTTACAGTTTTCTACCTAATATTTATGAAGTTTTTGTAATATATTATATTATAGAGTTTGCTGAAAATAACGTTAAAACCCTTTTTATAACGATTCTTTGTTAATAAAATAGTAACCTATCGAATAGCTGAGGCGTTAATGACGTATACTACGCCCCCTGAAATTACCAGAAAATCAGATATTTTTTGTCCATAAAATTGTGGAGATTCCTGCTCGAAAACTTTTTGTATCCGCAGTAGTATCATC
>Ga0210003_1004926_pt1 | contig 10391 bp, 19 predicted proteins | sample LantaG_FD_182804 | JGI IMG/M metagenome (GOLD analysis project Ga0210003, IMG submission 182804) | Deep subsurface microbial communities from Baltic Sea to uncover new lineages of life (NeLLi) - Landsort_02402 metaG (SPAdes) (version 2) | ecosystem: Environmental > Aquatic > Marine > Oceanic >...
ATGATACGCCTGCGGATACACAAGATTCCGCATCCACAATCACAGTTATATGATGATATAATCTCCGGTATAGTTCTCATCAAATAAAATATCAATAAAATATGATATTTTGTCATTTTATGCTTGACAGGGGGTAGAATAGTTATTATACTTTATATATGGTATGGGTTAAAGCGGTGTATTTGATTGCAGTTATTTTAGTTGTGTCTTATGGACTGTATTTGTTATATAAGTGGGATAAATAAGGGGGATTAAACGATGTATAAAATAAGTTTGCGTAACGTGGGTTCGGATATGGTAACGAGGGACGAAACAGTTTATGTTGACACTTTTGATGAGGCTATGATTTTCGCTAAAAGTTTAATTCAGGTGATATTGGGTTACACTGATTTTACTGTTTTACCTATGGACGAACAAGCGTATTCGATTACTCATCACGAAACATTGGTCGGCAGTTTTTCGATAGTCACGTTAAACTAAGGGGGAATTGAAAGTGGTTTACATTGTAATTGATTTATTATCTCAAAAGAATGTTATGTTAGTTCAAGCAACGGACGAAAAAGAAGTTGAGAAGCGTTTAAGTTTAAGCGAAACACAAAAGATTGTCGGTAGATTAACGGATTTGGAATTAAAGGTATTGGACACCAATTCTTTTACTGTTGTCACCGGATAAGTTTATGGGGGATATTATGTTGGAGTTAAGATTTAGGCAATTAGTGTTTTTGGCGTTTTGGTGTTATGTAGTTTTATGTTAAGATGGTAAGAGAAAGGATTTACAATGGCAAAAACAGGTCAGAAGCGAGAGAATTCTATTAAGAGCGGTGAAACAAAGTCGGAGCGATTTAGCAGGGTAGTCAAGCCAAGAGTTACTAAGGCGGTCAAAGCTATTGGTGTTGTTGGTTACTGTGCTGGTTCAGCGTATGAGTTTACGCCTGAACAAGTTAAGCAGATTGAAGTTGCTTTGTCTAAGGCGATTGTTGCTATGCTTAGCAAGTTTGCTGCAAAACCGAATAAGCAGGATGGGTTTGATTTTGCAAAGTAACGCTCTTACTTCTCCTTTGCTGGCGTGCGTTAAGCGGGCGGATGGTGGGCGATATTTATTAGGTTTTGTTATGGGAAAAGCATTTGGCATTAAGATTATCAAAGGCAAACAGGTAAAATGCTTTGAGTATCTATGTTCTAACTGTGGACAATTACGTATTTCGTTTGTTGCTACTAACAAGTGTGGTCACTGTGGCAGCACTAAAATTATTAAGGGTAAAATCGGTTCATTAGAAAAGGAGCAACGCAATGAGTTGGAAGGATAAAATCAAAGAATTTGGTGGTGGTGACTTAGCTTTTCTTTCAGAGGATGGCGAGGTTATTTGCTTTGTAGTTGTTGGCGAGCCGGTATTGTTAAAGGGCAAATACAAAGGCAAGCCGTCTGAAAAGGTCGGCTGTCCGATTGTCACCGAGGACGGGTTTGTCTTATTTGTAGCCGGTAAACGCCTTGCTCGTAAAATCAGTAAGTATGAGGAAACTTTTAGCGGCAACGCTTTTATGGCGATACGTCACGGCGAACAAAACGATATTACTTCAACGTATGAGTTAAAAGTATTGGATAATGTCGAATTAACGCTTAGATTGTTTGAGATAGCGAATCAAGATTTTAAGCCGGCAATGATTCAAGAGGCGGTCGATTCGGCGTTGGCCGTTATGCGACAATAAGTAGAGTTTTCCTACCCCCAAGTTTGACCGATGTCGGAACGGATTCCGGCATTGGTCGTGTAAAGGAGTGCAAATAAAATGGCAGGAAACACAAGGGGCAAATTAAAAGAGCAATTCGAGGGCGTTCATCGAAACTTTGACTGGTCAACAAAGCATTTAGTCGCTGCTTTGGAGCTTATTCAAGGTCACAAGCCAAGTTTGAAGTCTGCTATTGAAAGTCTGGCGGACGGTATCAAAACACTTGACGAGTTAGCAATGAAGATATACGGTCGATTATAATTCCCATTATGCTTTGATTCTATATAGAAGTTCATATATATAATAAGGGGATAAAATGGGAATTATAAGGGCGGAAACCATTGCTCGAATGAGGGGTGCTTTTAGGGCAGGTTTGTCGGCTTCTCGATTCATAACTGATATGGCTGCTGTCGGTTTATCATATCGGCGGACGGATATGTTAGCTGACTGGCGGACAATAAACGAATTAGAGGTAAAAGAGGGTTTGCTTCGATACGTTCGTAAAGACCGATTGCCTACCGAAAAAACTGTCGCTCAAGTCGATTGGAATATAAGCCGTGAATATATGTATAAGGTGCAAGTCCAGTCGGTTATTCGAGTCGGTCAACCTATGACGGAGCGGTTTGTAAATATAATGTCGGATGTTCCTTTGACACCAGCCGGAATTGAGTTGCAAGTTACAGAACAATGGCAACAATGGGAGCGATACGCTGCTGAAACTGTTACTGGTTTGCAGGTTTGGTCGGCTGTTCACAAGGTTATGGAATGAGCAGTATAAACCGCAAACCGCACTGTTTGAAACGTGAAAAGACGTTGGCAATGCCACGTCACCTAATTTTTTTCGATGTGGAAACAGAACAGGAGCGTTTACCAAATGGGTCAATTAGGCAAGTGCTTAAACTCGGGTGGGCGTGTTACTACCAGAGAAGTTATGGCCGAAATTCTGAACAATCCCACTGGTGTTACTTTGAAGATGACCTCGGATTCTGGTCATTTGTCTATAAGTATACCAAACCTAAGCAAAAACTCTGGGTGTTATCACGGAATCTTGTTTTTGATTTTACACTTACCTGCGGATGGAAATATCTGCGTCAAGTTGGATTCAAGTTAAAGTTTTTCTACGATGGTGGGTCAACATCGATTATTTCCGTTAAAGGTCGATACGGCTCGATAGTTTTCCTTGATATTATGAATTGGTTTGTTGAGTCGCTGGCTGAAACAGGTAAACGCATTGGTATTCCTAAACTTGCGATTGATTTTGACACCTGTTCGGACGAGTATTTAGCTATTTATTGCAAGCGTGACGTCGAAATTGAGGTCGAAAACTTCAAGCGTTTCATTGCGTTTTTGGAGTCAAACTCTATTAGTCGGCTTTGTTATACAAGGGGTTCGACTGCGATGGCTGCTTATCTGTTCCAGCACTATACAACTAAAATCTATATTCACAACAACGAGCAGGCAATAAATTTAGAGCGTGACAGTTATCGAGGTGGTCGGACGGAATGTTTTTATTTGGGAGAATTAAAGAATGAAACGTATTATATGCTTGATGTTAACAGTTTGTATCCGTTCGTTATGGCTAACAGTTCTTTTCCTAATAAATATCTCCGAATTATGTCGAATTGTAGTATCGAAACTCTCGATAGCTGGTTACAGGATAAGTCGGTTATTGCGAAAGTATTCATAGACACGGACGAGCCAGTTTATGCTGTTAGTCGGGAGCGTACTATATTTCCGGTCGGTCAATTTTGGGTCACTTTGACAACGCCGGAATTAAAGTATGCTTTGGAGCATAATCATATCGTAAAAATCGAACAGGCCGTTATTTATGAGCAGGCCAACATCTTCAAGAGCTATGTTGACCGTTTTTATGCCTTGCGTCAAGAGTTCAAATCGGCTGGCGTGGCTGAATATGAAGAATTATGTAAGAAAATGCTCAATTCACTTTACGGTAAGTTCGGACAAAAGGCAGAGGTTTGGGAAAAAGTAGGTGAATGTCCAAAGGAGCGTGACAGGGTAGAGGTTTGTTTCCTAAGTAACGGTGGTCGCACAAAGATGGTGCGATATTTATTAGGCGAAATTTTCGAGTTAAAAGGATATGAGGAATCTTTTAATTCGTTTCCTGCCATTGCTTCACAAGTGTCTGCACAAGCCAGAATGTATTTATGGCAACTTATGCAGTGTGCAGGTGAAGGAAATTATTTTTATTGCGATACTGATAGTTTGATTGTAAACGATGATGGTTTATGGAATTTATGGGATTTATTAGATGATGTTCGTTTAGGTGGTCTTAAAGTAGTTGAGAAAATGCCTTGTTTGATTATCAAAGGGCTAAAAGATTACGTCATTGGTAGTAAGCAAGTGATAAAAGGCATAAGGAAAAACGCTGTCGAAACACAGGCTGGAGTTTACGAACAGGAACAATGGCCGTCTTTTAAGGGATTGTTACGCAGCGACAACGCAGAGGATTACATAGTTAAAACAGTTACAAAGGTATTAAATCGCAAATATACAAAAGGTCACGTCACCGCTAATGGGTCGATTTTGCCTCTGCATCTTGACGAGCCTGTCGAATCTCCGCTTCTTTTTTGTTAAGTCCCTCGTCAAGTCTTTTATTTGACTTGCGAAATTCCTCGATAGCGTCTTTTAGTTTTTGTGCGTCACTCATTCTTCCGGCCTCATATAAATATCGATATGTTCTGTGTCATATCCCATAGCAGTCAATTCCATTCGTCCACGTTCTGGAGTTATTAAGCCCGCTTTTACGAAACTAAGTGTTTGTGCTGTTGTCCAGTAACGAGGTGCTTTGTCTTTTTCGTCGATATACCATTGTTCCATAAGAACATCGACTCGCTCGGCAGGTAAATCTAACCTCAACAATTCTGCTCTTGCCTTGTCACCATCATAGACCGCTTTGCTATACAGATTATGTATAGCCGATATTCTATTCTCTGTCAACGCCCATTCTCGTTTGTATTCAGCACTTGCAATAATAAAAGAGATATTCTCGTCTCTAACTCCGACTACCTGTAAAAGCGTTTGTGCTTCGCTACGACTTATCATATATTTAGAATATGCTGTAACAATGTCACCTGATGTAAATTTTGATTGTGTTGTAAGTACCTGCTTAATAGTAAATTCAGCCATTCGTTTTGCGTCACGGTCGTTATAACCTAATTCCAGATATGCTTCATAAACTTCGCTCTCATTCATAACTCCGACATTATACATTCGCCGAACGTCAACTCTGCTCAATCTACGATAAGCAATAGTGGTAAGTTTTTCTCTCCAGAACGGCATAACGTCTAATGCTCGTAAAAGCATATCGAGTTCGCTTCGTTCGATAACGCCACGATGTAACATCTCAAATCCCTGATTGACGGACGGTAAAGACCAATGTGCAGCCCAATATCGTTCCGACCATTCCTTTGACAATCCTTTTTTCGCAGCCCATAACTCCAAATCCGGCGGATAGTCCTGATATTGCCCGAATTTTGCAGCGATTTCCGGCGTAAATGCTTCACGGACGGCCATTGTTATAATATCTGCAACCGGCGGTATTTGATAAGCAAGTTCTCTGTATAATGAAAGATAATTATCGTGTATGCCGATACGTTTTAGCTGTGGACTAAGTTCGTTTAATTCGGGGTCACGGCGTAATTCATAAGCGATAATATCCTGACTTGACGGCTTCGTCAAAATAGCGTCAAGATATGTTTCAGCATATCGAGGATTTATGTCGGCAATGCTTATATCATTTAATATATCCTCTCTCGATTTTTCCTGTAAAAGATTTCCCTGCACTAACAACATAGCGTTTGGTGTCGCATAAGCAAGTTCTTTGATTGACGACTGGTTAACATCAAGCCAGCCGATTTCGGCAAGTCGATACGAACATTCATATTCGTCAATAATTTTGCGTTTATAAAGTTCCTGTATCTGTAAAGTTGTCATTCGTTGCTGTGCCAACCATTTCCAAACCGGCCAATCTCTTGCCGGAACGTCAAACCAATTTTGCATTTCGCCGAATGGTGCAGTGGGGTCACCGTGATAACGGCTGTATAAGATTAAATCTGGAATTGACGGATAAGGTGCTTCTGATTCATATAAGAATTTTGCTATTATCTCATCGTATCCCTCACTTTCGGTAGTTAAACTCCAAAACGTCTCGTCAATTTTTCCCTGCCGGAATAACATATTAGCTTGCGGAGTTGTTAGCCACGTTTCCAAAGCTCGTTTGTTGATATTCCGTTGCATAATCTTCATCATCGGATTCATAAGAGTATGCAACGTCTCGTCAACCATTTCGACACCGACACCCAAAGCAAATCCGCCAAAACCGGCGGACGGTGGACTTGCTAAGGATTGAATAAATGGTCGTATATTTGCAGGAGCTTCATCAAGATAAGGAATTTCGGATAAGACACCGGCGAAAAATGGTGCAAAAGCACTCTCCATTTGCTCATCATAAGCAGCAGAGGCATCTACGGAGTTTTTCCAATACCAATCAGAATAAGTTGAAGGCGATTTTATGGCCATTGCTCGAAACCTCTTGCCAAAGCAGCAAAAAATTCCTCGTTAAAAGGCTGATTCCAAATGCTCTGTCGATAAGCGTCAACAAGTCCGACAAAATATCGCACTTGATTAGGATTAGCTTGCAACATAGCAGAAAGAATAGCTCCCATTGTTACTTCACCAACCTCATCAAGCTCGTGAAGTCTATTAACAACTAATCTCATAGCTAAACCAGTATTCCGAATATATACCGCACGTCTTGAATCGGAGCTCATGTCATAGCAAGTGTAACTAAAACCATCGTCCCAATAATCAATATCGTCCCATGATTCAGCAATATGAGTAACAGTTGTGCAAACTCCATATTTTGAAAACCAATAAGCCATAAGAACATCAACCTTTTTATGATTGCAAGTCGTTCTTATTCGGAGGCTGCCAATTCGCCGGTGACATTGGTGTTGGCAATAAACCGTGTGCAGTTTTCAAACTAAACTCTGACCTTGCCCCCTCTATGTCTTTTATGCTATTGTCAATCTGATTTTTTATATTTAACGCTTGCTCATCAGAGGCCACAGGAAAAACAATACGAATAAGACAAACTTCATTTTTAGACTGTTCCATTTTTGACCTTTCGTTCTTTTACTTTAGTATTAACTTTACCCCCAATTTGATAACCGCCGGACGCAATGCCATAAATAGCAGCAACGCCGGTCAATAAACCCAATGGATTAAGAGGCTGTCCGTCAAATATAATTAAAGCATTTTGAACCAGTAAGGATTTTAACTCATCTTGCTGATTCAAATCCGTTATTCGGAGTCGGGCAAGAGCCGTTATATTCTCAAGTTCTAACTGTAATTCAGGTCTGGTAACTTTGCGGTCGTTGTGTAATAAAGAAGTCGTTGTTGACGGACAGCCCCAAATAAAGATTATCAGTCCTGCTGTTATTGCGAATGTTATTAAACCCTTAATGTGATTTTTTATAAAAGCTAACATAGTTTACTCCATAGGCTCAACAAAATGATTCGTTATGTGACCGGACACTTTAATATCAGGCTGGTCGGCATATCGTGTCTTGACAGCCTGAAAAATTTGCTCTCCCTGTTCGATAGTCTCAACCTCTTTTATTAGTGTAACAATCAGTTTCATAGTTAAAATCTCCTATAACTTCATAATATAAGCAAGTGAATAATAAGGTGGTAAACTACTGCCATCGTCCGTTGTACCCGCAGCATTTCCTTCAAATGTAAAAGCAGCAAAAGGTGTACCTGCCTGAATCGCTGCTGCATAAGCCATATTATGAGTATGTCCGTCACCTCTAAAATCGTGCGTGTGTGTTGCACCACCACCAGTTGTACCCTCTGGACAAGCGTCACAAGCTCCAGGAATAAATCTGGCCTCTAAATTAGGTGTGCCTAAAAGACCGTTGCATAAAACCCAACCGGACGGAACGGCAGTCCTTGCCCCCGACCAAATCATAATCATGCCACGTTTTACCCTGTGACTTATCGCAAACATTCACGTCACCTCGAATAAGCTATAATCGCAGTCTCAAGAGTCTCGACAATGTAAAGATGTAAATTGATAAGATTGTCAATAGTTAAACTCATAATGTCACCGGCTGCTAATGGCCAGCCGTTATCAGCAGTCGCAACCTCGTCATTTTTCACCCAAACAAGACCAGTATTATCGGGATGTCCCATAATCAAAACTTCGGTAGCTTTTATGTCACTACCTTGCCATGTGAAAACAGGGTCGGTGACAGTGACGTGAACAACTCCCTTGATTCTCGGTGACGATGTACGCAAAATACCGGCCTGCGAACAACGCAATAACCGGCGTGACACTCCGTCATAACCGACTAACGAAGCAAGAGACTGCTGCATATCGTCACTTAATCGAATACGTCCGGCCATTTCAGGCTTGAGAAGTAAATCCTCAATCCTAAAAGGAATAAGTATTTCACCCATTATAAACTCCCGAAATCGATTACCCTGTTTCCTCGTAGCCGATAGCTATGGTCGGCGTAACATCGCCCGCAGATTCGTTGTAAAATCCGGCCTTGCATAACTGCCCCTCTGCCAAAGGTAAATCCATAGGCAAAAACGGTGAATAAGTCGTGATTAAATTACACTCAAAATCAACAATCTGGTCGGCATCACGATAAACCCTGATATAAATATCAGCGTCAATGTCAGCAGTAATATATCTTATAATTCTGTTTTTACCGCTAAGACCAGCCAAAATGTCTGTAAGTGATTCCTCGTTGTTCGAGATAGTATCGAATTTGTACTTTTTCCACTTCAACATCGGTAAACTCCTTTATGTTATCAACTAACTTTTACACTCATTATCGCAGCAAAGTCGAGCGTGTCCGCCGGTAAAGTTCTTGCCCCTGCTAAAATAAAACTCATGTAAATCAACAATTCTTCGCCCGACCTAAATGTCAACGCCGGCTCAAACATTAAGGGGTCGCCGTGTGTGATGTTGTAAGTCAAACCCATTCCTGCATCGTGAACCAAAAAAGGCGTTCCAGAGCCTATCAGCGAATAAGCAGCAAGATACGCTCCAGCAAGAGCGTCCCACTGATAGAGAAAAGGAATTCCGTTCCTATCCTCATCGAATAACGTCTCCCGCTCTTTGACTAACTTGACGAAACTCGAACCAATATATGTCCCTGCTGCGAAACCGTCACCACAAGGACAGCCAGCTAAACCCAAAATCTGAATCTCTGTATTGGCAGGAACAGCCTTGCCACAAGGAAAATCAGGGAATTCGGCAGGTGAAAGTGAAGTGTCCAAAAGAACATCTTCACTTGCGTCAATCGTTGCTGTGGTGTCCATATACTGAATAAACATATACTCTTTTGAATCCGTGCCGTTTACCATATCAGCCCGAATATCACCGGCATCATAGGTATCATATACGATTAAAACAACTGGTGAAGTGCCAACCGATGAAACTGTAAACGACTGCCCCTCTGCAACAGGTATCGAACAGTTGACACCCTTACTCATCAAAAACTCCATCAGGTTTTTGTTGAGGTATCCGGTATTCATAACGCCAAGATGATTTCCGCTGTGACCGTAAATACGATAAACTCCAACCGTTTTCCGGTCAACTTTCAACACGAGATAATCGTTGTCGGCTTGAGGTGCAACATACAATCCCCGTATCAAAAACGATTCACCGGCATTGGCTTCCAAAGTGTCAGTGGAAACCGCCGTAAATCGTTTGACACAATTACCCTGCTTTAACATAGTAAATCTCCTTAATCGTAACTAACCTCGTAAACGTATCCTACTACAAAACAAACCTGCTTACAACCAGTGCCGAAAACAACTATTACCGCTTGAATTCGCTCATGTGACGAATAAAAGTCGTCATGCGATTGATATTGTCGTCAAGCGTGACGTCCGGCATTGCCTTGATTTTGTCCTTCCCTCTGTCAATATGAGGTAAAAGAACCTCTGCAAAAGCGACAACCTTTTCTTTCGCTCCGTCAATTCCGGCTGCTATCCGATTAACACCGATGTCCCTTGCCTTGCGTTTCCATTCCTCTAATGTGACTCGTTTCAATCCGGCAGCCCACTTGCCACTTGTGACGGCAGATGTTAAATTTGTAAGCATTTTGTCCTGCTTTGCAGCAGCCTTGTCTGTGGGACTTTCCGTTACACGGTCAATCCCTTTTCGCACGTCCTCAACAGCAGCTTTTAACCGTCTGGCGTGCTTCTCCTGAAACTCCGTAGCCGTTAGCTTTGCCATAATAAATACTCCCTAATAGTCAATAAAAATTGTCCAAATTTAGCAGTACACTCGAACAAGTGACTCGTAAACGGTAATTGGCTCGAAAACATACTACCCTACCCCTGCATCTTCTCAATAAATTGCTCAACAGTCAATAAAATTCTTTGGAATCCTGTTAAAATTGTATAAATTCTTTTGGGAATATCATATTATAGCAAGTGTTGTAAACGATATTGGTGTAAACCAGTTTGGATTAGAGAATGAAATAGGTTTTAATGTAAGCGGTAACGTGAGCGGTAATGAACGCCACTACCGTCATTTTAAGCCAAACCAATAATCTTAAAACGAACCACAGAAGTTGTCTGGATTCTGGATATAAAACTTCTTGTATCCGCAGGCGTATCAT
>Ga0210003_1004927_pt1 | contig 10390 bp, 10 predicted proteins | sample LantaG_FD_182804 | JGI IMG/M metagenome (GOLD analysis project Ga0210003, IMG submission 182804) | Deep subsurface microbial communities from Baltic Sea to uncover new lineages of life (NeLLi) - Landsort_02402 metaG (SPAdes) (version 2) | ecosystem: Environmental > Aquatic > Marine > Oceanic >...
CTACTCTACCCTGGCATTTATAAAAATTTCAGTCTATTGTCATAATATCCTATTTTTACATAACAATTAAAAATAGCTCAGAATAAGGCTTTATCTATGATTAGGTCAATTTTCTTGCCTAACCCTCAAAAATTGCTTTAATTCTTTTTTTTTGGAAGTAATTTTTACCTCCCCTGCCCTTTTGGTTGATTAAGGCTATTATTTGTATGAATTTATTTCTTTAACTTTAGTACAATAAGTCAGCATAATAAGGTACAATTTCCTCAAATACCACTCCTCCATCAATAAGTATCAATGCGATTTTATTATCCTCACAAATTGCTTGCAATCTTTCGTCCGTAGTATCTGTGATGATGACAAATCTAAAATTCTTAGTAGTTTTTAGATTTTTAGCTTTATATTTTTCGTTAATTTTTTCTAAATTTCTTTTTACCCAAGCAGTATAAGTCAAAAACTGTGTTTCAATTTTTCTATGTCTTCCTCTTACCTTATTTTCGACTATTACTAATTCTCGTGTAGTCTTATCTAAACAAAAAAAGTCTGGCTTATTCCGCATAAATGGTTCATTCCAATTAATTACCGGTTGTCGATCAATAATTTCTAAATTTGCAAATGCCTTATGAATATTCCTTTCGAGCCATGCCTCCATAAATTGCTCATCTTCAAAAATATATTCTAAATTTTGATATTTTTCTAATCGATCTTTGTATCTTATAAGCTCTTCGTTTTCTTCTCTTAATGCTTTATTTTCTTTTACCAACTCCATAAGCAGTTTGGTAACATCAGCACTAGTTTCTGGATGAATAACCTCTTTCAGTTCTCTGCCTTTAATTTTTTCAATAGGCTCCTCCTTAGAAATTTTTACTGTGTTTTGATCTAATGGGTGAAGGTATATTGTATCGCCATCATTCAGTTTGCTAAAAACCGGTTTACAAGTCAATTTTAAACTATATCCTGCATCAAGGAAGTGCCGGTTTGAGAAAGTGCCTTCAAATGTTTCCACCTTAAAAGTTGTTCCAAGGTAATCTTTGAATAATTTTTTAGCAATTTCATAATTTCTACCTGAGATGGCAATTTGCCCATATTTTATTTCCCATGATGCAATTTTCTTTTTGATGTATTCCATTTCTTAATATCTCCTAATATTTAATTATGAATCAATTTCGCACAACGTTTCTGGTATATCTGAAGTTTTTGCCAAAGGCAAAAATTTGGGTTACCGACAGCGAACCAGATATACCATGTTAGGCGACCCATTAGGGCAAGCACCGTAAGGGGCGTAGCGTTTTGCTTGGTATTTCATCATTGTTTAACTAAGGCTGGTAATTTATTCTTATGCCTTTCTGTATATTTTTGTTTTAATTGACTTTCGACATTTCCTGGATCGTCTTCCTCCTTCCATCCAAATTCCAATTCCCAACCAAAATAAAGCAAGGCCCAAATAGGATACATTGCTGTATGACGCCCAGAAAATTCTTTATACCGCCCTTTCAGAGTATTTCTACTAGCCTTGCGAGTTCCTGCAGAACCAATATATATTATCGGACATTGATTTATCTTTTTAAGGCGGCCGATACGATTAAGAATATAATTTTCAACAAACTTCCAGTTAAGATTTTGTACAAGCTGTTTTACTTGCTCAATTATTTCTTTTACAGAACTGCCATCTTTTTTGACTCGTATAACATATACTCCCTTTTTGTTTGGCGGAGAGGCACTTCGCAAATCCTGAAACTCGAATTCAGTAAAAAGATCCCTGCAACAATCTCTTTGATTGTGTCTATTCATCTTAGTACTCACCTCCAAGCAAAATGTCGCCTAACTCTAAATAACCGAACTACTTTGTTATCGGTTAGCTTTTCTTTGTTATTTTTTAGTGTTTTTACTAATTTAACTAAAAGATTTCATTAAATATCTCATCTAATTTGTTATTAGCGTCTCCTTTAAAATCTATATAAGGAATCCCTAAATTTTTTAGGACCTTATTGAATCGTTTATATCCGTCTTTATTTCTTAATTCGACCCATTCAACTTTTCGGCTGTTCAACTGCTTTTTACCCAAGTCAGAGAGTTTGTCGGCAACAAAAACATCACTATTTCTTGCTATAACTGCATCGGCACTTTCAGGATTCCCTTTTCCCATTAGCTTTACTTCACATAGATAATCTCTGCTATCGTCGCACAAATAAAAGTCAACCTCTCTTTCAAAATCCGCGTCATTTATTATTTTATTTTTTATCTTAAGCTTATAATTATTATTGCTTACGCCATAAAGTTTGCATAAAGTTTGCATTAAAGGCTTTTCTACCCTCTTGCCGGCAGTACTCCATAGCCCACCTCTAAGCGCTGCCCTTTTTACTGCCAAAGTATTTATGACTATCAAGCTTTCATTTACATTCAAATCAACGCTAACTCCTTTAAATTTTAATGTTAAGGTAATGTTTAAACCTTCTTCCCCGTCTACTAATGACTGAATTGTTTGGTATAGTGTTTCGTAATGTTTGTTAGAAGCTTCAATAACTATTTCTTTTCTGGCAGAGTTATACATATTCGAAATAGTTTTTTTATTTAAGCCAGAATTAATAGCTATATCATCAGGAGAAAGTCTTTCATTTAAGAATTCTTTTTTGTACCAATCACCGGTTATATATTTATTCTTTAATTTTGCATCGATTATCTTCTTAAAAAAATCTATCGTATATTGCAAAAATTCAGCATTTATTAGTGTAACTATTTCTATTCTATAATCTTCTCCATTTAAGAGCTTTTTTATGATATTTTTTGTAACTTGCTTGGTTAATGTCATAGTCATTTTAATACCTCTCTAAATTTCTCTATATTTAAAAACCTTGTTATAAAATTGTTATCATAAGGTAAATTAGCTTGGCCAATATTCTCTTTAATTCTATCAATGTATTTTTTTTCTTTCTCTGTTAAGAAAAAGAAACGGTTTAGATCCATAGCTGATTTCCCAAATGTCCCGCTCCCCGCAAATGGGTCAAAAACCAAATCTCCTTTAAACGAATAAAATTTGATTATTTTATTACAGAGCTCTAATGGGAATACCGCACTATGTGTTTTATCGAATGTAGGGCAAATTTTCCATACATTAGAAGATATAAAGTCGCCATTTATTTTGCTTTCTTCTATGATATTCTTTGGATATTGTTTAATATTCCAATCAATTAACTTATCTGTCTTTTTTCTATAAACCATAACGCATTCCGTGCAAGGATTAGGCTTATATCCTAATGGTTTTCTATGCTGTAAAAACCCAGCATTACGATTTTTTGCACTTGCTTCTGGCTTTTCCCAAACAATATCATCAATAAACTCCCAACCCATTTTTATTAGTAGCGGATGAATATCATAAGGGATAGGGTATCTTTTACTAGAATACTGTCTTCCAACACGAGGTATAATAACAGGCGAAGAGTTTAATATAAAAAAACGGCCTTCTTTCGTTATTCTGTGCACTTCTTTAAACACTTCTTCGAGAAAGTCCAAATAATCCTTATAACTTAAATAAATAGAATAATCCCTAGCATTATAATAAGGCGGGGAAGTAAAAGTTAAATGAACTGATTCCTTAGGAATGTATTTTAAAACTTCTCTGACATCACCATGGACGACTATATTTTTCATAAAATTTGGTGATGTTATGTGAGTAGGATCAAATCCATTAGAAGATTTATTATGAAATTCCTTTTTTATTATATCTTGTACTATTTCGTTTGGATGATTGTCTAATTTTTTTAATCTATCCTGGACATCTTTATCTTTTTTAAAAACAAGCAAACCCCTTATTGCTTGTAATGCTATTTCTGGGTCAGAGTCATTTAGATAATTAAATAATATTTGTTTATTAGAACTATTTCTTAATCGCCCAATTGCTGAAACCGCCTCTCTTCTTACGCTAGAGCCATTATCTTTTTCAACAATATTTATAAAAACATTAACCAGCGAGCTATCTCCTAATTTAGCGAGATTTTTTACCGCTAAACATCTTATTCTTTCGTTATTGTGTTTTAAAAGATTTAGCAAAGGCTTTTTGTCAAAATCGGCGGGTATCCTTCCTAATCTATCAAGAAGTTTAATTAGGGCACCATAATTATTTTTTAGAGTAAGTTCATATATTTTTTCAGGGCTATTTTTTGTTATTTTATTTTCCATATTTGCTTCCTTGTTACTTTTTTTTATGTTATGATTCTTTTCTACTTTTTGCGATTCTCCCGTAAGAATTGCCCTTCTTAACTTTTACAGGATAAAATTCTTAGAGACCTTCTCTAACTCATCGTCAGATATCCCAATATAGCGAGAGGTAACCTTAGCACTGGAATGGCCCAGGATCGCTTGAATTACCTCGATAGCGATTCCCTTCTTTCTCATCTGATAGCCTAAGGTCTTTCTCAGGGTATGAGTCCCGATCCTCTCCTCGATGCCTACTTCCCGGCACCACTCATTAATCAGTTGCCAGGCCCGGACCCGGTTTAGGGGTCTATTCTTCCTAGAATTTTCAGAGGTAAATAAATATCTATCCAGGTCATAGACCCCGGTCTTATCAAAATAAATCTGTAAGGTTTCTCTGACCCCATCATTCAAAGCGATCTTCCTCTGCTTTTTGGTCTTCTGCTCGGTTATATAGATAAAGTCCCGGATATCCCCCTCGTGGTTCTTTACATCTCCGACCTTTAACTTTAGCAGATCAGAAATCCTCAGGCCTAAATTAATACCGGCAGTAAATAAAAGCAGATCCCGAGGATTCTTCTTCCTCTTCAAGTTTCCCTTAATCCTCTGTATCCGGTTAAGGTCCCGGATCGGCTCGACTATCCTCATATTTTGACACCCCTTTTAGCATTTAACATATCATATTTAACTCATTTTTTAAAAAGACCCGAAAAGTTCCTAAAAAAGCCCTATAACCCTTCTTTTATAAGGCTATTTATTAATTTAACTAAAAAATCTTTAATCCCCTTTTACATTTTACTCTTCGACTATATTATAACACAAGTAAAATAAAATATCGAGAATGGGAGATTATTCCCTTTTGAGCCTGTCAAACCCCTTATATTTAAAGGTTACTGACACTTAACAGATTAGCCCTTGTGTTAAATGAGATAGACTGAAAAAAAAGGTACACTGTTTTTCCTATGGTTAAAAAATTACCAGTGGACTAAATGATTGAGCGGTCCATGTCCATGACCTATTTCTAAAGAATTTTGAATAGCCAAAGTAGTATATCTTTTAGCAGTATTTATTGCCTCCTCCACTTCTTTCCCTTGGGCCAGTCCTGCGGCAATAGCAGAAGAGAAGGTACAGCCGGTGCCATGAGTATTTTTAGTATCAATCCTTTCTGCTTTAAATTCTTTAAAACTCTTACCATTATAGAGAACGTCTATTGCCTCTGCAGATAGTAAATGCCCTCCCTTTATCAAAACATTTTTTGCCCCCAATTTATGTATCTCTCGGGCTGCTTCTTTCATATCTTCGATATTTCGAATCCTTAATCCTGACAAGACTTCTGCCTCACCAAGATTAGGAGTAACCACCATTGCCAGATGAATTAAATTCCCTTTTAATTCTTTTACCGCATCTATTCTTAACAGGCGGTCTCCTCCTTTGGCCACCATTACCGGGTCAATTACCAGATTTTTTACCTGGTATTTTTTTATCTTCTTGCTTACCGTTTTAATAATCGGGGCATTAGATAACATCCCTATCTTTACTGCGTCAGCACCTATATCTTGCATTACCGAATCAATCTGCAAACCTACAAAATCAGGAGGGAGATCATGGATGCCCTGTACTCCTAAAGTATTTTGAGCAGTAATAGAGGTTAAAACACTCATTCCATAAACTCCCAGAGCGAAAAAGGTTTTTAAATCTGCCTGAATACCTGCTCCTCCACCTGAGTCCGATCCAGCGATAGTTAAAACTATCTTCATGGTAATTACCTCCTAAAATGATTGTAGCCTTTAGGTTGAAGGTCACTTACTCTTCCTGCTAAATCTTCTAATTTGATACCTTCTTGCCTCTCTCTAATCTCACCGATTATTGATATTTTAGTGCCTAATTCTTTTTCTAATAATTTAATGTTATCGCCTGCTTTCTGAGGAGAAATAGTAAATAATAATTCATAATCTTCTCCTCCATAAAGGGCTAAATCAAGCGGGTTCCTTTTTATTAATTTTCCTACTTCTTTTGCTGCTAAAAGAATAGGAACTTTAGAAGCATAGACTTTTGCTCCTACGGCACTGACTTCACATATGCGGGTTAAATCGCTGGCCAGGCCATCACTAATATCAATCATAGCAGTAGCTAATTTTTTTCTGGCTATAATTCTCCCCTCTTTTACCCGAGGGACAGGAGAAAGATGAATCGATTTTACCTCTTCGGCAATATTTAAAGGAACTGAAGAATATTTTTTTTCTTCCAATAATAAAATTAATCCAGCAGCAGAACCCCCCAATTCTCCGGTGACCATTATCAAATCATCTGGTTTTGCTGTACTTCTTTTAACTATTAAATCAGCTTCCACTTCTCCGATTAAAGTTATATTAATTACTATCCCTAAAGGTGAACGAACTGTATCTCCGCCGGCCATATTAACCTCGAACAATTTGGCTTCCTCTTTCATTCCATCAACCAACTGATCGATAAATTCAACAGAGGTATCAGAAGAAACCCCTAAAGAAAGTAAGGCATTGCGGGGAATCCCTCCCATCGCAGCAATATCACTAATATTAACTGCCATTGCCTTTCTGCCTAATTGCCGAGGAGAGCAAGTGGAAAGAGTAAAATGAATATTTTCCACCAACATATCACAGGTAGCTAGAACTATTTTATCAGGAGAAACATAATAAGCGGCACAATCATCTCCTATACCCAATAAAATATTTTCAGGGTTAATGATAGTATCTTTACTTATTCGATTAATTAATCCAAATTCACCAATCTCTGATATTTTCATTGAATTTCTCCTTGATACATTCTATTTTAGTTTTTAATTTTCTGCAAGCTTCGGTTATATCAGGAGCAGTAACTACCGCAGAAATAACCGCTACCCCATCCGCTCCTGCCCACAGTACTTCTTCTAAATTATTTTCATTAATGCCTCCAATAGCTACAATTGGGATATTTACTGACTTTTTAATTTCCTTTAATCTGGTTATACCCAATGCTTCACCTGCATCAGACTTAGTAGCAGTCGGATATATTGAACCTACCCCTAAATAATCTGCCCCTTCTTCTACTGCTTTTAGGGCTTGCTTAACGGTCTTTATAGAAACCCCAATTATTTTATCCTTACCCAATACTTTTCGGGCAAAGCCCAGAGGTAAATCCTCTTGCCCCAGGTGGACACCATCGGCACCGATCACTTTAGCCACTTCAATTCGGTCATTTACTATAAAAGGTACACCTTTTTTCTTGGTCAATTTATGAATCTTTTGACAAATTTCAATAGCTTCTGCATCCTCCATTTCTTTATCTCGAAATTGAATAACTGTTGCCCCTCCCACAATAGCAGCTTCAGCAACTTCCAGATGAGACTTGCCGTGAGAGATCCTTTGGTCAGTAATTACATAGAGGTCATAATTCATAAATATTCACCTTCAAACCCTCACAAATAATCTTTTCATTTAAATTATATATTTCATCAAATAAATTCACTTTAAAACTACCTGGACCTTGTGCCTTTACCGCCGCCCTTTCTCCGGCTAAACCGAAACAGACCAAAGCCCCGGTTGAAGCCCAAAGATAATCCTCATCTACTGCAGCAAAGGTCGCAATCAACGAGGTTACCATACAGCCAGTAGCAGTTATAGTCCCCAGCATAGGAGCCCCATTATCTATCTCTATTACAGTTTTACCATCAGTAACTACATCCTGTTTACCGGTAATTATTGCCACCTGATTATATTTTTGAGCTAAAGAACAAGCTATTTCTACTGAATTCTTCTCAGTGCCAATTGATTCCACCCCTTTTATATTTCCCTTTAATCCGGCCAAGATAGAAATTTCAGCAAAATTACCTCTAATTATATTAATCTTGATTTTTTCTTGAAGCCTCAGAGCACTCTCGGTTCGAAGATTAGTAGCACCTGCTCCTACTGGGTCAAGAATTACTGGTACTTTTAAACTGTTTGCCATCTTACCCGCAATTATCATTGATTCAATCTGTTCCGGGGTTAAAGTGCCAATATTTAATACCAAAGCACCCGCCGCTTTCACCATCTCCCCAACTTCTTCTCGGGCATGAGCCATTACCGGAAGACCACCGACAGCTAAAATAATATTGGCAGAATCATTCATAGCCACCATATTAGTAATATTATGGATTAAAGGTTTCTCTTGATGAATTCTTTCTATCATTCCATATATTCTTTTGCCTATATTTACCTTATTAATATCTGTCATTATACTCATTGTTTACTTCCTCCTTTTAGGCCTTTGCATAATTATTAAATATAAAACTCCTGCTACAATCATACTCGGTATAGAGGAACCTATCCATAGACCATACTTAATACTCTGCTGATACATTATCACCCCTATTATCCAGGATATTACTGCCTTCGTATTTACTCCCTCCCAATACCAGTATTCCCCTTTTTTATAAAGATCAGAAAGAGAATATCTTTTCTTTCGAAAAATAAAATAATCAGCTAAAACAATACCAAAAATAGGGCAGAACATCGCTCCAATAAAGAGCAAGAAGTTTTCATACTGTTCAATAGGAAATATCAGAGCCACTAAAGTGCCTATAACTCCCCCTATGATAACTCCCTTTCTCTCTTCTAATTGGGGGAAAATGTTAAGGGCAGAAACAGCAGTGGAATAAATATCCAAAAAAGTAGTGGTAAAAGTAGAAAATAATACTATTAATAGAGCAGCAACTCCTAATCCCAAATTAAGAAGCATGGGAATAGGATCGGCATTACCCGTAGCCAGAGCAGCCGATAAACCCACAAAATACATCCAGGAACTAACTAAAAAATACCCCCACCAAGTATTCCAAAAGGCCGATGGAGTATTTTGTGAAAATCTGGAATAATCAGCTATCAGAGGTAACCAGGAAATAGGCATAGCAATTACAATATCTAACCCAATGGCAAAAGATAAATCGGAAGTTGCGGGAATCCGAGTTAATTCTGTAAAACCATGTTCCTTAAAAACCACATAAGTCATTACTATACATAGTAAAAGCAAGGCAGATACTGATATTTTGTGCAGCCATTTCCAGGTCTTATGACCAAAGAAAGCCCAAAGAGTAGTGATAATTCCTGACAGAATTATCCATAATTTAAAATTAGAATAACCAAAAGTTTTCTGGCTTATTACTTCAGCAGATTTTGCACAAATAATAAGCATTATCGCGGTCCAACCGATTAGCTGCACTACATTTAAAAAAGCCGGCAAATAAGAACCCCGGTTACCAAATGAGGGTCGTACAGAAACCATAGAAGGAATACCCTGTTCACTGCCAATTATTCCTCCTAAAGCAAAGGGAGTATTCCCAATTATATGCCCCAATAAAATTGCTAAAATTCCAGCCATCAAACCAAGAGGAATAAGTATTCCTCCAGCTAAAATCTCCGCTAGAGAAATTGCTGCGCCACTCCATAATAAGAAAAAATCTATTCCGAAAAGATTTCTCTCTTCTTGTTTAATAGGTTTTATTCCACCCAATTAATCACCTCCTTATTTTAATTTTTTTATAAAAATAAAAAAACCATTACCCTGAACAGGCAATGGTTTCATGAATTACTAAATAGTAATTTTACTTCCCTACGCTAGAATTACCTAGATCAGGTTCAAGGGTCAAAGCGAAAATGCTTTCTCTCAGCAAAAAAGCTCCCCTAGAAATATATATTTAGTTTGCTACACCAACCATATCAAATAAATCAATTTTTGTAAAGTACTAATCCGTATTTTTTTTCTCTAATCTTCTTCTAACTGCCCCACTAAAGTTAAAGTTTACACTAACCAGGAGATAAAAAAATCGTCTATCTCTTCCTAATTACCCCCAAAAACCGCTCAATTTTCGCCCTGGTAGCAAAAATTTAGAGGCCTCCCTAGATTCCTCTCCCTCTTAGAAATCTAATTTCTTAAATATAACCCCTAATTTGGCATACTTTTTTAGAACTTCCTTTCAATGTGAGGAATAAAATTGAACACTCGTTATTTAACAGATGGTCTCTTCTGTTAAATGAAAAAAAGGGCAAAAAAATTTACTGGTCCCCGGGTTTTCCCAAAATAAACGGATCGCTCTTATCTCTTTTTTTCCTCTTTAATCAGGCCTTCGTTTAACAAAAGCGTTCTTTCCCTTCTTTCCCGATTCATACTCTTAGCCTTAGCCCCTATGATTATATAAAAATCCCTCTCGTTT
>Ga0210003_1004928_pt1 | contig 10384 bp, 13 predicted proteins | sample LantaG_FD_182804 | JGI IMG/M metagenome (GOLD analysis project Ga0210003, IMG submission 182804) | Deep subsurface microbial communities from Baltic Sea to uncover new lineages of life (NeLLi) - Landsort_02402 metaG (SPAdes) (version 2) | ecosystem: Environmental > Aquatic > Marine > Oceanic >...
CCACAACCTTGTTTATCGTTGCAGAGGCCTTCTAATACAGTAGATAATGCTCGTGGTCTTACATCATAAATATAAGTTACCATATCGTCTGCTTTGTATCCATGGGCGCTATAGTTGCTTCCTTCTGGTAATGAACTAGCCCGTACCTTTTTCGTTCTTGCTAAAAATGAAATTGATACATTAGGGGTTCGTCCTGCTTCATCACATAGTTCAATAAACGCTTGCCAATCTTTGCCGAAGTGTGTATTTAACTTTGGATGAATATCCATGGAGAGTGACTTTGATTCATGGTCATATTGAACGTTGTCTTGCCAACCTACAAAGTAGAGAATATTACTTTGCGCGCTGAATCCCGTTCTAAAAGTCGTTCCCATGTGATTAATATCATGTAATGTACTTTCCCAATATGAAGCTGACCTAGCCAGCTCAACAGCAGAAAAAAATTCTCCTCTCATAAATCTATCACCAATCATAGCAATAGTTTTTCGTACTTCAGGATTACCTTTTTCACCAAGAGGCGTAGAAAGTTCTTTAATTGCTTTGTGTACAATTACAGTTTGTAACGGCACCTCAAATGTAAATTCTTTATATTCATCTTTTTCTGTTTCTGGCATAATTTATCCTCACATTTTTTTAAGTTTCTTTAATTGTTCTGATGGCACAAATAAATTTTCGTCAAAGGCCTTTTGGTAAGGTGGAATCCTTTTTTCTTTTCTAAGTTTTTCTGTTCTCTTTTTTGACCTGTGCCATATATTGACATTCCAGTCATGTGGGTCTTTAACATATGGTTTTATCCATTTTCGTACATCTGTAGCTCTTTGAAGCATTTGGTCAAGTAGCCAAAAGAATATATCTCTATAAGCCGAATCTTTGTACATAAGCCAAAGAAAAAACTCACCAAGGTCTTTTACTACTTTTGCTTGGTATTCTTCTTTTATTTCTTTACCAGCATATCCCAACATTTGAGCGAAAAGATATACTGCTGGATTTCCACTATGTTTTAAATCACTACGAATATTAGCAATAGTTGCATCTTTACCTAGTTGCTTACGCAATAGCCACATTCCGGCACGAACAAATTTTTTTGGCTTATCAGCGAAAAGAATATCCATATTATCACTTAGTCGTATTTTTCTTCTCTGCCAATTTCATTGCTTCTTCAAATGCTTTTTTTACTTCAGGTTTCTGCATGTCTTTGGCGTCTGCCTTAAATAGTTCATCATATTCTTTTTCTGTAAGTTTTTTCTCATCTTCTGTTAAAGTTGCACCACGAGGTCTGAACTCTTCCATTTTATATTGCCCATATCTGCCTTCTGCGAATGTAAGCAATCTAAGTCCAGATTCAACATACATGTCTCGTCTTACACTTACTTGCTGCTTAACAGCTGCTACACTGTTTGTAATGGTTTTGATTTGCTCATCAAATATAGCAAGAACTTTTTTCTTGTCGTCTTCACTATAATATGTATCTTGCGTTAATTGTATTTGTATCGGAAGTTTTATTTCACCCTTTTGGATTTTCTTTCTTCGAGATACAAGATTGACCCTTATAAATTCATATTGTTTATATTGGGTATATAATTTTGCATATTGATTGCTTAGCTCCACAAGTTCATTAAAAACGATTGTTTCGTTTTGATACAGTGGAACTGCTCCAGCTCTGTCTATTTCTTTTACACCAACTTTTGTGGATATTGGTCCAATTTTTGCTGGCGTTTTTTTATTAGCTCTTTTTCTACTATTTCCTTTTGCCATGTTTTTCTACCTCTAATTTATTTAATCTCAAATATTTCTTTAAACAGTTTTGGCAACCGTTTCATTCCACGCCAAACTGCCGGTCTCATAAACGGTCTATATCCGCCTTTATAATGTTGGGGTGCATTCTCTTCACCAACTGGTACAGTCCCTCTGCACATTGGTCCAAACTCATTCCATACCGCATAATGCGCTGTAACTCCGAGTTCATAATTATATGTACCCAAACGTCTCATATATATTGTTTGTCTCATATGACCAGTATCTACCGGGCATAATCTTTTAGCCTCTTGTTTCATCCAAAGAACTAAGTCATGTTGAAGTTTCTGATATTTCTTACCATCAGCTAGCGACTCAATATCTTTTATTAGCGCATCCAAGCCGTACATTTCAATTCTTATCATTTTGTTCGTCTAATATTGTTTTACCGAGTTCTTTTTCTTTTTCAGCTTGTTTCTTAACTAGCACATCTCTTGCTTCTTTACAACGTTGAATCATTTGTTTCTCTTCTGCGCCAATCGCACCACCAATTATATTATAAGTAAATTTTTTCTTCAATCTTTGGGCATCTGCCTTTTTAGCATCGGCACCTTTGAGTTCTTTGATTGGTGGTTTAATCGGATTCTTAGGTCCTGGTGCGGGTCCACCTGGTATTCCAGGTTGAGGAGTTATTGGCTGCTCTATTTTTTTAGTTGGGTCAAGATATATCTGTCCTTCATTAATCATCCTTCTGCCTTCCTCTAAATCTGCCAGTCCACCTTTCTTAGCTTTATCAGCTGCGGTAACTTTAATGTCTAATAATTTATTTTCTGCTGCTTCATCGATGTAAATTGGATTCCAAACAATATTGTATTTCCATTTCTTTCCGTTTGCTTTTAATATTCTAGTATATAAATCTCTAATAAGAGGAGTCATTTCCAATTCTTGGTCGTCAGTAACATCTCTATAATAATCTGCAAATCCTATTTCCGCACCCGTTACACGACCCATCTGAATACCAGTAAGAACGTGAGTAGGCATATTAAGTGCAGCAGCGATATTTAAAACTATATATTCATAAAATGGTTTTGGGTCAATAGCGGTTGGATTGTGCATTTGTACTTTTAATTCTTGGTCATGTACTAAAGTACCAACATGTTTAGCCGCAAGTTCTTCATAAAACTTTTTTTGGTCGTCGTCCATATCAAGAACTTCCCAATCTTGTATACCATACGCGTGCCAAGCAAGAATATACCCAGCTGCAATATCAATATTTTTCTTACTGAACATTGTCCAGCGTAAAAGGTCAATTGTAGACACACCAAGATTATGGCCAGGCGTTAAGTTTGCTGGAATCCATTGCATTCTCTTTGGGTGAATCCACATTTCATTCATATCTTTATCTAAATAATGATAATGTAAAATACCTGCTTTTTCATATTCACCAGAAAAGTATTTACGTTCTACAATATATTCTGAATTTATAATATGAACGTCCCAAGGTTCTGAATCTTCTCTTGGTGCATCTTCTACTGCAATATCTTCATCATTTGTAAAATCAATTATAAGAAAACCATCACCATAAATATGAGATGCCCTTTTTGCTTCATTAAGTTTTCCTTTATAATTTGAACGCAATTCAAAAGCAGTTAATAAATCTAAATCTTTTTGTACTAATTTTGTACCTTCTTTCATTGGCTTAAGTATAAACCATGCTCTAAAAGTATCCGCGCATTTCTTTTTAACACCCTTCATAAAAAGTGGAGATTCATTAGCAATTTCACGTCGTCTTGATGGAGATAATTTTTCATATCCTTGTTTTATATTTTCTGCTGCTTCATTACTAGGCATAACTTTTTTAGATGGCACAGTTTTTTTAGTGTCTATAGTTTTAGCCACGTAATTGACCCAGACGTCACTTGCATAATCCATTATTGTTTTAGACATTTTATATCTCCCACAATACTTGTTTTACAAACCCACCTAAAGTATGATTTCGCCAAAGCTTAAATGAAAACAAAGCATACCTAAGCGCGTCGCAGGCATGGTCGTTAACTTTAGCTGGCTTTTCAGTCGGATTTGAATTTAGTTTATTTTTTTCATAATGATAAGCTTGTAATTCATTTATTACATGACTGCAATACTTATCGATTAATATCAAATTTTTCTTTAATAGAGATTTTACTTTCGCGATACCAGGTTCAACTTTATTGATTCCAGCTTCTATTGGAATCTTTAATTGTTCACACTGGGTTATTAAATCTAATGCTGCTGGGTCACAGAATACTTTTCTGTAATGATATTTCTTTTCATGAAGTGCTTGTATTTCTTTCGCCAAGTCTGCACTTGTTGATGGAGAGTAAAACTCATCCACTATTATCGCATGCTTGTCTTTTGTTATTCCAATGGTTAATACGCAAGAAGGATTTCTTGTACCAAAGTCAACGCCCGCAATATAATATAATATATCTTCTCTATCTCTATAACTGCCAACATGTTTCTTTGGGTCGAAATTTTTATAAATCTGTCCTGCGAATGCACCCCAGTCCCCGTCAAGAAACCGTTTCACCCAATCATCATCATAGTTATCTAATAGAGACTGGATATAGTTATTGTAATCGGGTAAAAGCTCGTTATCATAAGTCGTCGTTTTTACTGTTGCGTATTGAGGATTGCCAGATAAGAAGAATCTCTGGTAAATCCAGTGTGCTTCACTTCCGGGATTTGTAGTTAATATTCCAAATGGCTTTTTTAATACATTTCCACTTATACGGCCTACGAGTTGTTTGAAAATCGTCTCATCGATATCAATGGGCTCGTCTAAGCCAAAGAAATCTAATGTGTATCCTCTTAGCTTCAATTCATCGTCACAGGCCTTAAAATGGACGAGAGAGCCATTTGTGAACTCTGCACGCATTTGTCCCGGACTTGAAACGAATTTTTTAATTATAGTAACGGGTATTCCAGCATCATCAAGCGCCTTTTGATATAACATGGCCTCTTGCTTGAAAACTGTAAATACAACATCTCTCAATTGTGGATATGTAAGAGAACCTAACAGACCAACACAGCCCGGGTTTTCCACACACGTTCTAATTGCTATGTTAGCTAGGAGCAATGTCTTGCCTGCTCGAAAGGCTCCCGAATATAAAATGAACTTTGCTTTTTTAAGCGCTGCGAACACTTCCATCTGTTTAGGAAGGAAACTACGTTTTATATGCAACACTTTAGTATTTAAGATTTTACCCACCCTATCCACGCTTTTGCTAGCGCCACCTAGTATAAGATATAATATATATATGTTACAATATATATTAGTCGTATACAATTATAGTGCGCCAGGGCTTCCGTCGCCTTTCTTCAGCTTCCGTCAGTGGGTATTGCACCAAATCTCTTCGAGAAAAATAGGTTCCGTCGGTCTCTTCACAATATTACACGAGTATAAAACCCCCTTTAACTCTCCTATGCAAGAAAGGCTGACGGTGTTGACGGAACGTGTGTGTGGCTCCTGTAGAAAGCTTTATATACGTTAATAGGGTATATATAATAGAGGCGAATGAAAATGGACGATACAGGATTAGATGAAATTAGCGAAAAATTTTTTGTTAACAACTATTCTAATATTAATTTAAGAATTTCTATTATTCAAGAAAAATATATAGAAAGTAGAATTAAATGGGTTTGGCGACTTCCTTTAATTAGAAATTTTACAGCTACTAAAGTTGTTTTAATGTTTTCTGCACCAAGTATAGAAATATTAGAAATAGCTGATGAGTATAAACCATTTATAGAATTTAATCAGAAAGTCATGCTAGTTGGCAAATCATTGTTCTGGGCACACCTTTTGATGAAGAGGAGAAAGTAGTATGGTAAAACGCGGACCGAAAAGTAATAGCAAGGCTAGATATAAGGCTGAAGCAGAAATTATTGCGAAGCATGGGACTTTGTCCTCTAGAAAGATTGCGGAGTTACTAAAGAAAGATTATGGAATAGTTGTCACACATGCTACGGTAAATGATGATTTAAAACATGACCTTGATTCACTATCCGATTCTGAATTAAAAAATAAGAAGACCGGTATCATGGCAGATATAGAAGAACTGGCAACAGATGCTTTTAATATCGCTAAGACAGACGATAGTAATAAAGTTAGATTATCAGCAATGGACACATACACGAAAGTTATTAAAACGCAAGCAGAAGTTTTAAAGAAGTTTGAAGAAGCGAAATTAGAAAGAGTTAAGCAATTAAGACCAATTTTTTATGTTTTCATTGGAGAACCAACAGAGGCTGATTTGAGTAAGATTAAAAAGAAAGAGGCAAATAAAGATGGAAGAAAAGAAACCGAATAATAAAGAAGAGAATAAACGTATAGTAATCACACCACCAATACCAACGAGGAAACAAAAAATTTGGAGGACACTCACTTGTTGGAGACCACTGACAAAGTATGAAGGTAGAAAATTTGCTATAATGATTCTTAAACTTTCTGAGGCGATTCTTAATTTAGAAAGAATACAACAAAAACTTATCAAAAATAATAATATAATCATGCAACAAATACAAGGTCACCAAATGGCGGCTGCAGCAAGAAAAGCAGAAGAGGAAAAAAGAACAAAAGAGGATAAGGCGTTCCAATGAAGAAATTAATACCAGACGAAATAATGAAGCATTTTCAATCAAATCCTGAAATGGGTAGATTTGAACTATCTAAACTTTCTGGCATATCAGACCACGATGCTAGATATTATTGTAGACTTCATAAATCGCTTCATAAAGAAGCTAAACTTGTAAGCAAGGGAATATTCGCATGTGACTATCATTATCCATTACATGACAAAGCTAGTCATAGAATTGTTCTAAAAGCAATAGAGTTAGTTAAACCAGACCATTTTGTATTCGGCGGAGATGCTCTTAATTTAGCTTGTATCTCTCATCACAATAAAGGAAAGATAAAATTATTAGAGAATGAGCGGATTTCAAAAGACTTTGCTGGATTTCAAAAAGATATTCTTGACACTATAGAAGCAGTCTTGCCAAAGAAATGTAAAAAGTATTTCATGATAGGAAACCATGAATACTGGATTGATAGATTAATAGAAGATAATCCACAAATGGAAGGAATGTTTGAACTAGCTAATAATCTTAAATTAGACGATTACCAAGTTATACCATTTAATAATATTTTGAAAATAGGCGAAATGTCTTTTATTCATGGTATCTATACAAATAAGTATCATGCGGAAAAGCATTCAAGGATTTTTCAGAAGATGTTATTCTATGGTCATTTGCATACAAATCAAGTTTATACTTCCATTGCTCCAACAACGTCACTTCCAAAACAAGCAGTTGGTGTAGGTTGTCTCTGTAATAAGAATCCGGAATATATGCGAAATAAACCTAATGACTGGCTTCACCAGTTTCTTATTTGGTATATGTTTGACGATGGAACATTTGTTTATCAGACCCCGATTATCATACATGGGAAAACAGTGATAAACGGGAAGGTTATCGATGGCAACAAGTGAAAGGTTCTGTAAAGATTGCGGTGCAAATATAACTGATACACAAACAGTATATAGTACAAGATGTAGTGACTGTCAAGAAAAAATGAGATATAAACGTGGTAAAACTTTTTTGAGCAAGAAGCAAGAAAAAAGAAAACGCTCAGCACCACGTTGTTTAACAGAACTTGGTACATCTGATTTCAAAGGACATAGAAAGAAAAACTTTAAAGAAGAAGCGGAAGTCGTAAAAGAAGAAATGAAAAAATTAGGATTGAGAAAATGATTAAATTACCAAAAAAGTTACAGAATAAATCATTTAGATTTATAAAAATTAGAAAAGGGGAAAAAGCTCCGCTGGAAGAAGATTGGCCAATGACTAATAATTATAAATATAATGACCCTGACTTTATTGAATATCTTAAAACTGCTTCCGCTTATGGAGTGGCTTGTGGATTTGGAAAGTTAGCAATTATCGATTGTGATAATGCGGAAAGTGCGGCAAAAATAATGTCTGTATTACCAGATACATTTACTGTGATAACTCCAGGTCATAAAAGTCCACATCTTTATTTTATAATCAAAGATTTAACAAAAAAAATAATTATGACAGATAATAGTGAAGTACACCATGGTGAAGTTCAATTTACAGGATTCCAAGCACTTGGTCCTGGTAGTCTGCATCCTAATGGAAAACTATATGAAATATTAAATGGTATATCAATTGCATCTATTACTAAAAAAGAATTACTAACTGCTATAAAACCTTTTATTAAAGAAGAAGAAAAAAAGAAACCGTGCGATAGTGGAATACAAATGGATATTTCCATTGTTTCAAAAAATATTAAAGGTTTAAATCCAAGTAGTAATGGAGAATTGCAGGGGCCTCATCCAGTGCATCCAAGTGAAGGTGGAATGAATTTTGGTGTAAATGAAGAGACGAATCGCTGGCATTGTTATAGATGTGGCACAGGTGGAGATGCAATTTCATTAATAGCATTACTTGAAGAATTTGCTGAATGTGATGAACTTAAAAGAGGATACTTTAGTACAGATGAAGGAAAACTAGTTTTCAAAAAAGCAATGAAAGTTGCAAAAAAGAAATACGGATACAAAGATGAGAAAGAACTAGCACAAGAAAAACAAGTTACTCTAGCAAGGGAATTGGTAGATTCAGAAATTGAAGAACTTAAAAATCCAAAACTTGTATTTAATATTCTCAGAGAAATTCAGCGGGAAGGTGTAGTAGGTGAAGAAAAATCTATTTTAACTCTCATTAATAGAATTGCTATGAGATGCGTTATTAATCTTACAAAAACTAGTGGTAATATTATTGTACTTGATGATACTGGTTTAGGAAAAGATAATGTCACAGAAAAACTGTGTCGTATTATGTTAGTCAAAAATAATACACTTTTTTCAGCAACCTGTATTTCAGATAAGGTTCTTAACTATTGGCATCCCGGAACTAAGGATACTAGTTGGGATGGACGTGTGATGTATCTGCAAGACCCAGAAGAAGATACACTTAAAGGCCAGGCTTTCCGTGTTCGTGCTAGTGGAGATAACGAAAACGTGACACTTGACACAGAAAGAAATTTACGTTATATTCAAATACTTGGAAAACCTATTCTCATTGTTACTAGTATGAAAGCTGCAATTGATATAGAATTAATACGAAGATGGGACGCGGTGCATTTGGATGGGTCAAAAGAATTGACCAACGCAATCGTTAAGCATCAATTAATGGCAGCTGCGACCGGAGAGGTAGATATTTATGCTAATGACACACTACGATATGCGCTTCAAAATTTACCAAGAGTAAAAGTACTTATTCCGTTTAGTATGGACTTAATGGATTTGGTTGACTCCAGTGCATCTATAATGAGAACTATGGCATTAAAATTATTGGATATAATAAAAGCTAGCGCTGCACTTAATCAATTTCAACGTGAAAAAAATGATGGTGGATTTGTATTAGCGACAAAAGAAGATTTGGCATATGCGATTTTCATTGTCAATCACTGTGGAGTTTTAACAGGGCAAGCATTAAATAGAAAACAAGAAGCATTAATTGATTATATTAAAGAAAAAGGTGAATCAGTTCAATTTAGTCAGATTATTGCAGACAATCCGGGAATATCAGAGGCGTGGGTATATCGCCAAGAGAAGGACCTTGTTGAGCGGCGTCTATTGCAAATGACAAAAGAATATGATACCGCTAGTGGAAAGAATGTTAAATGCTTTAAACTAGATACATTTCTTAATGTGGTAATTAAAGTTCCGAAAACATTACCTGGTTATTTCTTTAATGGTTTGGAAAAAGATATAAATAAAGGCAGAAAAAAACGAGGATTAAAAAATATAAGTTTATATGGGGTAGATGAATGAAATACTGTGTATGTATGTATGACCTAGATGGAAAACTTCTAGCAACAAGAAAATACTCTTGTTTAGGCTGCGGATGGAGACACGCACCAAAAACTACACCGGCATGTTGTAGAAAGGCAAATGCTACTGGAACTATAGTAAGAAAGAATGAAAGCTTTATCGCAATAGAGAAAAAGATAAAATGAGTTGCATTATGAAAGCAAGTAGCGAGCTAAGTGAAACATTCATATTCATGACTGACGGAAAAATGATTAAAGTAGTTATGAATTTTGATAAAAAAATATGCACGGTATATTCTGCTAAAGGCAGAATCTTATTAAAATTAGAGAAAATGACTCCTATAAGAATGAACGAATTGAAAATGAAAATAAATGATTATATAAAAAGCAGGAAAAAAAATCCCTACAATATGTATAATGGAATGGGTGTAATATGAACTATACATATAAACGTAAAACTATTTATCATATGCAAGGTATTAGAATTAAAGTAAGAATTAACACCACAACTAATTTAATAAGAATAGAGCAGAATTTAACAGTGACTGACCCAAGAAAATTATATAAACAAAGATTACATGAACTTAAAGTAAACGGGTGTGCTATTTGTGGATATGATAAATGTGATATTTCATTAGATTTTCATCATTCAAATCCTAAGGATAAGAAATATAATATAAATTTATACAGAATAGCAAATAAAGATTTAACAGATGAATTAAATAAATGTGTTTTACTGTGCAAAAATTGTCATGG
>Ga0210003_1004929_pt1 | contig 10382 bp, 13 predicted proteins | sample LantaG_FD_182804 | JGI IMG/M metagenome (GOLD analysis project Ga0210003, IMG submission 182804) | Deep subsurface microbial communities from Baltic Sea to uncover new lineages of life (NeLLi) - Landsort_02402 metaG (SPAdes) (version 2) | ecosystem: Environmental > Aquatic > Marine > Oceanic >...
CAAAGAATATTACCACCTTCATTTTCTGGATTTTTTCCAATCATAAAAAAACATTTTAAGGAACATGAAAAAATTATATTTGATGAACTCGCGCAATTAGAACAATCGAAAAAGAATAAAAAAGAGTTTAAAACATCATTATACAATATGAACCTTTCAGCAAATTATACCGATTTAACAGAAAAAATGAAAATTGCATTCAAAGAGTTTTTAAATTAAATTGAAAATAAATATAAAACTGTCATTATATATATATTAACATGCACTTTTGCAGTATCTGCCAAAATATGTATTACATTCGTTTAGACGGAGAAGATAATAACAAACTCATATATTATTGCCGAAAATGTGGTCACGAGGATGATACATTGACAGCCACGCTGGATAATATATGCGTATCTAAAACTACTGTTAAAAAAAAGGAGGGCGGTGTAAAACATTTAGTTAATGAATATACTAAATTAGATCCAACATTGCCCAGAGTGACCAATATACCGTGCCCTAATGCAGCATGTATGTCTAATAGAGACCACGAAGGGAAAGATGCTAGCGAAGACCAACTTCCTCACGAAGTTATTTATTTGCGTTATAATGATGCTCAACTTAAGTTTGTGTATATCTGTAATTTATGTGACACTGTGTGGAAAAGCGCAGAAACTAATTAAATTGAAAAAAGAATAAATAAATAATATTATATTAAATATAATAATGAGCGAAGTTACAGAAACTACCACGTCAGAATTGCCATTCGTAGAAGAAAATCTTTCATCTGGAAGTGATATTGAGGAACTAGCAGATGAAAATATTGAAGAGACATATTCTAAATCAGAAGATGAAACCAGCTCTGATGAAGAAGAAGTTGAATCCGAAATGTTGCGAAAATTAGAAAAGGAAACATATGCTGATATTCTGTTAAATTATCATCCTGAGATTAAACAAAATAACTATAATGACATTTTAGGTATGTGCAAAATTGTCAGAGATGCTAAAGGTATTATTACCGATGGTATGCATAAAACAATACCTTGGCTAACTAAATATGAGCGAGCACGAGTTTTAGGGCTCCGAGCAAAACAATTAAATAACGGCGCTGATGCATTTATTGAAATTCCTCCCGGAATGATTAATGGGGATAAAATTGCTCTTGAAGAGTTAAATCAAAATAAAGTGCCATTTATAATAAGACGACCTATTCCAAATGGTGGTACTGAATATTGGCGTTTAGAAGATTTAGAACTACTAAATTCATATTAAATATATTTCGTCATAAGAACACGAAATATATCATCGATTTAAATAAATACGATTTCTGGATAAATAAGAAAATAATTTTTTCTTGCTCATTTTATGTGTATTTGGAAACATATTGCCACTTTGTCGCGCTCCAGTAGTTGTTATAGGATTAGGATAACAATTTCCCCCGATTGCTGGACATTGAGGAACACGATTTGGTACTATTAAACCTATTGGTCTATACATTTTTGTATTTGTAGTATTCCAATTCCAACGCCCTCTTTGATTTATGGGAAATCCGTTTGGAAAAGTCACTGGGTCTCTAGGCTTAACCCACCCTAAGCAACAATTAGATTTTTTATAATAAGTTTTGTTGTATGGTGTTGCTGCACTTACATCTATAATTCCTTGATTTATATAATAACAATGACATCCCGAAGCATCATTTGGTAAATAATCTTGTCTTGCTGGACAATTTGATATGTCAATACTCATTTAATATATATTAAGATAATCCTTTACTACAAATACTCCTCCCACTACCATTTAACATAGTATATCGTTTGGTTTGTTTATTCCATTTAGCTCTGCTCCATCTTCCGTATACAGTATTACCCGGTTGCTTTACAATTTGCGCTTGTCTAAATTTATATGACTCTTGGGAAGGATTTGGTTGAATAACTGTATTAGTAGGGATATTTACATTTTTAAGACATAATATATCTCCCGAAACATCTTTCTCTAAACAAATATCCCAAGACGATTTAATTACTGTTTTAGTACAAGATACACAATTATTTCTATAATCCATTTGTATTAAAATCCGAAAAAAATATTACAAAGTAAATTAGTAGATATTGATTATATAATCAATTTTTAACATTGCCAATTATTCCCACATAATAAACATGTTATAAATGTTGTCATAGGTTCATCCGCCGACCTAGTTTGCATTTGATAATATGAACATTTTCTCTTTTTGCATTTAAAGCAAAAGAATTCATCTGTTGCTGCCGATAAATCTACAACACCTTCACTCTTATCACGCTTAATTTTTTTGTCAATTAAATATTTCCATTTTTCCGGATACAACTCTTGGTGTGTCATAAATGCTAATTCGTGTGCTTTGAATTCTCCATTTTTTAATCGTTTTAATAACTCTTCATTTTTAACAGTAGATTTTACATTTAAATTTAATAAAAGACCTTTAAATTTATCAACATAAATCATTACAAAAGCTTCGTTATCCCATTTTCTCACAATATTCCTTAGATGTGCCGTTTGAATAGCATAATTAAATATGCCTTTTTCTAAATTAAGTGATAATTTCTTTCTTTTAATTATTGTATTTAGTTTTTTTCTAACATTAATGCGAAATATATCAGCATTGACTATTTTCATATTATTTTAATAAACAATGAACTATTTATATTCTTATTCAATTTTAATATTCATAAGATTCCTCTTGCAACTCATCATCAGAACCAGAAATTAATGAAGGCATACTAGAATCTGTATCTTCATCATTTTCTCCATCATCATTTTCTCCATCTTCTCCACCATCTTCTCCACCATCTTCTTCTGTACCTTCTAGTGAATCATCTGTCTCTTCTTCATCATCTTCTTCTGTACCTTCTAGTGAATCATCTGTCTCTTCTTCATCATTTGAATGTGCCCACTCCTCCTCCTCCGAGTCTCCAGTATTATCTGTCTCTTCCCCATCCTCTACAACAAACCCATCTTTTTCATAACCTTGTTTAGTTAAATTTTCCGGGGCAACATATTCTTCTTCGCTTTCTTCCTCGTCATCATCTAAATCTTCAAATCCCCCCATTAATTTCTCATAGATTGTTTTCCATTCCTCGAATGTAAAATCTAGGCAATTTTCCGCAGTTGGGTTTTGTTCAGAATGCCTAATAACAACCAATTTCCCAAAATATAAATCACTATCTACTGGAGGAGGCAAATCATATTTATTTTCTGTATTTGCTCTTCCGGCATTTTTAGAATATACTGATACAAAATCACCTTCATTGATTTTCCATGTATGTCGTTTTGCAAAATCATCCTCTTTTCTAAAACCGGCTTTTTTATAAATATTTTTTAAATCGATGTTTTTTGTCCAATCTAAATCGCAGAGCGACCCGTTCTTTTCGATTACAACTATTTTCATTTCTGTTAAATATTTATATAATGGGTTTAAATAGTTTATTCAATTTATTAATATGCGATATTACGTAAATAAAGATATTCCTAATAACTGGTCACAAATGCTTATCAAACAACTAACGGAAACAAAAAAAGAACAATGGATATTAACCCATCAAGGATTATATAAATATATTAATAATATTTTGTATAAATTTAAATTATGGTTATCAGACAATGAATCGCCCATTATTGAAACAAAATCTATAATCAAACCATCAACTATAAATTGGGTCAAATTTGATACTCTATATAATATCCCTATTGAACATCAGGTACTCAATATGAAAATCTATAGTTACAAACTACATCCTAAAAGTATAACTACATTTATAATTGAAGAATATAATGGTGATGTAAATGACTATTATTTTGAGAGTATCGAAGCATTTGATAATCATTCATTGCTTGAAGATATTAATTCGTTCTTATCTCTACTTAAGTAATATCTGAATTATATAATGTTATGGTTTGTAATTCAACAACTGCTATTATCATTAATTTTGATAGCTATTGTACATTATATATATGAATTTTTCAAAAATAATTTAACTGAGCCAAAAATTAAAGATTTAGTAAATAAGCCAAAAGTGAAATATGAACAAATTTATAAAAATGCGTCCGTTGATATAGACTCAGAATCACAATCAGATATGAAAGTGGAATTGCAAAATTATATTCAAGAACTGTCAAAAGAAACTAAAGGTAATACACCCGATGGAGTAGTAACGGGAAATAATTTATTTGATAATAATTATCAAACTCTTTAAAGGTCTTAAAGAGACATTTCTATATTGATATACAAATGAAATTGTCACGACAAGATTTATCAAGCTTAATGAAAGACTTTCCTAATGTTGAACTATCTTATGAAAAAAATATACATAAGACAGTTCCCAGTTCCAATATTTATTTAACTATTCCAAAAGGTAAAAAATATTTTGCTTGGTTTAGAAATTGGAAAAAATACAATGTCTGTTTTTTTATGGAATTAGATAAACGACGCAAAAATATACAAACCGTTTTTATTAAGAACGTCTGTTTTGATCCTTTATTATGTTCTGGTGTAGGAACAATTGTATACGGAACGCTCTTTCATATCGATACATATGCATTTTTAAATGTAGAAGACATTTTCCATTTTAAAGGAGCCAATATATCTGCCAATACACAGTATGAAAAAATAAATACTCTGCAAACAATCTTTTCTAATTATCTCAAACCATTAATGCTATCATCATCCGACATAGCATTTGGTTTACCTATCATTGATACAAATCATGGTAATCTTATTAAGAAAATTCAAAACCTACCTTATTCTCTTTATTGTGTTCAACACCGGTTATTGCACCAACGACGAACTTTTCTTAATGAACGCGTTAACATAATTAAAAAATATGAATTTAATTTTACTATTAAAGCTACTATTCACCCTGACATCTATGAATTATATTATAAGAAAGGCGACGAATTAGTATGTTATAAATTTGCCTGTATCCCGGATTATAAGACCAGTGTATACATGAATAGTATATTTAGAGATATTAAAGAAAACAATAATCTTGATAGGTTAGAAGAAAGTGATGATGAAGAAGAGTTTGAAAATATTTCAGACGATAAATTTGTAGATTTAGAAAAATCATTGAAATTTAAATGCGTTTATTTAAAGTATTATGACTCCTGGAAACCTTTGATACAAACAGAAGAATTGGTATGCACTGAAAATGATATGCAAAAAATAGAAAAATATAATGCTCGGTAATATATATACATGCCAAAACGAAAAGGTGGAAGAAAAAAACGAGGAGGTAGTAAACAAAACCCTCTTGCAAATCCTGGAAATGTACATAACCCAAAAAATTTCGGTTCGGACCAAGGATTGATTAGCGGCTGTGCTGGGTGTGTTGGTGGTGATATTGCAATTGGTTCAGGGTGCACACTTACCAGTCAAGCAGCTGCACAAACATCTGCCACGCGTGGAATTAGTCGATTAATGAATGGTATAAGAGGTCAGGTTGGTGGTATTCAAACCGGTGGTGGCAACACAGCAACAACTACTTTTAAAGATTTACAAAATGCCGCAGAGAATGGAATGGGTTATGGTAGAGTACCGGTTACTTCTGTAACTAACTGTGGTGTCACTAGTTCAATCTCTATGGGGGCTGGTCAAAATGCTCAAGCGCAAAAAGGTGGTGGTGTCAGTCAAACAGCCTCTTGTGTCGCGGGATGTAATAATTTAGGAACTCCTGGTTATGGATTAAATGTAAAAGGCACGAGTGACTTAAATGCTACTTTAATGGGTTCAGGATATCCTGCCGTATCTCCATACAATACTAATAAATGCGGAGGAAGAAAAACGCGAAAACGCCGCAAGCATAAAAAACGACGCACGAAAAGAAAACATAAAAAGAAACGGCGCACAATAAAAAGAGGTACAAGAAGAAAAAGAGGAGGAGATGTTTCCACATTGCAAAAGATGAAACAAGAATGGCAACAATGGGTTGGCTTTCCACCACCATTAAGAGGAGGTAATTGTGGAAAAAGCCACTCAAAGAAAAATCAAGGTGGAACACGTAAAAAAATGAAGGGAGGATATGCACAGTTTGCTAGTAATGACCCAATGACCCCAGGATTCTCTTCGCCAAAACCAGGACCTCTTCCTTGGGCCACGGGACCTTTAAGTAAATCAAGACAAATTAACTGCCAAGATAACTACAATCACTATACAGGAAAAAGTAGCGCTTCTCCTGTATTAGATCAGGCTGCTCCTGTTACGCCATTTGGCGGAACTGCTTAAATAAATGTATAATAATATAATTATATATTTATTCATAACTTATTTAATCAAACACACACCTTGCAACAATTTTGCACACTGGTCTGGAACAGCCTTATGTTTTAGTATTTGACCATTCGTACTTAGCGTTGTCCACATATTTTTATTATACATTTCATTATTCGCCAATAATACAGTATATTTTTGCTTACGATACCACGTACATCTTTTTTTCCATTGTCTTTGAAACAATCCGTGCATATCTATAATATCAAATATTAACGCGTTGGATTTTTTTTTTCGCAATATTCTACCCACCGCCTGCCTAACATCTGTTTTGGGTGTCGCCATTAATAAAGACGTTAGTGTTTTAATATCCAGTGCCTCCTCTGCCATTGCATATGTTGCAATTATTATTTTCTTGGTTTCGCTTATTTTGAGGTCTGTTTGTTTCATTCCACCAATATAATAACCAACCGTGTGCAAACCTCTCTCTTGTATTGAGTCGTGTAAATATTTCAGGATGCTTTTATTGTGCGCCAATACTATAAATTGCTGTTCTGGTTTCTCTTTCAAAGAATCATCCAATACTTTTAATATAAAATCGCTTCTCTTCTCAAATTCACATAATTTTTTAATCATCCCAGAGTAATTCGTTTGACCGTTATACATCTTATCGACCTTTTCAAATTTATCGTCGTTCACTTCGTAATTTATACCTTTTACTACCACAACATCATCACCTTCGCGCTCCTTTTTATATACCACATCACCGATAAACATTTTAAACACGAATGATAATTTATCTTTTCTATCCATCGTTGCGGATAAGCCCAACATGTATTTTGTTACAATCTTAAATAAAGCATTACTGAAAACTGCTGCCGCCATGTGATGACAGTTGGATACTACTGGTCCGTCGATGTATTGTGGGTTATCTTTTAATGACTCACTCCCTATTACGAAATTATGATTATCCTCAACCTCAATATCATATACGTATGGTTTTTTATACCTATTAGCACCATTGTTTTTAAAATAACTTATACTTGATACCTTTAGTAATCCGTAATTTTGCAACTGGTCCGAGTTTATAGCTGGTAATATTATATTTTCGATATTATTTCTATCATATTTTGACACAATTAAATCACCCTCTTTTAATTTATTTGCTTCAATATATCCATTTATTGTTAAAATTTTGTGCTCTGGAGTGCAATTTATCACTCTTTTTGACATTTTTATTTTTATTAAATATTCTCTTTCTTTTCTCCAAGAGTGTGTCATTTTTTTATATTCGAAATTTTTGGTTTTTTGGTTAAAACTTAATATTTTGGGAAGCTGCTCTTTATTTATCCATTTTTCATATAAACTACCTATTTTTATTAATCCTTTATCTGTATGGATGTGTGTTTTATAAGGAAAACATTCGTCCAAAATGGTTAATCCAAAATTCTGGAACAAACTTGCAGGATATTTTTTCATGGAAATAGATTGAAGCATACCGATAACTATATCTTTACCTTCAATATCTATAACATCTCCTTGTATACGTCCCACTTTCGCTGTAGGCAGGAATTGATGTATTCTTTCTGTCCATTGCTGTAATAAAAACTCCTTGTGAACGATGACCAATGTCTTTTTCTTCAATTCAGAGATGATTTTCAATGATTGGACAGTTTTTCCGCCACCACAATGGATTTCCAGTAAACCACCTCCTTTTGTTTTAGCACATTCAATATATTTTTCGACTATTGGTTTTTGAAAATCTCTTAGTTCGCCTTCAAAATTTACATCGATGTCCTCTCCATCGGAAATTTTTATTGCATCCGGTTCTCCATAAGTATCCATACCATAAAATCGTGGAACATATATTTTATTAGGTGACTCGCGATATATAGGGAATGGTTCAGGTTTTGATAAAGAAGTTTTAGGCACAAATGCCTTCACTGTTAGTTCTTTTCTTATTAACTCCTGTTCTTGAATAGTTATATGTTCTTTCTTAATACTATATCCTTTGGGTCCCAGATAGGTGGCGATGTCTTCATCCATTTATATTAAATATATTGATTTATTTAGGTCGATTCATTATTTCAATTTCTTAGAATAAAAAATATAACCTTATGATATATGACAGATTTGTTCAAAATCATGAAAAAGGATACCCATCATTATGTATTGGCGGTTCTGCTTATTGTTTTCGTTGTGTCTGATGTTCAAGTGCCTGGAATTATTGGCGAATTAGTTGATACTATCCTTGGGAAAATTGTTGTTGTTATGTGTGCTCTTAGTTTATTTGGAGCACACCCTGTGGTTGGCGCAATTGGTCTTGTAGCTGCCTATCAACTTATTATGCGGTCACAAGGTCTTCAAGCTGCTTCAATATATATACCGAGTGAAATCAAAAAGTCACAGGTGTTAACTGCTATGAATCAATTCCCAGTTACTGTCGAGGAAGAAGTTATTTCCAATCAAATACCTTATGTCTTTAAAAGACACGCACAAGGTAATTCGCCATACAAAGGTGTGCAGGACAAATTACACGGCGCGGCAAAACTTAATGCTTCTAACTAATTAATAATAGTTTTAATAAATATTATTAATCTTGCGGAATTTCCAGAGATGATTCACTTGCCGCTGAAACACCATCGAGACGGGTGCGAATCATTGGCCATAATACATAATAGAAAAATATTCCACCGGCCAATATTGATAAAAGTACGATAATTATAATAAAAGCGGAGCTGTTGGTTATTTTTGACCAATCTATTGATGGTTTTTTAATACTTGTATCATCACCACTAGATGTGGGATCTGTATCATAATATTCTGTACATTCCATTGCTTGCGATGAACTGCCGTTATCTGTATCATTTGCCCCATTTGAATTATATGCAACAAACCCTTCTTTAAACCCGCCAACAAAACCTTCTTTCTTACTAGTCTTTGCTGCTGGTTTTATTGTTTTTTTGATTAATTCTAAATCAGACGCATTAATAACCGATGCATGCTTATTATCAAATACAATCATCGTGGCTTGCATATTGCAGGGAGGATAAGGTGAATCACCGATATAATGATAGAAAGGTGTTTTGGGTGCAGGCATCACGTCATTTAATGACCAATTTCTAACATTTACGGTAGTTGGGTTATTTTTTTCAAGAGGAATATGGGATGCAATTTGTTTAAAAAAATTTACAGAATCTCCACCACCCTCATTGGTTTTAATAGGCAAACATATCATGAAATTTTTTGTTCCTCCACTATGTTTTAATATTAATTCTGCCTCTGTATGTTTACCGTCGAATGTATGCAAGGAAGGAATATATAATCTGACACTATCGATGCTAAGTCCTTGCGAATTATACGTTACATTATTTTTTCCATCTGTTTTGATTTCTAAATAATCTCCTTTATTAATTAATTTACAAGTACTATTAGAATTGTATTTAAAATTAAAATTACAATTTTCTTTGCACTTATCTTCCTGTTGTGTTTTTAATTTCGTAGCTTCATTGTTAGGGCAACTCATTTAATATACTAATATAATAAAATAATATTTTTTTATTGTATATACCAATGACCATTACAAAGAAACGATTGAGAAAAAGAATCATAGGAAAAAACACCGTAACCCTTAGAAAAAGAAGAAAGTCTAAAGGAAGGAAAAGAAGAAGTTTTAGAAACAATAGACATGTTAATTTAAGAACATCTAGTTTGCGGCGAGGAGGTGCTGCCAAAAAGAAGAAGAAGAAAAAATCAACACCTAAGAAACCTGCGACTTCTCCTAAGAAAAACGCCGTTAATAAACCTGCGACTTCTCCTAAGAAAACAACCGTTAATAAACCTGCGACTTCTCCTAAGAACACCGCCGTTAATAAACCTGCAACTTCTCCTAAGAAAAACGCCGTTAATAAACCTGCGAGTAAAGGTACACAGAAGAAAAGAAGGAAAAAAACAGCATCCAAAGGTACACAGAAGAAAAAACCAGCAGCAGCAACGACAGCAAAACCAGCAGCAACGACAGCAAAACCAGCAGCAGCAGCAACGACAGCAGCAACGACAGCAAAACCAGCAACAGCAACGACAACAAAAACAGCAGCAGCAGCAACGACAGCAGCAGCAAAACCAGCAGCAACGACAGCAAAACCAGCAGCAGCAGCAA
>Ga0210003_1004934_pt1 | contig 10374 bp, 6 predicted proteins | sample LantaG_FD_182804 | JGI IMG/M metagenome (GOLD analysis project Ga0210003, IMG submission 182804) | Deep subsurface microbial communities from Baltic Sea to uncover new lineages of life (NeLLi) - Landsort_02402 metaG (SPAdes) (version 2) | ecosystem: Environmental > Aquatic > Marine > Oceanic >...
GGTACACTATCCATAACCACAACCACTACAGGCAGTAACGTAGAAGCCCTTGCCCTTTTAGGTACATATAATGATGCACCAGTTTACTTTGATGACTTTGCAATCGGTGAACCTGCATCTTCAGCATACGCTTATGTTAAGGCCCTTGGTGTTGGTACTGCTCAACTTGCTGCTGATGCTGTGGGTGATGGACAAATTGATTGGGCGACAGCAAAAGCAGCCCCAACTGGCAATCAAATAGGTGCTTCTTCCATCCCAGTTTCTGATGGATGGGGTGGAACTGCAAGTTATGTTGATGCTGCTCTTGAAGAATTGAGAACTAGTGTTGGTTCAGTTGATTCATTTAAAACTATATCAGATGGAACAAATACAGCAGTTGCCGCAGATTATGATACACTTACGATTGAACCAGCATCTGGAAGTCCAATCACTGTCGTGGTATCTGATGTTGCAGGAGTTGCAAAGGTTCAATTGGACATCGGCGTAGATGATGCAACTATTGAAGTTTCAGGTGGAAGCCTCCAAGTCGTAGCTGATGGTATTGATGCAACCCATATCGATTGGGGTAGCACTGGTGATCAAATTGATGCTTCTTATGTTCCTTTGGATAGTGCTGGAACATATACAGGAGCTGCAACCAATGTACAAGATTCTTTAGAAGAAACTCTTTATATTGATAATGTAGGTGGCGATTATAAAGCGTCTGCTGATCTCGATATGAATGGTAATGATATTATAAATGTTGGAAATACATCTCTTAGTTTTGTAAGTGGTGCAAAAGTCATTGCGGCAAATTTCGACTCTGCTGGTAATATCATTCTTGAAGATGAAGTTGATGATTCAACTTTAGAATGGGTTGCTGGGGTCGATGATTTTGTTTCTTTTGATGGTGGTTCTGCAGGTAACGAAATTTCTACTACTGAATATGTAAATGATGGAACTGATCCTCTTTATACATGGAGAGCAACCTCAGGTAAGAAAGGTGCAGACCCAGCATTTAAGTATCAATCAGCATATAGATACGGAGCAACTGGAAATGGTGCTGGTGCAGTAAATGTTGGAGGAGCAGATCCTGCTAATAGAAGTTTAGTAACTAGAGTTACTGATGTTTCTTCAGGTACCTTTACATATTCTGGACGTCTATATATGAAAGGTAATCAAGCAGCAAATGATTATGCATCACTCCTGCTTCTATTTACTCCTAAAAATGCATCTACCACTTCCACAATGTCTGCATTTTTGGGTATGGAAGTATCAGGCACCGGAACTGTGAATGTTTATGAAAAGAACACCAAATCAGCATTAGGTACAGCTGCAAGCGCAGTAACATTAGATGGATCCGAACATACATTTAGTGTTGTTATTAATCTTGATACTAAGAAAATTTCAGTCAATATCGCAGGTTCTCCTGTAATTGATGAAGCAACTTATGCTGTTGATAATGAAATCATTGGTGCAATCACAATGGTTTCTATGACCAGTTCTAAAGGAACAGAGGCGTCTGTTGTGGTCGATGATTTAACAATCGAAGGTTATACACCATCTGGCGTTGGTTATATGAAGGTTAAAGCTAGTTCTATTGGTTCTGGTGAAATTGTAGCAGATTCAGTAAATACTACTCATATTGACTGGGGTACAACTGGAGATCAAGTAAGTGCCACAGATGTTCCAACAGGGGCAACAACCCTTGGTAATATATCAGGTGCATATTTTACTGGTGAAGTAGGCGGAGCTCTAGTAGTTCTTGAACAATTAGACTTTGCACCACTTACAGCAGGAGAAACACTTATACATGGAAATATAGTTGCTATCAATTCTTTAGGAAAAGTAGTTAAAGCACAAGCAGATACTGGTGAATATTATCAAGCAGTTGGAATCATGGCGGTTAGTTCTGGAGTGTCAGAAGACGATACTGCATATATTCAAGTCGATAGACGATTTACAAAAAGTAATTTCCTAACAGGAATTGGATCAGCAGGTGATGTAATTTATTTATCATCTACGGTTGCTGGTGGATATACTGCCACAGAACCGACTGCAGCAAATACTGTAGTTAAGAAAATTGGTATTAAAATCAATGATGGCTCAATGTTGCTTGCTTGGGGACCAACCATTCTTAACTAATTCTTAAAAGGATAACATAAGAGGGTGGACTAGTTCTGCCCTCTTATTTTTTTATTATGAAAACTTTAAGTCTCATTCCTAAATTGAATCCATTACTTGTAAAATTATTAGCCATTTACTATGATCCTTTTATCAGTGCCACAACTATAGATAATAATGGTTTTCATTATTCAGTATATTACGATGGAGAACTAATAGGAATTCTAGAAGTCAGCCAGGGATCTGGAATTCAAATTGCAGTCATGCCCAAAATGTCAGGAAAAGGTTATGGAAGAATGATGTTAAGAGCTTTATTAAATAAAGTTGATAAGTTTGATCAATTTACTTATAATGTAAATCCCGCGAACTATCCATCTTTAAAATTATTATATGATTCAGGTGGAGGACTTCAATCTTCATATGTAAACGAATTCGTTAATTTTCATGGATTTCTCAGGCGAGATGGAAACATAGACGATCATTATAAGCAACTGTTAAAAAAAGAACTACCTGCAGCAAAAGAACGTTATTTAAAAATGTGTCATGTTTTCAATGAACGAGAAGATGTTTATAAAATAATTAAGAATTTTTTAGATATAGAAGATTATGTTTATAAATATTTTAATAAAAAATAGGGGAACAAAAATAAAATTTTAGATAATAAGAGAACAAAAACTAAATAACGAGGAGGACTAGTGAAAATAAGTAAAAATACGGAATATTTGATCGTTGATATTAATGGTGGTATTGGTAAAGTTATTTCTTCTACTGCTGCTATTAGATGTCTTAAAAAAGCTTATCCTGATAAAAAAATTATAGTTTTATCAGGATGGCCGGAAGTTTTTGATTTAAATCCAAATGTTTTTAGAACTTTTAGATTTCATGAATATAGACATATGTATGATGATTATGCCAATTCATCTTCTTTACTTATGGATAATCCATATCATTTAGATTCTTATAGATACGAAGGAAAACATATTGCTGAAGCTTTTTGTGAAGCATGGGGTGTTGAATTCGATGGTAATTATTATCCAGAAATTTATTTAGATGAAGAGTTGATGACTATTGCAAGCAAAAAAATGTTTGATATTAGAAGTCAGTCGAAAGGTCTTCCAATCATTGTAACACAATATGTTGGAAGATTACAGAAAGATGAATCTTCGGGAGCATTTCTACCATCAGGAAGAGAAAATATTTTATTGTTTAATGAAATATTGACAAGAATTTGTCAGAGATGTGTTTTATTGGTTATGAAAGATGCAGAACAACCAACGCTCAATATTCCATATAATACATTGATTCCTAAAACACAATTGCATTTTAGACATTGGCTGGCAACAATTGCCTACGCAGATGGATTCTTTGGGATCGATAGTTGTGGTCAGCATATGGCAGCTGCATTTAGAAAACCATCAATAGTACTATGGGGAAGAACTAATAAAGATAATCTCGGATATGAATATCCAGGTGCTATCAATATTACTGATTCCTCGTGTCCTGAAAGTCCGTGTAATGGTTTTATAAACGCACCTATTTTAGGATGGAAATGTAAGAACAATTATAAATGTATGAAATCTTTTGATATTGACAAAGTTACTGAAACAATTATTAATCATTTTAAACTCCCGGAATTGGCACCACAACCTCAACAGATTCCACAACAACAGGAAAAGGAGATGACTGTAGATAGTAATGATTCTTCACAGACAGAAATTAAATTTGAGGAGTGATTTATTATGGTTTTAGGTGATTTTTTTTACAACGAGAATCAGCCTTTCATAACTAAAGATATATTTTTTTACGATGTTAAAGAATGCTATCCACGAATATTGAAAAAAATTGGAATTAAAATTCCCGATTATGAAAGTAAGTTGGAAAGAAATATGTATATAGGGCGAGAAGTATTTAAAGATAAAAACTTATTAGATTTTTGTCAAGAGTTTACTAGAAAGATAATAAAGAATTTTATAAATATCAATAATATTTCTCAAAATGATATCATAATGGTTGAAAGAGATGGATTGGCAATAACTAAATTTGTTGAACCAGATACTTTAGAATTTCAACCTGAGTTAAGAGAAAAATATAATATCATTATAAGATCATTTATTAATAAACAAGCTTTCATGATGATATTCGAAGATGGATCCATACGTATTAAGGGAGTACAGAATAAAACAGTTGGTCTTGAAGATTTTGCTGGAAAGTATTTTAAATCGATACTCAATTTCAAGCTTTCCACAATATCGAAAAATATGAACAAAATGAGAAGAGAATATTTTTGCTCAAAAGATTGGAAATTGTTTGGTATTCCTCAAGATGATGATATGTATATATTTAAATTAGAAAGTGGAAATATTAAATTACGACAACTAGATAAAGTAGATATCAGTTCACTAAAGATAGATAGGTATTTTTATTTCAAGAATCATTTAGAAGGTTTTATTCAAAGTCTTTTAAGCGAAACAATATAATTATGAAAATGGAGTTTATGTATGGAAGATTTTAGAGGCGCGTTTGGGATTTTTATTGAATGTAAAGTTCAAAGTAGTAGTGGCAAACCAGATGATATTGATTATGGAAAATATTTGACATCTATTACTGTTATGAGAAGTCCGTCCTCACCATATACTGTATATAAACTCCATTTCGACCTAATCCAAGAAATTGTAAAATTGGCAACAAAAGCATTCAAATCAACTCCAACATTTAATTTAAAATTGGATTATTATTTTTCTTCAAATCAAAAAATTAAGAAAAGAAAAGATCTAAAATTATTGGTGATGGATATAAATTCTGTCTCCAAATCAGTTGCACTGGAGTCGGGCAGATCTACATCTTCTCACTTATTACCATTGATTGTTTATGCAATACCATTGAAGGCATTCTATAATGCAACACTGACAGTTAATAAAATATTTGAAAAGAAACCATTGAAATCTATTATTAATGAAATAGGTGGGAATGCAGATATTGAATTTGAAGAAAGTGGAACTATAAATTCAGATGAAATAGATCAGTTAATTATACCACCCATGAGTCTTTATAGATCATTAAGATATTTAGATTATTACTATTCTATATATAAAGAGTCAGCAGCTTATTGTTGGTTTACCGATGATAAAGAATCAAAATGTAAAATATTTTGTCCAGCCAAATTCAACAAAGAACATATAAAAATATCAACAATTACACATAGACAAGATAACACAGATGATACAACTGGAGAAGATGTTGTGAGATGGGGGGCTGATGGATTTGATAAGAAATTCTATGGTTTTTCTGATATAGGATTTAGAGATGATAGAATGGCATCAGCAATGATGAGTCCTTATAACTATCATTTTGTTTATAAACCAACAGATAATATATATAAAGTTCATGATAATACATTCGATGATATATTAAATCAATCATGTTTTATAGATAAGAGTGTATTCGTTCCAGTTCCAACAGGTTTCAAGAAAAATGATAGATTCAATTTATATATTGAACATACTGGTTTTGATGAAACAGATTATTATACAAAGAATTGGTTTTTTAGACAATTTAAGAAAAATAATGAAGTTGTATTTGATCATCATGGATATATTGATTGGGATCAGATGATCCCTGGATATGTTGCTGTTTGGAATCCTACTGATGAAAATTCTCAAAAAGAAGAATTTATAGGAAGATATTTAATAGATTCCGTTATATCTACCGTTGGGAAATCGAACACTGAAGGTTGGTTTCAAAGAAATGTGTTCAAACTCCATAGAGCTAATGTGGATTATAAAGAGGGGTAAACAAATTTGACAGAAGGTGAACAACTAAATAAAATATTAGAATACAGATCTGATTTAAAAACATTTATAAAAGAAAATATATATCTGGAACTCCCAGGTGGTGCAGTAAAATTCAATCCATATGGAAAACAATTAAATGTTATAGATGAATTTGTAGCAGATAATAATTTGTTGTTCATAAAATCTAGACAGATAGGTATATCAACAATTGTGCAAGCTATTATAACTGCTTGCATAGTATTGTATTCTAATGTCACTGTTGGTGTTATTTCTAAAGATGGACCAGAAGCTACAGATTTTGTTAAAAAAATAAAAGACATGCTAGGCAATCTTCCAGCATGGATCAAGCCAAAATTCAAAAAAAAACTGGAACAGGATATTCAATTGCAAAATGGATCGAGGGTTGTTGCATCATGTGTTAATGCACAAAAACCATCGGCGTGTCTTAGAGGTAAATCAATCACAATACTGGTCATCGACGAAGCAGCATTCATAAGTCATATAGATACAGCTTATACTAGTATGATGCCTGCTGTTTCCAAAAATCAACAAATTGCTAAGCAGAATGGAATACCATATGGAACTTTTATAATTTCCACTCCAAATAGAACGGTTGGGATGGGTGCATGGTATTTTGATATGTATAGAAAGTCCAAAGCTGAAGCAAATTCATATAAGCTTGTTCAAATTTATTGGAGAGAGATAGAAGGGCTGGATGATATTTGGTATGAAGAACAGTGCAATTTGTTAAATAATGATCAAGATAAAATAGATCAAGAGTTGGAAATGAAATTTATTTCTACAGATGATGCTATTTTTTCAAGAGAGATACAGGAATGGTTTCAAGAAGAAAAGAATTTCTCAGCATATATTAAGCAGAAAGTTGAGTTGGAATTGAGTAGAGGAGAAGATTTATTAATTCCAAGGCTGGAAGTTAATATTAAAATCTTTGAACAATATGATCCTCTAAAAAAATATTTAATATGTGTGGATACTGCTCCCGAATCAGGAGCATGTAAATCTGCAATTTTAGTTTTAGACAGATTCACATTACAGATATGTGCATCATATACAGATATTCTTCGTGTTCAATTCCTAACGGAATTGATTAAAAAAGTGAGCGATATGTATAAAACATCGTTTTTGATTATTGAAAGTAATAGTTATGGAAATCAAGTTTTGGAAGAATTATCTATAATTCCTAGATATAATAGAAAATTATTTTATTATAGAGAAAGTCCAAATATGAAACGAAAATTATATGAACCACCACCATCGGCAATACAAACAACCAAAAAACCAGGATTGCCAACTTCAGTTAAAACCAGACCACTAATAATAGATTCTATGCTTTCCCATGTCAGAGATAATTATAAATTAATTAATTGTCAGGATGTTGCATTACAGTTATTGGGTTTAGTCAGAGGATCAAATAACAAAATAAAACATGGGACTAGATCTCTTGATGATTTGGTGATGGCATTAGGTCTTGGATGTTTTGTTTATTATTTTAATTTGGTAACTGATGCAAATCTTTCATTGGAAGAGAAAGAATTTATGAGTAAGATGTTTGCCGGAGGAGAGGTTGAATTTGCTGGAAATCAACCGGGATCCGAGGATGAAGATACAGATGAAAATTCTGATATTAATATAGATGATTTCGATAAATTATTTGGATAAACGGAGGTTAAAAATGGAACAAGCAAACCCTATTATTAAAGAAAGTTTTCTGGTAAACTATGGAACTTTACAACCAGTCAAACTTTTTAATGGATCATTGGAAGGATATACTTCTGATAAATTGAAAGATTTTATTGTTAAGGCTGTAAAGAAATCTTCTTTCAGCGGTGTCACTAGTTTAACAGAAAAATTAATTAGTGAAAACAAAATAGTTCCTGTTGTTTTAAATAAAGGTTTTTTTAAAGCAGCATTGTCAAAAGTTTATCATTTTATTTTGGATGAACTGATGATTGAAACTGACGCAGAAAAAAGATTCACTTTTGCGTATTATACTCCAATGGATAATAAAGTATATTTAATTTTGACAAATGAAGCAAATATACTTAGTTGGATTAAAGATGAAAACATGGCATATACTGTATTTCATGAATTAATGCATTATGCTGCTGCTAATGAGTTAAATGATTTTTATAAAATTTGGGGTAATTTCTTTGTTGACTTCTATAAAAAATTCTTCGAAAAACAGTATAAGATATTTACCGGAAATGAAATGTCACATAAAACATCACTAGAACTAAAAGATGTGATAGTTAGTTATTATCTTAAAACTCTAAGAAACGTTGATAAGAAACTTTTAAAACCTGAACAGATCAGATCATTATATAATTCTATATTAAAGATATATTCGACAAAACACAAGACAGAATTGTATCAATTGTTTCTTAGTAATGATGTAGAAAAGAATGCACAAGTGGAAATGTGTTTTGATGTGATGTTTTCTATAGTTTTTAATGGATTGACTAATACAAATAAACTATATGATCTTATGAGATATCATCAGGTCAGAGATTCAATAAATAATATGACAAATAATTATGCTAATATGAATGCATCATCATTTTTTTCTAAGAGAAGTTTTACATATCAGGAATTTTTTATTCCTTCAGAGATTGCCGCAGTTTCCATTGGAAGTAAAGGCTGTGGGCATCTTCTAAAATCAACATTACAATTACTGGATTAATTTAAATATAATCCTATTCATATGAGGATGGTTGATTCCATCCTCATCTTTTTTACCCCCCAGATATTTTGAAATCGAGAACAAAATAAAAGGTGTTCTGCGTAAACAATTTGGGAGGATATCACAAATGTCTGATAAAAAACCATTAATTTTATATGATGGATCGTTTGAAGAATTAAATAGTTCTGACAATCTTTTTGTTCCATCCGGAAAAATATCAACAGCTCTCGGGGAAATTGAACTTGATAAACTATCAAACAAGTGGATCCCATCAGTTTTAAACATTCAATCTGCGCCCCCGGCAGGTCCAAATGTCGGTGGAGATAGATACGGAATTGAAAATGGGACTGATGCGTGGGTAGGAAAGGATGGCGCAATTGCTATCTGGAATTCCGGAACACCTGGGTGGGATTATGATCCTTCCTCTGGGAGTCTCCTCAGTAATACTTATCTTTATAATGAAATTGACAATCATGATTATGTTTGGAATGGGGATGAGTTTGTTGATGTTGGAGGTGGAGTTCAAGAGATTGGGGATTTAAATGATGTAGATACTAGCGGTGTATCACATGGTCAAGTATTAGCATTTGATGATGGTGACGATACATGGAAGCCTATTAGTGTTTCTGGAGATACAGTTAAAACATCAGATACAGATTCTACCGCTGGATATTTATGTGATAAAATAAATAGTAGTATATGTGTAAGCTCGGAAAAAATTAGTGTCAATTGTCAGTGCTTTCATTTAAAAAATAATTTTGTTAGTGTTTCTGCTGGAATTGGTGATGCAAATAAACCTATAAAATTAAATGCATCAGGAATACTCGATACTCAGATGCTTGGTCCATATGACCATGGAGATTTAAATGGATTATCAAATGATGATCATACACAATATTTAAATCAAACTAGGGGTGATTTGAGATATTATAGACAGACAGAATTTGTAACTACATCAACACCAGATAAAGCAATTTTACTCAATGGAAGTGGAAAAATACCTTCTAATATGATAGATGCTAGTCAAATTAATCATAATAATTTATTGAATTTAAACGTTGCAGATCCACACACACAATATCACAATGATGATAGAGCATATACTAAAACAAATATGCAAACTTCTGGCGACGCAGTTGTTGCATGGGGTAATATAAATAAAATTGGATCAAAACTTTCTCATATAGAAGACGTCAACACAGCAGGAATTCAAGAAAATTATGTTTTAATTTATTGTGCTGGTATTGATAATTGTTGGTTTCCAGTTTCTTATGGAATCTTTGAATGTAAAGGTCAACCAGTTCAATCAACAGGTCTTATTGATGATGATACTTGGGAATTTCTTCCTCATGTTGAGGGTATGAAATCACCCCCAGAAGATGTATCTGGATATTGGTTAGAGTGGTATGGTGTTATGGTAGAACCTGGGAAATGCAAGAGATGGTGTTGGGATTCCACGCTGAATGTGGTTTGTTATTTTCCTCCAGCAAATAATGAAATTATTTATATTAAATCTTTAAAATGTTATGCCATGGGGTGTGGTTCGTTTTCCACGGAAGGCGGTTGGATATCAACAGAATTGCCATCTAATGGTATATGCACAACATCATGGTCACAATCTGCTATTGTTGATGCACAGGTGGATACAATATCTGGTGAGTTGTGGGGTGGCTGTATTGGATTATATGCTCATGCCGAAAAATGTATAGGTTTGAGAGCCTGTGCAGACTACGAATTGGCGGCAGAATTCATTGCTCCAACGAATGTTGTCACGATATG
>Ga0210003_1004935_pt1 | contig 10373 bp, 17 predicted proteins | sample LantaG_FD_182804 | JGI IMG/M metagenome (GOLD analysis project Ga0210003, IMG submission 182804) | Deep subsurface microbial communities from Baltic Sea to uncover new lineages of life (NeLLi) - Landsort_02402 metaG (SPAdes) (version 2) | ecosystem: Environmental > Aquatic > Marine > Oceanic >...
GAGAGATACTTCTGCGGGCACAACATTATGGATAAACAATATCTGAATTATATCTGCGAAATAAATCTCTTAATAAAAGCTCATTTTTAGGGGGGGTAGTATCGGTCACTACAGTCGCCGCTATTTTCTCAATTATATCCTTGCATAGAGCTTCATTTATAATCCTTATCTACAATACTTTATTCAGCGTTATTTCCAGTTATGCGGGCATTTGATAATGTTTTCGCATTGCATACTTTTTGTTAGAATATGTTTGCACGGGCTTTGCGTGATTGATATGATGTATGGGTAGGGTAGTCGGTTTTGTGACGCATATTTTATCACGGAATTGACAAAGCCTAAAACGGACAAAACGGGTAAAGGGTATTTATAATAAAGGAGAACGAAATTATGGCAAAACTAACGGCGGTACAATTTCAGGAGAAACACGCACGGCGTCTTAAAGCGTCTGTAGAGGACGTTCGAGCAGGTATTGACCGGGTAACGGTTAACCCTTGTGAGCAAGCGGCAGCTAAGGCCGACAAGATGTTGACCAATTTGACGTCTGCCGTAACGTCCGGCAAGTGGTCTAAGGGACTCAAACGAGTCACCTTAGAGGAATGGAAACGCAAAGCAAGAGACATTGGCGTCAACAGAATTGCTGCTGGCATTGACGGGTCGAAGGACAAAGTGGTTGCATTTGCGGAGGAATTGTTACCACATATTGACCGCGAACTGTCAAAAATTGCTGGTATGCCCGACACAACTCTTGACGACAATATCAACAGGATGACCAGTTTTATTCGTGGAATGGCCGGATTTAAGCGTTCGTAAGAGCGTCTTAATTGTCGGCTATGTTTACGGAGGTATAGGGTGCGGTATTTGTAGGTAAAGTTTGTTTTGAAGGAGTTTTATTATGTTAAGGCAAGCGAATTGTATAAAGCGTGGTTTGGTAACGTCTGCCTTATCATTACAGGCAGACGCAGGCGAAAGTTTTTTGGTGAAGGGTATATTCGTTACCCGAATCACCACCGATGGTTATCTATCAGTAAAGATAGATAATTTTAGCGTTGGTTATTGGCGGCGAAAAGGAAAACGTGGAAACGAGTTAGGTGGTCTTCGTTTATCATACGTTGGCTACAACTTAATGCAGAAATGTATTGAGCGTGGTTTGCCGTTTGCGTTGCCAATTGCCGAAGGTCAAAAATTGACGTTGGACGCAGGCGACGGAATTGGTAGTTATCAAGTCGTTTACGACATATACGACGCCGGAGATATACGGGCGGATATGCCGAACGGTACAGCAAGCAAGAATTTCGGGTTTATTCAATACTTGCGTGAAAGTGCGGTATTGACGGCAAGCGGCGATATGTTGTTAGACACAGCTATTACACCTGCCGAGTTTCCAGATTTTCCTGCTGGTAAAGCTGTACCGGCTAATATGGAGATAAAGTTACACGGCATACACGGTTCGCCTGTTGCCGACTTTGTTTCCGCCGACAACGGATTTTATTCTACGTATCTCAAACTTGTTCGGGAACGAGAAGTATTGTTCGATGAAGACCGTCTCGGAATTCAATTCCTCGGCTACTCTGGAGCTACAACTGCCGCAAGTTATGTAAAGACCGAATCTCTGATTGGTTCGGGTGGTGAAGTAGCGGGGCCATCGGCAGACGATAAGTTACAAGACCCGTTGTGGTTTGACCCACCGTTGGTATTTACAAGTGGAGAGGAACTACTTGTGTATATGTCATTTGTCAAAGTCGGCATACACACAATGGCGGCTAATTTGTCCGATGTTGCTTTGATACTCGAAGTAACGAAAAAGTAACTATTTCCGATATATTACTTATTGAGGATACGGAAATGTTTAAGTGGAAAAGTTACAAGTTTGGGACTATCTCCAACAACTCCGAAAAGTTGACCGATATGCTTGCAGGTATGACCGGCAAGAACAGAGTAATCAAACAGATAGCCGGTACGATTGACGCGGGTATAAATTTGCGGGTATATCGTGACGGCGAACAAATTGTCGACATAGCTTGCGATTTACTAACTACGTCCGCACCATTTTTGCCTGTTGACGTTCCCCTTTCCGAAGGTCAATTATGCAAGGTGGGGTTTTATAATACCGATGCTGGAGACGTAACGCCTACCGTTTCAATCGGCTACGAAGAAGCGGGATAAAATGCCTTATGAGCTTTGTAAAATCTCCGTTTCGTTATGCCAAAAGTATAGAGTATTTATGTCCTTATTCTGAACTAAAGTTTAAGGATGTCGTTAGGCACGTTTTTTCTTTGCCGGTTGGTAGTATAACAGACGTCAACGAGCAAAGCGTTCCGTTCGCTCAATTATTAAGAGCAAACATACAAAGTGGCTTACTTACTTATAAAGATGCTGAAAGTATTGAATCTTGTGAGTATATTGATGTTAGAGAAGACGGTGGTGGTTTATATCAACTATCCGTGTTTTCACAGGTGGTTAAGTTTGTTTTAGCAATGCGAACTTATCCGTTTGGAGATGATGATTATGCTTTTTGGTCAACACCGGTTCGTATCAATTTGCACGATTTACCGTTTTTTAAGGCGATATATTTGCCTTTTAGAGGTACAAAGTTTTATACTGCCGGAAAACTTACAAGCAGTAGATATGCTATATCATTATACGGCTTCTTTTAACGGAGTATAAACAATGGCACGAACAAAGCTAAAATGGAGTAGTTTACTGCGTTTGACGGAGCTTGACTTTCGACCGGACTTTCCGACTGAATTGTCTGTACTTGATGAAGTTATGGCGGTTATTTCGTGGCTTACTGCTTGCACTAATCAGGATAGACGGCTATTGCGTTGTACGCCGCAAGGTGCGTTACTAACCGGTAATGCGTGGGACTTAATGACTATTATTGGTAATTCGGAGCTATATCCCGAACCCGCCGGTTCAGCAAACGCATTCGCAACAGTAGGCAATAAAGGCGTACTAATTGCAACAAGTACGGAGATTGTTAAGGTAGTTTTGCACCGAACAGACGGAGCGGCAGGCGAAACAATATATTTGCCTGCAAATTGTTTGTACTTTTTCCCCTACAGTATTTATGACATATATGCTTATACCGTGCCTGCCGATACAGGTACAGCAAGTTACGTTGGCGTCACGTACTATAAATAAGTATCGAGGTGCATTATGTTGGAATGGCTCAAAACCCACAGAACGGCTCTAATTGGTTACTTAACTTGTATTGCTGTTTTGCTGTTCATTTATGCTTGTGAACCGAAAGCAAAGTCTTTGACAAATAGCGGTACAATGGTAACGCAGCCGGAGCTACAGGAGGAGCTTGACCATTTTATAGCTACAGCCGAAATACGTTTTGCAAGTATTGAGCGGCAGAAAAAGTTAAGGGCGTTGATATTGCAGAACGCCTTAGTTGTTGTCGAAGGTCAACCGTTCAATCCTATAGGTTTGATTACAGGTTTTCTTGCGTTATACGGTACAGCACAAGCCGCAAAAAATACTACAGGAGCTATTAAAAATGCAAGAGCAAAACCAAAACCAGACAGTACAGTCGTCACCAAAACAAGTGTGTAGTATCCGCATAATGTTTCCGGTTGACACAGATGAAGAAGGTATCAACTACAAGCGGAAAATCACAAACATATTGTCTCCAATACCGGACGCACAAATACAATTCAGTTTGATGACCGGCCCACCGCCGATGCCGCCGAGGTAACAATATGGCGAAATCGTGGGCTTCTTTAATGTATTATAGTAACCTTTTTGACTCCACTATTTATAGTCAAGCTGGTTATATTGAAGATGCGTGGTCAAACGCCAATGTCGAATGGACGGGTGGGCGTTACGAAAACGCTTTATGGTACGTTATAGGGGCGTTATATCGCATCGCAGATGCATTTTTCAAAGTTGCCGGATATGGTTCGTGGGGGGATTATGATTACTTATCTACAGAGATGTTTAATCGATGTTATACAGCCGAACCACCTGAACTTACCTGGCAGGCTATTTGTGAAGCGTGGGCGAAAGATGACTTTGCAGGCAGAGCACCAACAATAGCATTTATTGACCGTATGCGACAACTAATTTGGGACGAACCATTTTCCGTTGTTTGGGCTGCAAAACCAGAAGAAGGTGGTTAGTTATGAGCATAAAAGATAAAGCAACTTACGGTGAATACTATTGGGCGATGCAAGTCGAAGCCCAAAACGCATATTATGAAGGCGTAGAGACCGACCTTGCAAGCCATTTTAGAGGATTATTCGGAGATATAATCGCGGTAGAAAACTTACAACCTGGAATGAAACGTTTTCTATCCTCTTTCATCGAACCGGAATCACAAGCAATGGGTGCTGTCGGTCTGCGTTTTGCGTCCGAAGTCGGCGATATGTTTGTTGGCCAAGCATTACAGCCTTATGCAAGAGTAGCCGCACAAGCATTAGAAGCCAAAGTTTTATCGAATATATTAACACCTACAGAAGCAACAGTATTAAAGAGACGGAAAAAGATAACAGACGGACTATACGATACTTATGTTCATTTCGCCGGTTATCCAGATATTCAAGCCGACAACAGGTACAAAGCCTTAGAGCCATATCCGTCAATCCCCGATTTGGTTTTGTGGAGTCGTTATCACGGCGACCCAAAGAACGTTTGGAGCACGATACAAAAGTATTATGACTTAGACGCTGTAGATTACCCACTTTGGGACTGGTTGGGTTTACAACGTCTAACAACCGAACAAGTGCATACTTTGTTCAGACGTGGATTATTTACAGAATCAAACTACAAAGAAGAAATGTCACGAATAGGCTGGTCTGATGTAGATACTAATCTGCTAAAACAAAGTGAATGGTTTATACCTAATGCAATGCTTCTTGTTCAGGGCAATTTACAACAGAAGCGTAGTCAATCGGAGATACTATCCGACATATCAAAAGCCGACATAAACCCTGATTATGCACAACAATACTTAGACGCTATTTTAACGAAGCCTGCTTCTCAGGATATTATAAGTTATAATCTGCGTATGAATCCGTCTTTACCTACATTAGACGCTGATTTACAACAAATAGGTATTCACCCTGATTATACCCATATTTACAAAGAATTAGCGTACCAAATACCCCCTATAAACGATATTATAACAATGGCGGTTCGTGAAGCATTTTCACCATCTATCGCTGCACGTTTCGGGCAATATGAGGACTTTCCGCCAGAATTCGGAGAATGGGCACAGAAAAAGGGATTGAGTAAAGAATGGTCTCAAAGATATTGGGCAGCTCATTGGAGCTTACCGTCAACGCTGCAAGGCTTTGATATGCTTCATCGTGGTATTATAACCCGTGATGAATTGGCAATGCTGCTGCGTGCATTAGACGTTATGCCGTTTTGGCGTGATAGACTAATGCAGATGTCTTATCATCTGCTTACTCGTGTTGATGTTCGCCGTATGTTCAAAGCTGGAGTATTAACAGAAGCACAAGTTTACGAAAGCTATTTACAAATAGGTTATGACTCCACTAACGCAAGACGTATGACGGAATTTACTATACAATGGGCAACACCTGAACACCACTCGATTACTCGGAGCGATATACTTACCGCTTACAAAAACAGGATGATTGATAAATCGGAGGCGTCCGAATTGTTAGCGGCTATGGGTGAAGAATTGTTTCATCGGGATTTTATGCTTGAATCCGTTGATTATAAAAAGGCATTAGAGCAGACACAAAACAGAATAGACGGCATAAAAAAGTTATACCTACGTACCGTATATGACAACAACAAAGCTACAGATGAACTGCTAAAATTAGACTTACCGGCGGACGAAGTATCAGACTTATTAGACCAATGGTTTTATGACATACAGGCGAAAGTACCACGTCTTTGGACTACAGCACAAACATTAGGTTTTATGAAAGACGGACTGATAACACAAGAACGAGGTATTAAAGAATTAGAAACAATCGGATATGATACAGAACATATAACCGTTTATTTGGCCGCAATGAAATGAGCAATAAACAACAACTACAAAACGCAGTAAAGAACCTTGCAAAGTCAAGACAAGAGGCAAAAGACCGAACCGCTAAAGCAGTAGAGCAGGTGGAACGGGTTCGGCAAGTACAAACGGAACAACCGAACCGTTAGCACGAATATCACCTTTTGTGTAGTTACGCCGTAGTGTTTTAGTAATTTTATCGACAATATAAACATCGGCGTTACCACTACGCAGCGTACCACGAAAAGACGGCCACTTTTCTTGACGATAAACTCCGTTACCGAGAACCTCAGCAGTTTTGCGTATGCCCTTAATAACACACTTTTGGTCGGTTGTATAGTCTTTTAGTCCTCTTATAGTTAACGTGCGTGTAATGTATTCTATTTTTAGTTTTCCTAACTCCGTATCGTCTATTATATTATAAAGATTAGAAAAGCCCGTTTCGTTGACTATAAGTGAATCAGTATCGCCGTAAAATACGTTTTCTTTGCCTGCCTGTTTGATAAGCCCCCATAAATATAATCTGCCGTATGCTGTAACGTGCGATGATATTGCAGGAAAAGAATTAAAACTTTCAACAAAGCCTGTAGATAAGAAAACTTCACCAAGTAAATACCTTAAACTGCTTCTTTTGTTAGTTTCAGGGTCGTATACTTCTTCGACTCTATCCGGTTCATCAAGACAATCACCGATTTTTTCCCATTCATCAGCCTTTTGACCAAACTTACCATACAACGAATTCAATAGCAGTTTACATATTTTTTCGTACTGTTTTTCACCTAAAGCCCGACAACCGTGACGTAACGCATAAAATCGTTTGACGTAACTACTAAATAAGTCGGCTTGTTCGTAAACAACGTACCTATCGACTGCTAAAATATGTCCGGCTGCAAAAGCGTATTTTAGCTCCGGCGTTGTCAAAAATGTCCAAAATCTACCTATAGGAAATATCATTCGTTTACGCTTAACAGCATATACCGGCTCATTTGTCTGTATCAAAACTTTCGCAATAACTGCTTTATCTTTAAGTATATCCGCCAACGTCTCCGGTCTAACATTCTGCGATATTGTTTTATACTTATACGGGTATAAATTACTAAGCATAACAAAAGGATACAAACTGTTGACGTCAAGAACATAATAGTTTTCATCAGACTTTTCTCCAATAAAGAAACATTCTACTCTACCACCACGAAACGAGTCACGTTCTAATTCTATCGCTTGTTCGTTGTTATGTATGTAAATTGTGTGATGATAATGACCAAACAAATATGCCGCCATAGCGGTCGAACCTATCGTATAACATAAACGACTTATATGATTACTTTGTAAAAACTCAATAAATAACTTAAAATTAGCTAACTCAATTTCTACGTCGCGTCTGCAATAAATACTCAAATACTCTTGACTACAAGTATCAAAGTCGATGTTCAACTTAGGCAGACCTATACGCTTACCCGTCTCTGCCAAACTTTCACGAAACCAGTTAAGAGAATCTACAAACAATATGGAATTCGACTTATTGCGTACACTTATAATAGCCGTTGAGCCTTTATTATGAAAGAATTTTAGCTTGTAACCGGCTTCTCTTAGATGTTGCCAACCCTTTACCACCGTAAAGTCAAAGACAAGGTTACGAGCAATGACCCAGAGCTTTTCTTTATGTCCCGTATGCTTAAAAACAAACTGCCAAAAGGCATTACAGTCGTCAAAGTAAAACCAAACATCTTTTTGTATATGACGCCCGTGTTGTCGGGAATGGTAACAAGCCCAACCCATTCGCAAGCGTTGTTGTACTCTACCATTTTCAAGCTCCTCCGGCGTAGTTTCTGTATCAACAAAAATTAAATGTCGTGGCATAGCCAACGTTTTTTCAGGCAATAAACAATGAGCCTTGCGGTCTATACTACTCAAAGTGCTTCTCTCCTCATCGCAGTCCAAGGCACTATAGCTTCGAGATTTTCTAATAATTTCGGTGACAACTTTTCAATCGCTTTATATGCGGCCTGTTCAATCACAGCCGTTGTTAAAGGTGCGTCCGCCGGTATGCTAATAAATCTCTTATCTAACGGTTCACCTGGATATGTACGAGTATAAATATACACTTTATACATAAACTCTTTGGGTAGTTTCCACGTTGTTGTAGCGATATTCTTTTCAGCCGGAAAAAACCCTTTACGCACAAAACGCAATAAACCTTCTACTTTTGCTATCCCGCTTACACTACGAAAATCAGCCAGCATATCCGTATGCCGATACGATAGACCGGCTGCTTTCATATCGCGGATAAAACTTGTCTGCGAAATACCAGCTTTGAAAGCGACACGGGCCTTTGCAATAAACGTTGCACGGGCAATTGCCATTTTCGTCCTCCGTGACCAATGTCAAAAGGTACTAATCCGCTAAAATAGAATTATATTATACTTTACTATAAATTGATGTTGCGAATTCATCTATCTTACTTATAGCCTCAGCTAATAAGTCAATAGACTTTTTCAAGGTAGGGTTTTTCTCCATTATCAAAACTAACAGGGTTTGACAATGATGTAACTGCCAATCACAGTTGCGATGTATGCCTTCGAGATGTTCTTTGATTTTACCACGTGTGTTGCCTGCCATTCTTTGTACTCCTTTACAACTGCCGCAGGGCACGTCCTTTTACCCTGCGGCTTCTCCGAATTAGTCTAACTTGTTTAACTACCCTTGCATTACGTCTTGTGCGGCGGCTAACGTCTCTGCAATTTCTTCTTTGGATATACCCGCTTTCGCTCGTTCCAACAAATCATCCGTTACCGCTTTATCATCTAACTCCATAAGCTCATAGCGTGTATCTTTGTCTTCTGTACCGCCGTGACGTACCACCATAAACGCGGTAGTCTTAAACTTCTTCTCATACTTTGCAAGACGCCGAGCAAGTCGCATACCTATTACAAACAAAGCATATCCGTCATAAGTAATCACCGGACACGCAATTTTTCGCGTTGGCTTGCCCTTGTACTTACCTTCCAACAACTCCGGTTCGCCAACAACTACGAACCGAATAACCTCTCCGTCCTCTGATAGAAATTCGAGATTAGCACCGCCAATCTCTTTCATCTTATCACGCCAACTCATACGCATAATCTCCAAATAGGCGTTAACTACGAAAAGTGTTTACCCGCCAAACTTAAAACCGGCGTCCTGTTTTCCTTTGTTGTAAAATCGTGCCATAGCGTTGTCAACAGCACCCCTTAGCGTACTTTGCATTTGTTCAATTTCTTCTGCCGTGTACGCATACGTACCAACAGAACAGTTACCGACTAACTCAATAGCCCGTAACGCTCTGTTTACACGTGGCTGCACGATACGTTGAAACTTAATGTGCTTGTCCGTGTCTAACTCCGGCTGCTTTACGTTTTTAGCCATTCTTGTACCCTTTCAATAAAAACCCACCACTTACCCATTCCCGTTAGGAATTCGTACACAATCCATAACGAACATACAACAATAATTGCAAAAGAGGAGCAAGACCAAAGGAGGAGGATATGATAGGCGGGTTAGGCTTATCAGATTTGTCAATGGCTCGCTCCTCTTAAAACCGGCCCCATTCAACATAGAGCCAAGTAAACCCAAAAAGCTAATAATACTATACGCCATAACTCAAACCGTGCCATAATGTTTGTCCCCCCGAACATTCGTTACAAGCATTATTATTTGTCTGGAGTCAATACCAACTTTGCTTCGTCCTTGCCAATGATTCTCCGTATAGAATCATCATCGACAGCCCAACAACAATCTTTTCCTTCAACAAACCCCGCTCTTTCCACCGCCGCTTCTTTACTTGAATCCGACACTAAAATCAAATCATCAGGTTCGTCTGGACTTTGGAAAAAATACAACATCACAATACTCCTTAAAAAGAACCACAAAAGTTACCTTATCACAACCCACCCTAATTGAGTAAAACCCCACATTACTTTGTATGTATTCTCTTGTGTGTACGATAACATAATTTTATTGTTTCTACATATCCGCCGACATTCCAACAAGGCTTCATTCTCTACATCGTCTAATGTCTCGGCGTTCGTAGGGGCCATTTTACTTTCCTGCGTATAGCCAATTTTAATATATGCTATCTGCCAAAGCTCCATAGCTTATACCATCCGATAAATAAAGTACATTAAAGTAAGCCATAGAACAATAAACGCCGCATACCATAAAACCATTTTTCTTAACCATTCCATACCTAAAGTGTAACATACAACCGGCCCCGTGTCAAGTATAAAATATAATAATTTATCACATTTTTTGATGTCCGAAATGGCACGCCTATTTCCGACAACTTTTGTCGCCTTAATTTCCGACATAACCGATAGAGAATGTTGTGCCCGCAGAAGTATCTCTC
>Ga0210003_1004936_pt1 | contig 10372 bp, 6 predicted proteins | sample LantaG_FD_182804 | JGI IMG/M metagenome (GOLD analysis project Ga0210003, IMG submission 182804) | Deep subsurface microbial communities from Baltic Sea to uncover new lineages of life (NeLLi) - Landsort_02402 metaG (SPAdes) (version 2) | ecosystem: Environmental > Aquatic > Marine > Oceanic >...
GCATGTGACGATGGCAACCTCTATGTGCTCAATCTTGATGGCGAGGAAATTGCCCGGTTCCAGAGCGATTCATGGCTGAACTTCCCCGTCATAGCGGACAATTTATTGATAGTTGCCGATTCGAGGGATAATTCACTGCTGGTTACGTATGAGAACAACAAGGTATATGCAATCTCGCCTGAGTGCTCCGAAGACCAGATACCCGATCTATACTGGCCCGCAGACTTAAATTCAGATGGGGCTATAAACGTCACTGACATGACACTGTTGGCGACTTATTGGCTGAATTGAACGGATTATTGGCTATAGCAATGAGCAATAAAGTCATGAAAGATAAAACCAGATTTACAAAAAAAGAAATCCTTGTTGTTCTGGGTTGTGCAGTTTTTCTGCTGATAAACATCGGAGCCATTGGCAGCGGCGGGCGTGGAAAAGCCAAACGTCTGGTCTGTCTTACGAATCTCAAGCAGCTTACGCTTGCATGGAGCATGTACGCAGATGAGAACGACGGAAAAATCGTGAACGGCGAGGCATACGAAGGAGGAGATGGTATGGCGCCAGTTCCCACAGTTGGCAGACACAAAGGCGAATTGTGGTGGACAGGTGACGGAATTGCACCAGGTTATATGATAGGAGAAACGTTGCCAGAGGACATTCAATTGAAAGCGATTAAGGCCGGAGCTTTATGGCCATACTGCGGGGACGTGAAACTGTACCGCTGCCCGAGCGGCGCTCCGACAAATATGCGTCACTATTCGATTGTCGATTCGATGAACGGTCTTTACAGGGACGGAACATACGTTGGTAATAGCGGAGTAATAGTCGGCGAGACGGTACTCTGGATCAAGAACAAGACCGACATTTGGTTTCCGAGCCCGGCACAGAGAATCGTCTTTATTGATGAAGGCCAGATAACTCCGGACAGTTATGCCGTTCATTATCTTAATGAGTCATGGTGGGATCCCCCACCCGTGCGACATGGCGAGGGAACGAATCTGTCATTCGCAGACGGACACGCCGAACCCTGGACGTGGCAAGGCAAAAAGACAATTGAGACTGGCAGAATGACTAATCAATTGCAGCAGATGCAACCTGAAACACCTGAAGATTTTCAGGATTTGTACAGGATGCAGAAAGGTGTATGGGGAAGATTAGGTTATGCGCCAGGTCATTAATAAACGTTGCTTTATCAGGCAATAATAAGAGAAGTTAACCGATTAAATGGTGAAATTATGAAAACCAAAATCACTTCCACAAAGAGAGACCTTTTGGTTGTTCTGGGATGTACTGTTTTCCTGCTGCTAAACATCGGAGCCATCGGCAGCAGCGGCCGCAGAAGAGCTAAGGACATGGTGTGCCTTTCAAACCTGTTTAAATGGGGTGCTATCTTTCAGACGTATACAAATAATAACAACGGCTATTTCTACAGCGGTGTCCCCGGTACTCCGGGATATTGGTGGATAGCTGATCTTGAGGAGCGCTATCAGAGTTACAAAAAAAACAGGCTATGGTTCTGCCCGACGGCAAACAAGCCAATGACAGACGAACATGGAGTATATACACCGACCTTCAACGTCTTCAACGCCTGGGGCATATATACTCAAGCAGGCATCAGTAATCTGAACGCAGATGGCGTTGCCGGTAGCTATGGCTTAAACGGTTATGTTCTTAACATATATAGTGGCACATTTGAAGGCGGTGTACCTTCCAGCGCCGGATGGAGAACTCCCAACGTAACTGGTGCAGCCAATATACCGGTTTTTCTGGAAGCCCTGCGTTTCGATCTCTGGCCATTAGGAACGGATCCTCCCGCTGCCTCTGAGTTTGCAGCCTGGTCAAATAACCACATGGCACGCTGCTGTATCAACCGGCACAATGGAGCAATAAACTGCCTCTTTATGGACTTCTCTGCCAGAAAAGTTGGACTTAAGGAACTTTGGACGCTAAAGTGGCATAGAAATTTCGACACGAATGGCCCCTGGACCAAAGCCGGCGGCGTCTGGGCGAGCGACTGGCCTCAATGGATGAGGAATTTTAAGGATTACTGAGAAAAAGGAAACAGGGATATGGGCAAACAAACCAGAAGGGATTTTCTCAAAGTGCTGGGCCTTACCGCCGGCTCGCTAATGATGCCGCAGGCGGTGTTCGGCAGGCAAAAGACCGCGCGCAAACCCAACGTCGTTCTGATTTTCACCGACGACCAGGGCTCGATAGACGTCAACTGCTACGGCGCTAAAGACCTTTACACGGAGAACCTCGACCGGCTGGCCGCCGAAGGCACGCGATTCACCCAGTTTTACGTCGGCGCGCCGGTTTGCTCTCCCTCTCGTGCCGCATTGATGACCGGCCGGTATCCCCGGTGCGCCGGGCTTCTGAGTAACGCCCCATCGGATAAAGGCCGGCCCGGCATGCCCAGCGAGCAGGTCACCATCGCCGAGATGATGAAATCGGCGGGCTACGCAACAGGCCACATCGGCAAATGGCATCTGGGCTACACGCCCGAAACTATGCCGAACGGACAGGGCTACGATTATTCATTCGGGCACATGGGCGGGTGCATCGACAACTACTCGCACTTTTTTTATTGGCAGGGCCCAAACCGTCACGACCTCTGGCGTAACGGCCAAGAAGTCTGGCACGAAGGCGAGTTCTTCGGCGATCTCATGGTCGATGAATGTAAGAATTTCATTGACGGGCACAGGGACGAACCGTTCTTCCTATACTGGGCAATCAACATGCCGCACTACCCCCTGCAGGGGATAGAAAAGTGGCGAAAAAAATACGAGCATCTCGAAGACCCCCGGCGAATATATGCGGCGTTCGTCTCCACGATGGACGAGCTGATCGGCAAAGTCGTCCGGCACCTCGACGAATCCGGCCTGCGTGAAAATACCCTGATTATCTGGCTCAGCGACCACGGCCATTCCATCGAATCGCGGACTTTCAGCGGGGGAGGAAGCTCCGGCGACTACCGCGGTCATAAGTTCACACTCTGGGAAGGCGGTCTTCGCGTCCCGTGTATCGTCTCCTGGCCCGGCCGCATCGGTCAAAATGCCGTCCGAAACCAGATGGCCGCAAGTATCGACTGGATGCCGACGATAGCGGAATACTGCGGCGTCAAGCCCCCCGATGTTAATATCGACGGCAAAAGCATCGTCCCGGTGATTGAGTCGGTGGATGCCCCGTCGCCGCACGATATTCTCCACTGGGAAACCGGCAAGCACTGGGCAATCCGTGAAGGTGACTGGAAGCTGGTCCACAACGGCCCGGCAACGGATTACAAAGGACGAAATATCCCCCAGGTCGAGAACTTCCTAAGCAATATGACCGAAGACGTAACCGAAACAAAAAATCTGGCCGAAGCGTATCCCGAAACAGTCAAGCGGCTAACCAATCTGCACGAACAATGGCTTAATGAGGTCCGGTAGAAATAGCAGGAAAATCTCTTTTGTTTTGGTGGCGGAATTCTTACAGAACTCCGTGCTGGCTTTGTCATTATCGGCTTGATGGATGTACGAAAACTGTGAAAGCTGATTTTTAATCGCTTGCAATAATTCATGTTTCACACTATAATGCACAACGACAAGCCTTGCTTAGACACCGTGCTGCCGGAAAGCTATAGTTCAATATGCGAGAGGACGTAATATGAGAGTACGATGTGCACATCAGGCCGTGCTCGGAATATTGTTAGTTTGCCAGTTCTCTGTCTGCCTCGGTAAAGCAATCCCAGATGCGAACGAGAGTACTAAATACCTCGACGCCGTCCGCACCTTTGCCGACAACGTGCTCAAGTATGGAAGAGATACCTATGGCCCCAAACATACCCCGTTATTTGTTGACGGCCTGAATGTCAATACCCATGAGCCGGTGAAGTGGATAGCGCCCAACGGCGATAGGTGGATTCTTTCCAATCTCGCCTCTCAACAGAATCTTTTCCGCACCCTCGATGCCCTTACCACAATAACCGGTGATCCCAAATACAAACAAGCAGCGATGGACGCGATAAAGTATGCCTTCAAGAATCTCCGAAGCCCAAACGGGTTGCTCTATTGGGGTGGCCATGCGGCATATGACGCAGGATCTGACAAACCTTGTGGGAGTGGTGTACATGAGCTAAAAGGCCTTTACCCCTACTACGAGCTCATGTGGGAGGTCGATCCACAAACAACACGGCAACTCATTGAGTCCCTGTGGTCAGGACACATTCTGGACTGGTCGACTTTGGAGATAGATCGGCATTGCTACAGCTTCACTCGACCGCTAGGAAAATCCTGGGCCTACGAGTACAAAGGAGGCCCGGTATTCTTCGAAAGCAAGGGATTAAGTGCTCATTCTACCGCGAGTGACTTGTTTTATGCTGCCGCCTGGCTAACTCATCGTACGGGAGACGAAGAACCTCTGGTCTGGGGTAAACGCCTTGCTCATCGTTACGTCGAGACGCGGAATCCGAAGACTGGGATTAGCATTCCAATCTTCACGCGCGGGTCATCCTATGAAGCACAGGCTCAGTCTGGGGATGATGTTATTAAGCAGATTCAACCGGTTATGTATATCTTTCCCTATCAGGTCTATGCCAACAAAGTAATGCGAAGGCTGAACGTAGGTTATGAGATGTCTACGCCGGGGATCATCCTCAATGAAATAACGTCACCATGGTTGTGCCAACTCGTGCTCGGAGAGACCCTGAAGGAGGAGGGAAAGGACTTTGTTAAGTGGGCGACAGATGAGTTGACGGCCTGGGGCAAGATCTCATATCGCATCCGAGATAATACGTTTGTGCCAATGATCCTGGATGGAACCAGTATCGAGGGATATGAGTGCCGAGAAGACGGGCCGCTGGGTCTCAAAGGTACCAAGCTGGAAGCGGTCCCGGTTGGGACCACGGAAATCTGGGCCTACGTATTAGCCTATTGTCTGACCGAAGACCAATTCATGTGGGACATGGCCCGCAATATTGTTCGTGGCAACAATCTGGGCGACTTGGGAATCAGTGCTAAAGAGGAACCTCAATTGAATTTCCACACTGGCCTTGCAGATCCTTATCTGATTGAAGTGTTTCTCAGATTGTCCGAGAAGACAGAGCGACGAGCTTTCCTGCAAATGGCCAGGAAGATCGGCGACAATGTTCTGATGAAGCGATATCACAACGGTTTCTTCGCACCCGATGCGGAACATACGTTTTCGAAGTTGGATTCGATTGATTCACTAGCTCTGTTACACCTCCACGCTGCCCTCACCGGAGATAACGCTCGCCGAATTCCAAAGGTGTGGCCGGGCAGAGCCTTCTTCGACCAAGTGTACCGCAATAGAGGCACGATGATCGACAACCAGATCATCTATGGTCTGCGTGGCTATTCTGAGCCGCCCAGGTCGTTGCCACAGGCTGCGGCCGAGGGAGACTTGGGGGCAGTCAGGAAAATGATCGCGGAAGGGATCGACGTTGACTATAGAGAGGACAATTTCATCAAGACAGCCCTGCATCTTGCAGCTAGAGAAGGTCACAAAGACATGGTGAGTTTTCTTCTATCCAAAGGCGCGAACATCAATGCAAAAGATGGATGGCCCGGCTGTACGGCCCTTCATTATGCCGCCGAGAAGGGCTATGCAGAAATAGCCCGAGTTCTTTTGGAGGCACATGCAGATGTCAACATACCGAGAGAATACCCGAAAGGCGAGACGCCTCTACATACTGCGGCGAGAGCCGGCCACAAGGACATTGTTGAGTTGCTCATTTCACACGGGGCTGATGTGAATGCCAAGAACGAGGCGGGTCAGACAGCCCTTGACCTGGCTCTCAGCCAGAACCGCAAGGATGTTGTTGAATTGCTGGTGGCAAAGGGGGCCGCTGTTCCTTCGATCCACGCGGCGTCGCAGTTGGGCGATCTAGCAAGAGTGCAAGCCTTCCTTGAGGGTGGTGTCGATGTCAATGTCAGAGACGGGAACGGGCAGACGGCCTTGCATATAGCCGCCAGCAACGAGCGCAAGGATGTTGCGGAGTTGCTTGTGGACAACGGCGCCGACGTAAATGCCAGGGACAAAGGGGGCTATACGCCTTTGTACTATGCCATTTGGAATGAAGACAAGAACCTTACAGGACTTCTCATTGATAAAGGGGCGGATGTTAATTTAGCGCCTGAAAAAGACTACCCGCTTATTTACTACGCGGTGTGGAATGAAAATATCGACACCGTAAAACTCCTCGTCGCCAAAGGAGCGAAATTCGACGTTAAAATTTTGGAGGACAGGACCGCCTTTCGCTATGCCGTAGGTCAAGGCAGTCGGGATATTGCCGAGTTCTTGGTCAGCAAAGGTATTGATGCCTCCACGTTCCACGTGGCTGCAGGTATGGGTGATTTGGCTCGTGTCAAAAATCATATAGAGCAGGGAGCCGATGTCAATACACAGGATGAACTCGGCTGGACACCTCTCTACTGGGCAGCTTCATTGGGGCAGACAGAAGTCGCCAAGTTGCTCATCGATAAAGGTGCTGATGTTCGAACAGCGACAACTGACGGTGGAACAGCCTTACATCAAGCGGCTCAGAGTGGTTCGGTTCGATTGGTAGAGCTTTTCATTTCTAAAGGCGCCGATGTAAACGCCAAGGACAAACAGGGAGCTACACCACTCTTTGGCGCAGCCTCAGCAGGCCATAGTCAGGTGGTAGAACTGCTTATCGCCAAAGGCGCAGACGTCAACGCAAAGACCCAGAACAACTGGACACCATTGCATCGGGCGGTACTTGGGGGACACAAAGACGTAGTAGAAATCCTGATTGCACACGGTGCAGATGTGACCATCAAGGACAGCCGGGGTCGAACCGCTTCGGATTGGGCAAAGCAAAGAGGCCACACTGAGATCGTCGACCTCCTCCGCAAGCACGCTTCCCAGAAATAGCATCTGCGATTATCAATTGCTTTAACTAAACGCCTTTCGCAGCCGGGCCAGGCTCTTGGGAATCGCTGTTTTGTAGTCTTCGTTTCCTTCGAATTCGAGCGAGACGTAGCCACGGTAATTGTGCCGTCGCATAATACCGGCGATGCGCGGGTAATCCAGATCGAGGCTGTACCACAGGCCGCCGCCATAGTATGTCTTGGCGTGCATGAAGACCGCTTCTGAAGCGCATTGTTCGAGCTTGTCGTAAGGATCTTCGAGAAAATTTCCGGTATCGAGCAGAACTCGCAGCCACGGCGAATCAATGGCCTTGACAATCCTCAGCAGGCCTTCCGGCGTACGGGCCAGACCCCAGTGGTTTTCCAGCCCGAGTATCACGCCGGACTTCTCAGCAGCAGGCAGGCATTTCTCAATGCTGTCGATTACCCACTTGAAACCCTCCTCATCCGTATGCCCGGGCAGGGGTTCCTCGATACCGCGATGGGCCATAAGATCGTCAAAGTTCTTGCTCGTGCCCCATGTGCCCGTGTTTAGTCGCATCAAGGGCACGCCGAGCTTGTATGCCAGGTCGATACACTTTGTGGTGTGATCGATGTTCTCCTGCCGGTAATTCTTATCGGGCGAGAGAAAACGCTGATGGATGGACATGCCGCACAGGTCAATACCGTTGATAACGGCATGGCGCTTGATGTTCTGGAGATATTCGTTGGATTCGCCCTCCATTTGCCTGTGTAATATCTCAACGCCGTTGAAGCCCATCCGGGCGGCCTCTTCAATGCAGGTCTCAATCGGAAGCTTCATACCTTCCTTAAAGCGCCAGAATGAATAAGTCGAGACCGCAATAGGATTAGGACGATGTGACTCTGCACCGCTTTGCCCGGCGAACGTTTGTGAATCAGATGAAAGTGAACCAAGTCCAAGAGCCGCGGTCGCCGCGAACGAACGGTTGAGAAATGTTCTGCGTTTAATCGATTTCATAATTTATATCTCCAAATATTAATTCTATTTTAACAAAGCAAATATCGATATCCCTTCAATTTCGAGCCTAACGGTCAACTGGACGATTCCTGGAAGCCGATTCGGCGTTAATCTCGGCGGCAATCTGCATAAATCTTGGTAACGCATGATCGAAGAACAGCTTGTATGCCTCGCAGAAGTAGCTCTCCCTGCCATAGTTTTCTTTATCGAACGGCGCCCGGTCTTTCATACAACCACCCCGACAGACGGCCAGATGCCGGCAGACAAGGCATTTGTTGCAGAGGTTTCTCTTGGCTCGGGCAAAAGTTCGCTTTTTACTGCTGGCGGCAAGTTTTTCAATCGGCGTCTCGAAGATATTGCCCAGCCGCCATTTCGGCTCGACGAAAAAGTCACAGCAGAAGGCGTCGCCGGTATGTTCGATCACGATATATTGACTGCACTGCCTGTCGAACGTGCAGATCGAGTGCCGGCCAGTAACATAATAAGACAGCACCGAATCAAAGTCGCGAATACTCAGGTTTCGAGGGCCATACTCGCACCAGCGGTCAAACAGCCTGCACAGAAATTCGCCGTACTGCTTCGGCGTAATCGAAAAATCCGCAATCTCACCCGTCGCCGGGTCCACTTCCACGCAGGGGATAAACTGCACAAACTTCACGCCCAGTTCGATAAGAAAATCAAACACCTCATCCGGATGGCCCACATTCCTGGCGTTCAGCAGGGTCAGCGTGTTGTACTCGACATCGTACTGCTTGCAGTTTTCTATGGCACGCATCACCCTGTCAAATGTCCCTGAGCCGGAATGGTCGAGACGGTAGTAATCGTGAAATTCTTTAGGTCCGTCGATACTGATCCCGACAAGAACTTTGTTGTCGTGCAGGAACCGGCACCATTCTTCATTGAGCAGGATCGCGTTGGTCTGCAGCGAATTGCCAACCTCCTGGCCTGAGATGCCATATTTTTTTTGAAGCTCGACTACTTTTTTGTAGAAGTCCAGCCCCATCAGCGTCGGCTCGCCACCCTGCCAGGCAAAACCAGCCAGCGGAAATCGCAGCTCCATGTAGTCCTTGACAAGTCTCTCCAGCGCCTCGTCGCTCATGCGCTGTTTGCCCTGGCCGACCTCCGGAGCCCTGCACTTATAAAAACAGTATTTGCAGTCAATGTTGCAATCCGAACCGGACGGCTTAATTAAAAGTGTAAATGGCTGCATTATTCTCTGAGTCCCTGAAGCATATTGCTTAGTTTATTTACCAATTCTTTATTCCGTGGCAGTTCGGAAATATTCACATTCTCCACCCAATCGACATTGTGATCATACAGCATTCGGGCGTAAATATCACCGTTCTTCCGTCGCCACTCCGTGTAGCGGTATTGGTCCGTCTTAACCGAATCGCCACGAAAATATCGACTAAACACAGCTTTCTTCCAGGGCAGGTTCGGATTTTTAAGAAGCGGTACAAAACTCCTGCCTTGAAGGTGCCCCGGCAGCGACAGATCGCATAACTCGCAAAGAGATGGATAAATATCCAAGTACTCCGTCAGGGCATTTATCTTCGTGCCGGCCTCGATTCCCGGGCCGCGGACAATCAGCGGCGAATGCAGGGAAGTCTCAAAATTACAGTGTTTGCACCATAAGCCGTGCTCGCCCAGATTCCAGCCGTGGTCGCCCCAGAGGATTATTACCGTGTCATCCCGCAGCCCCAACCGGTCAAGCTCGGCTAATACCCTGCCTATCTGCGCATCGGTGTAAGCTACCGAGGCGTAATAACCGTGAACAAGCGTCCGAGCAAGTTCGTCGGACAATGGGCCTTTGGCGGGAATGCCGTGGTATGCCCGCAATTCGCCCCAGTTGTGAAGGGCCGCATCAGGGGCGCCTTTGGGCCTGAAGGGATTGTCGGCAAGGTCGATATCCTGCCTCTTGTACATCTCCCAATATTTCTTCGGGGCATTGAAAGGCAAATGGGGCTTCAGGAAACCCAACGCGAGAAAGAACGGCTTATCCATACCTTTTAGGCGTCGAAGGTCGGAAATCCCCTTCTCGGCAATCATCCCGTCGAAGTAGGCGTTGTCGGGGACATCCGCATTCTCGTAAGCAGGCCCGGCAAGTTTCGGCTTCTGGCTATTCAGCTTACGGTTCTCATCCAGAATATAATTTCGCCAGTTACCTTTCGGGTACCAGGCATCTTCGCTCCAGCTATCCCTGCAATCGGCCCTGTGGTGGAATATCTTGCCGTTAGAAATAGTATGGTACCCATTTTTCCTAAAGTGCTCGGCGACACTAAGTGCTCCCGGTAGGTCCTTCTCTGCCCATGTATCGTAACCAAGGAACCTGTCCTTAGTCGGCCTTACACCTGTAAGAAGACTGGCGCGAGATGCCCCGCAAACGGGCACCTGGCAATAGGAGCGAAGGAAAGTGACGCCGTCCGAAGCAAGCCTGTCGATATTGGGCGAAATCATCTGTTTATGACCGTAGCAGCCGAGTTGCGGGCGCAGGTCGTCCACG
>Ga0210003_1004938_pt1 | contig 10370 bp, 16 predicted proteins | sample LantaG_FD_182804 | JGI IMG/M metagenome (GOLD analysis project Ga0210003, IMG submission 182804) | Deep subsurface microbial communities from Baltic Sea to uncover new lineages of life (NeLLi) - Landsort_02402 metaG (SPAdes) (version 2) | ecosystem: Environmental > Aquatic > Marine > Oceanic >...
CAAAACGAATCCACAGATAGATTAGACAATATAGTAGAAAACTTTTTTGATACAGGAAATTTTGATATTTAAAATAAAATAGTTATATTAGTGAAAAAATGAATTATGGGATGTGATGTACATATGTATGTAGAAAAGTATAATAACAACACTAAAAGTTGGGAAAGTGTTGGGAAAAAATTCCCTAATACATATGCTATCGAAAGAATTATAGATTTCATGAATCACCATTTGGGTACAGATAGAACAGAATCTGGTGAATTGATTATAAAATTTTTATTAGGTGAAAAACCGAAAAATAAATTCGAACATCATGTTCTAACAAAGTTCTTACCACAAGAAATCCCCACAGAAGACGATGGTACTAATTGGTGGGAAGAAGGAAAATTACCATACCCTTATACTGATACCCCATACAATGGTAGGAACTATTCGTTATTTGGTATTTTGGCTGGTGTTAGAACTCATAAAATGGATAAGATTGTAGACTGGGAAAGAGGATTACCCGATGATGTTTCATCAGATATATGTCAGTTGAGTGATGACTGGGGAATTGATGGACATTCTCATAACCATATTTATATGGATGAGTTAATAAATAGTAAGTATTATACAATGTCAGAAAAGGAATTAGATGAGTTAGGGTTACATACACATTTTTTTAATGATACAATAAATACTATATTACATTTTGTTGGTGGTGACCCTAAAGATATAAGATTAGTTTTTTGGTTCGATAATTAACAATATCACCCAAATCCCCACACAAAAAAGATTAAAAACAAAATAAATTAAAAAAAAGTGTAGAAAAGTTTGGTTTTTGAGAAAAAGGTTTCTATATTTGTTCTGTAATTAGTAATTAACTAAAAAAAACAACTTAACAAATGGCTACTTCACAAACAGATATGGTAAAAACAGATGAGAATGTAACTCTAACCGAAAATGGTATGGTTACAAACCCAACGACACTTAATAAGTGTGTTGACCTCTTCTTTTCCATAGGTGCTATGAGAGGTAAGTCAAAAGATAAAGTTATTTCTTTATTTAATGAAGCTTACAATGAAAACCCATTGGTTGCGTCTAAACTTCTATTTTGGAGTAGAGATGTTAGAAGTGGGGCTGGAGAGAGACAAATCTTTAGAGATATTATAACTCACTTAGTTACTACCTCACCACAAACAGTTAGAAATAACATCGGACTGATTCCAGAATTTGGAAGATGGGACGATGTATTGGTATTGGTTGGTACAGAATTGGAAGGTGATATGTTCACACTAATTAAAGAGTCCCTAACAAATGGAGACGCTCTTTGTGCCAAATGGATGCCAAGAAAAGGTATTGTTGCTAACAGACTTAGAAAATTATTTAAATATACCCCTAAAGAGTATAGAAAGATGTTAGTTAATTTAACTAATGTTGTGGAAACTAAGATGTGTGCGAACGATTGGGAAAGTATTGACTATTCTAAACTACCATCTTTAGCGTCATCTAGATATCAGAAGTCATTTGTAAAAAATGATTATGATGGGTACGATGAATATAAAAAAGATTTAGTAGCGGGGACTGCGAAAGTTAACGCTGGGGCGGTTTACCCATATGATATTATTAAAAGTATTAGTCAAGGTGGTGACACTGTTGTTTCAGAAAAACAATGGGAGTCTTTACCTAATTGGATGGAGGGTTCTAATGAAAGAGTATTACCTGTTGTGGATGTATCAGGATCTATGTGTTGTCCAGCGGGTGGTAACGATAACCTTAGTTGTATGGATGTGGCTATCTCATTGGGTATGTATATATCAGAGAGAAATGAAGGTAACTTTAAAGATGCTTTCATCACTTTCTCAGAAAGACCACAACTTCAGTACCTAACAGGTGGACTTACGGAAAGAATACTCCAACTTAGGAGAGCTGATTGGGGAATGAGTACAGATTTAGAAGCTGTGTTTAGTTTGATTTTAGAACAAGCTAAACTTAATGATATCCCACAGGATATGATGCCGACTAAGATTATGATTTTATCGGATATGCAGTTCAATCAGGCGACACGTAGAAACTTAGGTTCTCACTCTATGATTGAATCTATGTACAATGAAGCTGGTTATAAAAAACCAGATATTATATATTGGAACTTAAATTCTGGTGGGAGTAATTTCCCAGTAAAATTTAATGAAAATGGGACTTCTTTAGTCTCGGGTTTTAGCTCATCGATACTTAAACCTCTTTTGGCTGGAAAAAATATGACACCAGAATCCATAATGATGGATACTGTGAATGATGAAAGATATAGTGTAGTAACTATATAAGACGTTCTTTGAAAAATTTTGTGATAATAAGGAATAACTACAGCAAATTAACCCAGATCTAAAACGAAGGGGCTTTGATAACCTTAAAGGTGGATGTATTTATACTTCCACTCCATTTAAAAGAGTCAGAACGATTCCGTATCACAAAAGTATTAGATGTAAACGAATGGTTTCTGCAAACTTAAAAAACTAAGCTAAAGTAGAAACAGGTTTTATTTTCCCTTTACCTTAAAAAAAGTATAAAGGGGATAACCATAGGTGAGGTTTATATGGGATAGTCCCATCCTCTAGGTTATAAAACATACCTTTTGGTTTTGTCACAAGTAAAAATAAGACACTCAGTGGGGCTGAGTTAACAATCTACCGTAATGACGGTCATTACGTAAAATTCATACCGAATCACCATTCCGACATCGAATTACTAAGAGAGGGTATTTTTTAATTAAAGTACCCTCTTTTTTTTTATATTAACATTTACACTTTCTATTATTTTCTCTAATATTATATAAAATAACAAAACAGTATATAAACGAAAAAATGAAAATAATTACTAAAAATTGTAGTTTAACTAAAGGGGTGAGAGGGTATTTAATTTACTTGACAGATGATAGTGGGAATTCTTTAGAATGTTACGATGTGACGGGAGAAGAAGAGAGATTAGGAAAAGAAAACGAATTAAGTGAATTACATGAGATAGGTGGGGAGAGTCTGGAATATGTTACTTTAGAAAAATATAAATCACAACACAATAACTATACACCATTAATTTTAGTGTTCTACCTTAATGAGGAGTTATTCACAATGCAAGACGCTATTAAATCTTATGGTGAAAATGTAAGACAATATTTAGAAAATAAAGGGGACAATGTTAGGTTATTCTTCTTACCAACAAAAGAACCAGAAAAGATAACTTGTATAAATCCGGTGTTCATTGAGGACGAGGGCGAGTTTGATAAATTAAATGACTTAATAGAGGACATTACTAATAAGTTTCAAGTAGGGGTGGAATAGTAAACGTCTGACTATCAGAAGTTTATGGTCGACTAGACGATCTATACGTACGGTTCAAGGTCCAACCAGTCTTCTCAACAATCTTTTTATATAACTCAGTTCTATTTCTTTTACTAACAAGTCCAGTAAATAAAACATTTTTAATTCTGTTATTGGATTCATAAAATTCTCGTAAAATTTCATATAGTTTTTTAGCGTCGGATTTTGTTTTACAAGTGATGATATCAAAATCACCATCTTGATGAATTAATACTTTGTTAACAACATAGTTTACTTGTTTAAGTAATATTCCCTTATGTCTTCTTAATAGTATTAATTTTATAATCTCTTTTGTCTCCAATCTTTTATCGTACCCGAATACTGTAAATTTTTCCTCATAGAAATATTCATCCTTAGATAAAATAGTCCATTTATCGCTTTTAACATTCGACTCTATATTCCTACCCAACTTATCTCTACTATAAAATATCGGATCACTCTCTTCTTTTTCTTTTAATAAAAGTAATTCATAAATAACTGGTTTTGTTTTTTTATAAGCGTTTGTCCTTTTTGGTGTTAACACCTTATTATTATCTTTTATTGAAAAGTATTTTTTCTTGGCATGTTTTTTATCTCTACCTTCATAGATCAATTTTTTATGTTTACCATCTTTAGTTATAATAATTTTATACAACATAACCTTTATACTTTATTTTGTAATAAAAAATAGTTATTATTAATAATAAATAAATAGAAAATGGGAAAAGACTATTATAATATACTTGAAGTAGATAAAACCGCTTCAGAAAGGGATATAAAAAAATCATATCGTAAATTATCTATGAAATATCACCCAGATAAAAATCCCGATAATAAAGAATCAGAAGATAAGTTTAAGGAAATTGCTGAAGCTTATTCTATAATATCAAATAAAGAAAAAAGGGAGAATTATGATACGTTTGGTGACCCTAATGGTCAACCCCAAAACCCATTTGGGGATATGGGTGGTATGGATGACATATTCTCTCAGTTTTTTGGTGGTGATAGGTCTGGTCGTGGTGGAGGTAGGAGAAGGGTTAAAGGTGGTGATATAAGAGTAAATATTCATATGACACTAGAGGAAATGTATAGTGGTACCCATAAAACTATAAAATACCGAAGAAACAAAAAATGTGGTACCTGTAACGGTACTGGTGGGGATTCTAATACTTGTGGTAATTGTAAAGGTAATGGGGTGGTAAATCAGATTCAAAATACACCTATGGGTAGAATGCAAACTACTATAAATTGTCCTAGTTGTGGTGGGTCTGGACAGGTTATAACAAACCCTTGTGGTGGATGTTCAGCCAATGGGGTAATTACTTCAGAAGAACAATTATCTTTTGACATACCTAAAGGGATAATGGATGGTGAAAGTTTAAGGGTAACAGGAAAAGGAAACTCAATTAAAAGTGGGGTTGACGGAGAATTATTTATTAATATAATTGAAAAAGCTCACAACAAATTTAGAAGGTCAGGGTTAGATATCCACCAGAGAGTAAATTTACCATATAAATATTTGGTATTGGGGTCACCTATTGAGGTAGACACTATCGATGGTAAAATAAGAATGACTGTTAAAAGTGGTACACAAGTCGGTAGTATGTTAAGAGTCCCACAGAAAGGGTTCATTAGAGATAACCAAAAGGGAGATATGATTGTTGAAGTGTGGTTGGATATACCAAAAGAAGTTACAGAAGAAGAAAAAAAGGTAATTGAGACATTATAATTTGATTTTTTAAGATATTATGTCTATAATTAAAATAAAAAAATAAATATGAAAAAAGAAAAATTTAAAACGTTAGTGGATAAAAGTGGTAAGTATATCACTATAGATTTCAACATTGGAGACTATCTTATTAATAAAGAATATAGTATGCGACATTCTAACATCCCAGAACTATATTCAACCGATACGACATTAGAACAAATAGATAGGAACCACCATAATGCGCTAATGGACGATTTTAAAGATATCGGTTGTGAATTAAAAGAGTTACAAGTTATATAAAAATAGATTAAATTAATAAACAAAAGAAAAAAGTATGGCAAAATTTGAAGAAGTATTCGAGGACACATTAACTTTATTCAATAGACACATTGAAGATAGTTCTATACCCAGAGCGGTAAAAATTAAAATCCTTTCTAATGAGAGTATAAAAAAAGGGTTTGGTAATGTTAGTAAAACACAGGAATTTGTTAAATTTATGACAGATTACGATGTAATCATACAAGTTAACGAACCCATTTTCGATCAATTAGAGGATAACCAGAAGGAATATGTTGTAAAAGATCTATTAGCTAAAGTTTTCTATGACAGTGATAAAGATAAGGTAAGTATATTACCACACGACATTACTACGTTTAGTGGTGTATTAAGTAAATACGACATTAACACATACCTCTCAATTAAAGAAAGTATTGTAACATTATTAGAACAAAAACAAATTCAAGAAGACGCAAAAAAATAAATTATGGAAATTAATAAAGACGCAACATCTACAGAACTAACGGTTCAAGATAAAAATTGGGAACTAATGAGTGTATTAGGGATGAAATGGTCAGAGACTACTGACTTAATAGACGAAGATAGAGATTTCCTATTAGGGAAAGTGGAAATAGTAAAGGATCATATAAAACGACAAGGTCAACCCAGTGAGTTACTAAAATAGGTGTATGCAAGCTAGAGCAAAGACTGGGTACTCTTTTGAACGTAAAGTTAGAAGAGAAGAAGGTTTTGAACGTTATATTAGGGCACCAAGAATTAAATGGACTGGTGAGGGAAAAAATAATGTTCAGAAACTCCTAAGTTTAAATAAAAATCCTAGACTATTTAAACCTATTATAGAGGAATCTAAATTTACCAAAGCAGACGCTAGGGGTAAAGATGGTACTTTATATGAGATTAAAAAATATAGTAAGAAGGATATACTAAAGTTTAAACTTTATTCAGAACCTATTATAAAGGTTGCTCCATCTAGAAGTAAATGGGGAAAAGGTGACCCTTATTATGATTCATTTAAAGATTCTGATGAATATAATAGGTTTATACGTAAATTAACCAGAACTATGTGGTGGAGAAAGTATAATAAAATCCTACTTGAAAACATTTATAAATCAAATAGTGGAATATTCTCAAAAGATGGTTTTGTCTCACATGAAGATTTAGAATTTAAGTGGGTGATTAATAAAGGGAGTTATGCTCCAATATTTGAAGGTTATCATAGATTGACAATTGTTTTTAGATTGAAACAAAAATTAGGTTGGGATGATAAGGTATTGATTTTTTTAAAAAAAATTGGTATACTTAATAAATATAAATAAAAGATGATAAGTTATATTGGTGGAAAAGCAAGGATAGGAAAATGGATTGTACCATTTATTCCTAAAGATATTGAAACATATGTAGAAGCTTTTAGTGGAATGTTTTGGGTATTTTTTAAAATGGATTTAAATAAATACCCTAACCTTAAAACTGTAGTGTATAACGATTTTAATGGTTTAAATGCCAACTTATTTGATTGTTGCGGGGACTATGATAGATTATGGGATGAAATATCGAAATATCCTTGCCAACAATTAGGTGTTGAGGACACACCTTCAGTATATAGGGAAATGTTCGATGAGTACCAAAAAGAGGTATTTCATAGTGGTGTGACAATAACTCAAGAGAATAAGTATGAAATCGCATCTAAATATGTTTATGTACTAACACAAATATTTTCTGGATCAAAACCAGAAACATCTTCATATATAGATTATAAAGGTAAGTATCGATGTAAAGTTTTAATATTTTTAGATAAATTAAAAAATCCAGATTATAGAAAACATTTTGATAGGATTACATTTGTAGAAAATTTAGATTTTCAAGCGGTGATTGAGAAATACGATTCAGAAAAAACATATTTTTATGTTGACCCACCTTATTGGAAAACGGAGAACTACTACTCCAACCACGATTTCGATAGGGGTGATCATGAAAGGTTGGCAAAAGCTTTAATCGGTATGAAGGGTATGTTTTCTTTAAGTTATTATGATTTCCCTTTATTAAAAGAATGGTTCTCACCATATGACTATGTGTGGGAAAAGAAAGAGTTTGCAAAAGCTGCCGCAGCTAAAAGTGGTAAAAAACAAAATATGGGTGAGGAATTACTAATTATGAACTATGGGGATACCAAAATTAGTAAACCAGTGAGAGGAGAACAGTTAGATTTATTTATACATACATTTATATAATATGAAAATTCCAAAAAGAAAAAAGAATGATGAACAAACATTATTGTTTGATTTAGAAGAGTACACAACAGGTACCACAGAAGAAGTATTCATCGATAACTTATTTGATGACGTAGAAGAGTTATTTGAGGAGACTAACCCCACCGATGTAGGGTTAGTTACAAATGAGATATATTGTGGGGACACTGTTGAAACGATGAAGAAAATCGAGGATAAGTCAATTAATTTAATACTAACTTCTCCACCTTATTTAGCTTCAATTAGAAAAGATAACCATAAATATCCTGGAGCTAAAGATATAATTAAAGATAACCAACCCGTAAAGGAATATTTAGAATGGTTAGTGGAAGTATTTAAACAATATGAAAGGATATTATCTGATGATGGTGCAATCGTATTTAATTATAGTTATACAACCTTTAACCCTTCCTTACCTTATCTATTAATTAATGAAGTTTTTGAAAATACCTCATTACAAATATATGATACTGCGTCTTGGAAGAAGAAAAATTGTGTACCACTTAGTGGTCACCCAAATAGAATGACTAGGATTGTTGAGATGGTGTATGTGTTTGCTAAAACCCCAAAGTTTAAAGCCAATAAGAAAGTATCATCGATATCAAAAACTGGTCAAAGGTACTTTAAAACTTATTATAACTTCATTGAGGCGAAAAATAATGATGGGGCGGTGAAAGGTCATGAGGCTACGTTCTCATCAGAGTTCGCTAAATACTTTATTGATCTTTATTCTGAACCAAATGATATTGTATTAGATAATTTCTCTGGTACAGGTACTACACCATATGCGAGTTCTAAGATGGGTAGACAGTACATTGGGATAGATTTAGTGGAAGATTATTGTGACCACGCTAGAGATAGAATGAATCGACTATACAAAGAAAGGAATAATTGAATAAAATATTAAACATTCTTTAATTTGAAGATATTTATAATTATAAACTAATAAATACTTGATTAAAAAATCAAAGTTTTAATGTTAGATATTGAGTAATCATTAAAAAAACAATAGTTTGGAAAATAATGAGAAAAATGTTGAAAAAATAGTAGAGGAGATAAAATTATTAGAAAAAACACTTGATGAGATACAATCAGAGTGCTCCCACACAAATTACACTATTAGATACTTACCACACACCAACTCACCGAAGAGAGTGTGCGATAATTGTAACAAAGATATAGGGTACTCCAATGACAAAGAGTTAAAAGATAAAGGTTTTATGTGATAAATTTGTTTAATTAAATATTTTTACCTATATTTGTATTATGAAGGATAAATATATAGAAAAAATGAGATTACATTTAATTGATGAGGACATTAAAACTAGATATAATGTCTTAAAAAATGATGCCACTCATACGGATGAAGAAATAAAAATAATTTATCCATATATAAAAATGTTTAGTGATTTAATATTTGGACCACATAAAGTAGTACCCCAAGGGGTACAGTCTATGTTAAATTTTGAGAATGGGTACTTTGTAAGTGTTGTCGGAGGAGGAGTTGGTTTATATGGTGATGGAGAATCATCATTTGAGGTGGGGTTTAATGATGTATCAGGTGAGTTCGAAGTTGTTGGTCATTTATCACCCGAAGAGGTTACAGAATTAATGGTAGACATACAATCTAACCCCTTTGTAAATGACAAGTAATAAAGAATATATAGGTAGAACAACTTTTACAATATTTTATTCAGAATATGATAAAGGTGTTGTTGATGGTGTAAAACAAATCACATTTAAGTCAATGGAATTACCAATATCCATTGAAGATAGTTATTATAATTTTTTTAAAGAAAAAGATATCCCTACTTCTGAAGAAATAAGGGGATTCCTAAATAAATAATAAAACAAAGATGAGTAAACAAATAACATTAACTCAAGAAGAGTTAGAGAAAGAAATTAAACAAGCTTTTATTCATGGTCAAGTTAATCAGGAGATGATGGAGTCTGGATTAGAGAGAGATGAAACAGAAGACTACGTTAGTAGTAGAATGAGAAGTTTATTAAATCAAAATAAAGATGGTGAATAAAGAAGATATAGAAAAGGCTATGGACAAAATAATGTTAACTAAAAAATTGAGTAAAGATGTTTATGAAATTTCAAAGGTTGCAATAAAGATAGTTGCTTATTTTAACCAAGACGAAACGGTATGGGATTCTAAAATGTATGAACAAAAGCATGTAGTTATAGAGTTATTGAATCAATTAAACCAAAATAAGGATGAGTAAAACAATATACATAGGAGACATTCACGGTAGAGATATATGGGATGAGATCGTTGTAAAACATGACGATGCTGATAACATTGTTTTCATTGGAGATTATTTCGATTCATTTGATATACCAGCTGTAGTTCAGTTAGATAATGTTAAGAAGATAGTAGAGTTTAAAAAGAAACGAGAGTTAGATACATCAAAGAAAGTTTATCTTTTAATAGGAAATCACGATATTCACTATTGGCCTGGTATTAAAGGAAGAGGTAGTACTGCAGGATTTCAAGAAACTATGTCATTTCAATATGAGCATTTCTTTAGAGATAATAGAGACCACTTCCAAATGTCAGTACTGATTGGTAATAGATTATGTACACATGCGGGGGTTGGAAATGACTTCTTAAAAAGTGTAGGATTCTGGAAAATGGATAGTGCAGATGAGTCAATTATATCTGACTACCTAAATGATTTGTTTCATTACAAACCAAACGAATTTACATTCGATGGTAGTTACGATAGAAACAATACAGGTGTTATTCCTAGTTACTATGGTGATGACGATTGGCA
>Ga0210003_1004939_pt1 | contig 10369 bp, 8 predicted proteins | sample LantaG_FD_182804 | JGI IMG/M metagenome (GOLD analysis project Ga0210003, IMG submission 182804) | Deep subsurface microbial communities from Baltic Sea to uncover new lineages of life (NeLLi) - Landsort_02402 metaG (SPAdes) (version 2) | ecosystem: Environmental > Aquatic > Marine > Oceanic >...
GGCCTCCTTTTTCCAGCAGTGGCCGCAGCTCCTCGAGAAACTGCGTCACATCCTTGAATTCCCTGTAGACTGAGGCAAAACGAACGTAGGCGACCTGATCGAGATCATGCAGGCGCTGCATCACCAGTTCGCCTATCAGCTTCGACGACACCTCCTTGTCGGCACGTTCGTTGATTTCATCTTCAATAGACTGCACCACCGCCTCGAGGCGGTCGATGGGCACCGGCCGCTTCTCGCACGCCTTATGCAGCCCCGCCATTATCTTGCGGCGGTCGAACGGCACGCGCGTGCCGTCCTTCTTGACCACGCGCAACGGCAGGTCTTCCACGCGCTCGTAGGTGGTATAGCGCTTGGAGCACTCCAGACACTCGCGGCGCCTCCTGATCACAGACGCCTCCTCGGCGGAACGCGAATCAACGACACGGTCGTGGTCGCTCCGGCAGTAAGGGCACCTCATTTGCTGGCTCCATCGCAGAAGGAATGCGACTGGCGGTGCGGCCCATTCGCGCGTGGCTCAGGCCGGCACCACATCGGGGAGATGAATTTTAACCACAATATGTGGTGATGTCAAGAAAAAAAGCCCAAGATAATGCGAATGGCGGCGCTGTAGGGGCGGGTCTCTGTGCCCGCCCGGCGGGCGTCCTCGCCCGCATCCGAAAAAACCGGTTCAGCCTAACTAACCTCGTCCCGGTCGAGCCTGTCGACCCTAACCTTCGCCTCTGCAAGCATTTGCTTCGACAGCTCGTCGGGGTAATCCTCCAGTGTGACCACCCTTTCAATGCCCGCATTTATCAGCATCTTCGAGCACAGCGAGCACGGATGCGCCGTGGAATACATCGTCGCGCCCCTCGTCGACACGCCGAAAGCGCTCGCCTGCAGCAGCGCATTCATCTCCGCATGCAGACCGCGGCACAGCTCATGCCGCTCGCCCGACGGCACATTGTTCAATATGCGAAGGCAGCCGGTTACCTCGCAGTGAACGATTCCGCTGGGCGCGCCGTTGTAGCCGGTGGCCAGAATCCGCTTCTCCCGCACCAGCACCGCGCCCACGTGGCGCCGCAGGCAGGTCGAACGTTTCGCCACCTCAAGCGTGATCCGCATGAAATAAACGTCCCAGCTCGGCCGGCTCATCGCAGATTCTCCGGTGCTTATCGGTAACCTCGCGCCCGTCGTCCTTTGCTACCATTATATCAGAGCACTGGCGGCGGTTCAACATCGCTTGGAATACCGGGAAATTGGGGGAAATTGGGGACAGGCACCAATTTCCGAAGAGCATCGCAGGCGTCCGTACTGGCAGGCCAGACACGGTAGACGCCTGAAATTCGTGCCTGTCCCCAATTTCCCCGTTCCGCACTTGACACTCCCCCCGCGTTTGGTATAATTTGAAGCTGCGGCGAATGCACCGGCCGCACCGGCCATGCCTTGTGGTGCATGATTCCGACAGCCAACGGAGTATTTCCAATGCCACGCAAATCCAAAGGCTTCACGCTGGTCGAACTGCTCATCGTCATCGCAATCATCAGCATGCTCGCAGGCCTGCTCATCCCGATGCTGGGCAGCGCCCGCGAAACAGCACGCGACACACTGTGCGTGACCAACCTCGCCGGCATCAACCGAGCTATCAATGTCTACATGAATCAGTTCGACAACTATCTGCCGCCATGCGGCCCGGGCGAAAACAAGACCGACGGACTGTATCAGCACTGGTACAGGAATCTGATGCCGATAATCGAAGACTGGCGCGTCTACGAATGTCCGACCAAGGGCACCGCAACCCGCGACGTCCCCGAAGAAGTCGACGAAGACGGAGCACCCACGGCCGACACGAAATACGCGTACGTCCACTACGGCATGAACTATGCTCTCAGCGGGACCGATCCCGCGGAAGACCTCCTCGGCGACTCCATTCAGATCAGCGCCGTAACCGCACCCAGCCAGGTGCTGTTTCTCAGCGACGCCGCACTGTTCGCCGATAGCCCCGCCTTCGATAAAATCGACGCGAAAGCGATGAAAGAACTCCCAGACTCCGTCATCGACGGCAGCATCAGCTTTCCGGATACCCCCAGTGATACCGCTGACGCAAGCACTGCCATATGCTCGCCGCGCCACAGGGGCAAGGTCACCTGCCTGTTCCTCGACGGCAGCACGAAGCAGGTGGACATAAAAACGATCTTCGCGAAGGGCCGCGGGGAATCGGGCTGCATCTACGATGCCGACGTCTACCGCTGACGTGCGGCCGCCGATGCCGGCGATTTCCCCTTGCCCACAGCCGCCGCAGCGGCTATAATAGGCGCATGACTGGCACCGCGAAACCACAAGGCAGCGCACGACCGGGGCCGCACCAAGACCAGATGCTGATTGCCGCCGCTCGAGCCGAACTCGAGGCCGGCGAAAATGCGCCCTTGCATGACATCCAGATACACATCGTCGCCGCTGAAAACGGCCCTGAGATGCACATCTCGGCAGACGCCAGATACGGCCTGCGATGCCCGTCGGTGGCAAGCAGCCTGAGGAGCCGAATCTTCGCGAGCACCGGCGGCGCACTCGCGGCAATCCATTTTCACGTCAATGACCTGTTCCGCAGTCCGGCCTGATCGGGAGGTTCAAGGATGAACAAGACGGACACCGACCCCAAGCACAACACAAGCGAAGCACCCGCCAGGGAAACAGCCGACACGGAGAAGCCACTGGAGGCGCCCGCCGAGGCGCAGCCGCCGGAGCCGGCCGCGACCCAGGAGGCCCTTGCCGATCGGGAGGCGGAATCCGCCGAGGCGCCCCAGGAAGAACCGGAAGAAGACGCCGGCAAGCCTGCCTCGGTGGCGGACGAAGACACCACCATGTCGGCAGACGTTGCCCCCGACAAACAGCCGCCGCCACCTTCCACAACGTTTACAATGCCCGGCGCCCGAAGGACAACGCGCCCGCCGCTCAAGCCCAGGCGCAACGCGCTGTGCATCCGGCAGGACGGCGGCACGCTCACAATGAGCGACCGCGTGATCGCCACGATAGTGCGCACCGAAGGAATGGTTGAAGGCGTGCGTGAAATCGGCGGGCACGGCCTGGCGAAGAAGCTGCAGAAACTGCTGGCGCGGGGCCGGATGGTCGACGGCGTCTATATTGAAACAATGGCCGACGGCCTCCGCCTCGAGGTGACGGTCAGCGTCGACTATGGAACAAGCATTCCCGAAATAGCCGACCGCCTTCGCCGCAACATTTCGGAGCGGATAGAATACATGACAGGTTTCGCAGTGCGAGCCGTGAGCATAGTGGTAGACAGGATAATCATGCAACAGCATCGTCGGCCTGGCTCATCGCCCGGCGCCACGGCATAGCGCGTTGCAGCAGGCATCGCCCGCGGGTTTGCGTGCCCGCACGATAACAACCGCCCGCACAACGCGGGCCGGCGGAGAAACAGATGGATAACGAAACGTTCGACTTTCTCAGGCAACTTATCGAAACACCCTCGCCCTCCGGTTTTGAAGCACCTGCGCAGCGGCTGGTCCGCCGGCGGCTGGAGCAGGTGGCGGACGAAGTCCGCACCGACGTGCACGGCAACGTGATCAGCGCGATCAACCCGGGCGGCGAGCTGCGCGTGATGCTCGCGGGCCATTGCGACGAGATCGGCCTGATGGTGCAGCACGTCCTGGACGGCGGGTTCATCCGCGTGGCGGCCATAGGCGGCGTCGACCCGGCGGTTGTCGCCGGCCAGCGCCTCGTCATACACAGCGCCAACGGCCCCGTGCACGGCGTGGTCGGCCGCAAGGCGATCCACCACATGGAGAAGGACGAGCGCGGCAAACCGATGAAACTGCACGAGCTATGGGTCGACATCGGCGCGAAAGACCGCGACGACGCCCTTGCCAGCGTCGAAATCGGCGATCCCGCCACGTTCAACGTGGGGCTGACCGAACTGAAGAACAACGTGCTGACCGCACGCGGGTTCGACGACCGCGTAGGCGCATTCGTGATGGTCGAAACGATGCGCCTGCTGAAGCAGAACAGGCCGGACGTGGCGGTGTACGGCGTGTCGACCGTGCAGGAGGAGCTGGGCCTGCGCGGAGCACGCACCAGCGCATTCGGCATAGACCCCCACATCGGCGTCGCGATCGACGTCGGGTTTGCGTCCGACTATCCCGGCGCCGACAAGGACCGGATAGGCGACGTCAAGATCGGGGCCGGGCCGCTGCTGCATCGCGGGCCAAACATCAACCACGTGGTGGGCCGGATGCTCGTGGACGTGGCGAAGGCCAACGACATACCTTACCAGATGTCCGGCGAGCCAAGGGCAACCGGCACCGACGCCAACGCAATGCAGATCAACCGCGCCGGCGCCGCCACCGCATTAGTCAGCGTGCCCAACCGCTACATGCACACGCCGGTGGAAATCTGCTCCAAGGACGATATCGACAACTGCAGCAAGCTGCTGGCCGCATTCTGCGCGCAGATCAAGCCCGACATCGACCTGATTCCGAGATAGGGCCTGCAGGAGAGGGCGATCGGCGGTGCTCGCCTGCAGAGCCGCCCCTCCGGGGCTTGATCTTTTTTTCCGACTGATACCTGGGGTTTCGCTTCGCTCCGCCCCAGGCTAACCAATAGCCGCCCCTTCGGGGCTTTCATGGGCGTGGAACAGTACATGAATCGAGGGGCGACATGTGTCTGATGCTTGACAGCCAATGCACATCAAGCTTGTGCATCAGATTCCATGTCTAAGGACGCTATCCCTTATTCGGCGGCGCTCGCGTCATATCCAAAGGGCGTGGCCATTTTCAGACATCGGCATGGATGGTGTGCCGTCGTTCCTCCGTAGCGGCGGGTTTTCCCCGCCCTGTGCGTTGGGCAGACAACGCCCGTAATTCGGCATATCGCCGAATTCCGTGCGGTCTGCCTCTGCCTGCGGCGGGTGTTGCCCGCCCTTCGTCAGGTGCGTTTCTCGGAGGGCAGGCAACACCCGGCCAATTGGCCTGGCGGCCAATGCCTGCCTCAGAAGGCAGGGCCGTGCGGCCTGCCCCTACGTGCGCCGTGCGACCGTCCGCACGCTTGGGATGGCCAAACATCGTTTGCATTCTCATATGTGTGCAGAAATTAGGGCAGAAGCATACTGACGTCTGTAGAACAAAATCGCAATGCTGCACATTCGGACGTGTCCGAAAATGGCCACGCCCATATCCAGAGCCCCCAACGGGGGCGGCTTTTGGTTAGCCCAGGGTGGAGCGATCTGCCTGTCTGCAGGCAGGAGCGAAACCCTGGGAACACCGTTGCACCCCCAACTCCTGTAAGCCCCGGCAGGGGCGGCTCTACGAGGATGAATCAACAATGCCGCAATCGTATTACAGCATGCTGTTTCACATTGTCTTTGCAACGAAAGACCGCCGCCCCTTCATAAAGCCGGAGGTACAACCCAGGCTATACAGCTATTTATCTGCGTTGGTCCATGACCGGTTCGGGCGCCCCATTCGGATTGGCGGTGTTGAGGATCATGTTCACATGCTGATCGATAAGAATCCGGGCGTGAACGAGCCGGACATGCTCCGGGACATCAAGGCGAATTCATCGCGTTGGATGCGCAAGACCTTCCCCGAAATGGCAGATTTCGCGTGGCAGGTTGGCTACGGGATATTCTCCGTCAGCGCCCCGCACCGTCAGATGGTGGCAGAATACATCAAGAGGCAGCCGAGCCACCATCGCAGGGTAACGTTCAGAGATGAGTTCATGCGGCTGCTCAAACGCAATAATGTTGAATACGACGAGCGTTATCTTTTGTGATCAGGAGGTAGAGTCGCCCTTACAGGGCTTGGAGGATGGTTGCCGCACGTTCCTGGGGTTTCGCTCCTGCCTGCCGGCAGGCAGGTCGCTCCACCCCAGGCTAACCAAAAGCCGCCCCTTCGGGGCTCTTGATCGAGGCGAAAAATGAAAAATGCCGGCCAGGAGGCCGGCGCGTGCGGCAATATAAGCCAGATGAAATTTCTGGTAGTCTGGGAATTCAATACTTCGTGCTCCCGGCAGCATGTCACGCGTGACGCCCATGCAAACGCATTGATCAGCATCCGACAACCAACCGCCTGTGCCGTACGCCGCAGGCCCCTTGCACCGTGGAACTGTGGATCGATGCGGTCGTCCGGCGGGTCGGCGGTCAGCGCCCCACATGCGACGCCGCCTGCAGCCAATCGGTGTGAAGGGCGCCGGCTTCCGGCCGGTCGATGCGTTCGTAGGTGTGAGCCCCGAATGCGTCGCGCTGCGCCTGCGTCAGGTTCTGCGGCAGCCGCCCCGTGCGGTAGCTGTCGAAATACGCAAGCGATGCCGACATTCCGGGCGCGGGAATGCCGTGCTCCTGGGCGATGTGCAGCGTCCGCCGCATCGCCTGCTGCACCATCACGACCTGCCCCCCAAGCTCGTCATCCAGCAGCACATTCTCGAGGCCGGGCGAGCGCTCGAATGCATTCATCAGGCTATCCAGCAGCCTCGCCCTGATGATGCAGCCGCCCTTCCAGATTCTGGCGACTTCGGCCAGGTCCACTTGCCACTGCCATTGTTGCGATGCGCTGCGAATGAGGCTCATTCCCTGCGCATACGAGCATATCCTGGCGCCGAGCAGCGCGTCGTGTATCGCGGCGGCAAGCTCGCCGGCGTCTGCGGCGGAGCCGATCTTCGGCCCGCTCAGCTTGCCCCCGGCCCGCAGGCGCTCCTGCTGCATGCTGGATAGGACGCGCGCATTAACGGCCGCGCCGATTGTCGGCACAGGAATGCCCAACTCGAGCGCGGCCTGCTGCGTCCAGATGCCGGTGCCTTTCTGAGCGGCCTTATCGGCGATAAGGTCGACCAGCGGCGTTCCCGTTTCGGCGTCCCTGACGTTCAGCACAGTTGCCGTCAGCTCGATCAGGAACGACCCGAGCGGGCCCTGGTTCCAGCGGTCGAACAGCACGGCAAGCTCGGGCGCCTGCATGCGGCCGAACCGGCGGAGGATGTCGTATGCCTCGGCGATGAGCTGCATATCGGCGTATTCGATGCCGTTGTGCACCATCTTAACGAAATGGCCGGCACCGTCGGGGCCGACATAGCCGACGCAAGGCCCGGATTCCGTGCGGGCGGCTATCGACTCGAAAATTTCCCGAACGTGTTCGTAGGCTTCGCGCGGGCCGCCGGGCATGATGGCCGGCCCGTGCCGTGCGCCCTCCTCGCCGCCCGAAACGCCCACGCCGAGATAGCTCACGCCGAGCGATGCAAGCCGCTGAGACCGGCGCTGGGTGTCTTTGAACCACGAATTGCCGCCGTCGATGAGCACGTCGCCCTCGCTCAGCAGCGGCGCGAACTGCTCGATGACGGCATCCGTGCCGGCGCCCGCCTGCACCATCAGCATTATCCGCCTGGGGCGCTCGAGTATGCCCACAAGCTCCTCCGGCGTTTCCGCCATTGCGAAGCGTTTGCCGGGGTTTTCACCCACGAACCGCCTGGCCTTTTCGGTGGTGCGGTTCCACACGGCAACGGGATAGCCGTGTTCTTCGATGTTGAGCGCGAGGTTTCGGCCCATCACGCCCATGCCGACGACCGCTATCTTCGACTCGGCTTTCTTCGAATTCATGTGATGCCTTTCGTCCGATTCAAACTGCTTGGTGAACTTCGCGCCCGACCACCTCGCCGACCACCCGCGCAATGTTTTCGCCGGTGAACCCGAATTTCTCCATGTTGACTTCGCCGGGTGCCGACATGCCGAACCTGTCAAGCCCGATGGCCACTCCCCTGTCGCCCACCCAGCGATGCCAGCCGAACGTCGAGCCTGCCTCGACCGAGGCGCGTGCCGTTATCGACGCCGGCAGCACCGCCTCTTTGTAATCTGCGTGCTGCTGTTCAAACGCCTCCCAGCAGGGCATTGAAACGACTCGCGCACGGATGCCCCGGCCGGCGAGGATTTTCTGCGCATCGAGCGCCGCGCACACTTCGGAACCCGTGGCGATGACGATCGCCTCCGGAGGCCCGCCCTGTGCCTCCGACAGCACATACGCCCCCCGGTGAAGCCCGACGCGTGCGGCCTGCGCGGTGCCCTCGAGCACGGGCAGTTTCTGGCGCGTAAGGATCAGGCCCGTCGGCCCTTCCTTCCGCAGCAGCGCGTATCGCCACGCCTCGGCGGCTTCGTTTGCGTCGCACGGCCGCACCAGGTGGATGTTTGGCATTGCCCGCAGCGAAGAAATATGCTCGACCGGCTGATGCGTCGGGCCGTCTTCGCCCAGGCCGATGGAATCGTGCGTCCACACGAAAACAACCGGCAGCCTGCTGATGGCCGCGAGCCGCACCGACGGACGCATGTAATCGGAAAACACAAGAAACGTGGCCGCGAACGGGCGCAGACCGCCGTGATAGCAGATGCCGTTGGCGATGCCGCCCATCGCGTGCTCGCGCACGCCGAAATGGATGTTGCGGCCGCCGCCGTCGCGCCCGTCGAATGCTTCCGAATCCTTGATTGCAGTTTTCGTCGAGCTTGACAGGTCGGCGTCGCCCCCGATCAGGAACGGATGCCTCGCAGCGACCGCGTTGAGCACCTCGCCGGCGGCCGACCGCGTGGCCACGTTCTCGCCGGGCTGCCACGAGGGCAGGTTTTCGTCCCACTTCGCCGGCAGCTCGCCCGCCAGCGACCTGTTCCACTCAACGGCAAGCTCGGGGTACTCCTGCTCGTAAACCTGGAGGCGGCCCTCCCATTCATCCTGGGCTATCCGGCCGCGATAGACTGCGGTGCGGAAGTTTTCGAGCGCATCCTGGGGTATATGAAAATAGTTTTCCGGATCCCATCCGAATGCCTTCTTCGCAAGCTTCAGCTCCTGCTCGCCCAGCGGGCTGCCGTGCGCCTGGAAGGTGCCCTGCTTGTGCGGCGCGCCGAAGCCGATGGTCGTGTGCACGATGATCAGCGACGGCCGGGCGGTTTCGCGTTTCGCAGCGGTTATGGCCGCGTGGATCGCGTCGAGATCGCGGTTGCCGTCTTCCACCCGCTGAACGTGCCAGCCATACGCCTCGAACCGCATGGCAGTGTCTTCGGTGAAGGCCATCGAGGTGGGGCCGTCCAGCGAAGTATCGTTCGAGTCGTACAGGTAAATCAGCTTGGCCAGCCCGAGGTGGCCGGCGAGAGACGCAGCCTCGGCGCACACGCCTTCCATCATGTCGCCGTCGGAAAGGAGGGCGTATGTGAAATGGTTGACGATCTCGTGGCCCGGGCGGTTGAAATATGCCGCGAGCGCACGCTCGGCCATCGCCAGGCCCACGGCGTTTGCCGCGCCCTGCCCGAGCGGGCCGGCTGTGACCTCGGCGCCCGGCGTCAGCAGCTTCTCCACGTGGCCCGGCGTTCTGCTTTCCCACTGCCTGAACGCGCTGATGTCGTCCATCGTCAGGTCGTATCCGGTCAGGTACAGCAGCGAATACAGCAGCATGCTGCCATGGCCCGCAGAAAGGACGAATCGGTCGCGGTTGGGCCAGTCGGGATCCTCCGGATTATGGCGCAGATGCCGCTGCCACAGCACGTATGCCATCGGTGCGGCGCCCATCGGCAGGCCGGGATGCCCGGATTCCGCACGCTGCACCGCATCGGCCGACAGCAGCCTTATGGTGTTGATGCACAGCTCGTCGAGCTTGCGCGAATCTATTGTGTTCATGATATTGTCTCGCAATCAACCATCATCTTTCCCCGTCACAGCGGCTTCCACCTGGCCGGTCGAGGACGCCCGGGCATCGTTCGCGCCGCGAGCGCGTCGGCCTCGGCCGGGCCGTCGCTGCCCTGCTCGTAAACGTGCAACGGGGCCGACGGGTCGCTTTCCCACGAATGTAGGATCGGCTCGAGGAATTCCCATTGCAATTCGACGCTATCCTGCCGCGCAAACAGGGTCTGGTCGCCCAGCATGCAGCTCAGCAGCAGGTGCTCGTATGCTTCCGGCTGCGGGCGGTCGAACTCCGCATAATCGAAATGCATCGACACCGGCCTGACGGCGAATTCCTCGCCGGGTTGTTTGGCCGAGAAACGCAGCGACACGCCTTCATCGGGCTGAATCCGCAGCGTGAGGACATTGTTTTCTATCGCACGGCAGATTTCCTCGCGCCCGAACAGGCACAGCGGAACAGCCTTGAAGAAAACCGATACCTCGGTCAGCTTGCGCCGAAGCTTCTTGCCGGCGCGCAGCAGAAACGGCACGCCCTGCCAGCGCCAGTTGTCGATCATCACGCGCATTGCCGCGTAGGTCGGTGTGCGTGAATCGGATGCCACGCCCTGCTCGCAACGATAGCCTTCGTACTGGCCCAGCACAACGGCGTCGCGGACGTCGCCGGCGTTCATCGGCCGCAATGCCCGCAGCAGCTTCATACGCTCGTCGCGGATCGCCTCCGGTTCCCAGGCGAC
>Ga0210003_1004943_pt1 | contig 10364 bp, 7 predicted proteins | sample LantaG_FD_182804 | JGI IMG/M metagenome (GOLD analysis project Ga0210003, IMG submission 182804) | Deep subsurface microbial communities from Baltic Sea to uncover new lineages of life (NeLLi) - Landsort_02402 metaG (SPAdes) (version 2) | ecosystem: Environmental > Aquatic > Marine > Oceanic >...
TATTTGTGAAGACGTCGCCCAGGAAGTATTTCTTGCCGCATATAAGAAGCTGCCGTGTTTCGACCCGGCCCGCAGCAGTTTCTCGACATGGCTTTTTACAATCGCGAGGAATAAAAGTATAAATGTAATGAAGAAAAGAAGAATCCATTCGACCGGTAATCCGCCGGAGAATCCGGATTTCTCCGAGCCTGCAGATTCCCTAATCCGAGATGAATTATTTGTCGAGTTGGATAAGGCTCTAAAATCACTGAGCCCCGGGCATAGGAGAGCGCTTGTTCTGGCTGAATTCGAAAACCTGCCGTACGAGCAAATCTCGCAGATCGAAGGAGTGAGAATCGGGACAATCAAATCAAGGATTAACCGGGCAAAACACCGGCTAAGGTCGATCCTCGATGGCATAGATGGAGATATCCAATGAAAGACCACGAAGTTTATGAATCATGGAGACAAGCGAAAAGTCAAATTGACGTCAGCCAAAACTTCACTGGTGAGGTTATGGATCAAATTAATGCGTGGGAGCAGAGCAGAAATTTTAGGCGGTTTAATGTGGCGAGATTTGTTGAACTGATTTCATTTCATCCCCTGGCCAAAACGGGGCTCGTGGCCGTAGGTGCTATTACTGGTATTTTAAGATTAATAATTATGATTCATGCGATTTTAAGCAACGGAGTTATCAATGGATGAACTGGTAGTACAAAATAGACATAAAAGGCACATCTGGCTGGCGGTGTTGTTGTCGCTCATTATGCCGGGCCTGGGACAGGCATATTGCGGCCGGCTTAAAAGAGGGCTCGTCCTCAATTTCCTGAATATATTACCGCTGCCAATAATCATCGGCCTGTTTTCCCTGAGTAATTCTCCTTCGCTGATGCAGATAGTGATTGTATTGATCCTGGCGGGCGGGATGGTACAGTTGACGGCAATATTTGACTCGGCATTTCTTGCCAAAATCTCAGCAGGCTATCAGATCAAAGACTATAACAGCCCAATTGTTTATGTGCTGTTGATTCTTATTGTTACGGGCGGCAGCATCGGCAGCGCTCTGTACATCAGAGATCAGGGGCTGGAGGCATTTCGAGTACCTACAGCTTCCTGCTACCCAACCATTGTGCCGAACGACCGTATATTAGTAAACAAAAATGCCTATAATCGGATCGATCCCCAAAGAGGCGACCTCGTGGTTCATATTTGCCCCTTCAACCGTCACTGGAATTATATAAAAAGGATTGTTGCTGTCGCGGGTGATACGGTTGAAATTAAAGATGGCCAGCTATATGTAAATAGTCAGAAGTTAGTCCGGCGAAAACTCCCTGAATCCACATTGGATAATATCAGGACAACCGTAGAGGGACAATCGCTCGAAGGAGAAGTCTTCGAGGAGACAAACGGTAAAGTGAAATATAATATCTTCTTAGCCGAATCACCTCACGACATAACGGCCGGCGACTTCGAGAAAATAACGGTTCCGGAACATCACTGTTTCGTTTTAGGCGACAACCGCAACCTATCCAGGGACAGCAGGGATTTTGGTCCCGTTCCACTGGCGACCATTAAAGGCAGAGCGGATTATATCTACTGGCCGGCTATGAATTGGTCGCAATTCGGCAAAATTGAATAAAGAACGTTGAAGGTTATTTTCCGCCGGCCTTTTTCAGGTCCGCATAGCTGATAAGTTTAATTCCCAATTTCTTAATTGCTCTCTTTACCTTCTCGCTCACGAACACTTCTGTGACGGCATCGCGATCTCTTGCTACGTCCTCATATCCTTTATGACCAATGGCGCTCATTTCCGCCGTATCCAGGCCGGGATGTTCTACGAATAAATAAGTGCCCGGCTTGAGCGATTCGAGCCTTTTTACGAATCTATCTATTCGATCGCCGGCGGTTTTCGCATCGCCGAATCCACCGAAACCCTGAACGCCTGCTTCAGGGGGCACAATGTAAAGATCATATTCTTCGGCCAATTTAGCACAGACCTCTTTGACTTTAGGATCCCAGCTCGCACTGCCCATATGAAAAGAAAGGTGACTGACGCTCGACACTTTGCGTTTGCCAAGCTCGATCTGTGCGCGAAATTCCCTTTCAATTTCCTCGATTTTCCAATCCGCATCTTTCAAAGCCGTCCCGGCCGGCATATTCTTTCGCCGCCAGATCGTAGGATAGAAATAGCCGTCCGCATCTGTCAGACTGGGGGCCCAAGTCAGCGGACGCCATTTATAATCTTCCCATTCACTGGTCAGAACCAGATGAATACCGACATCAATTCCCGGATTCTCATTGAGCATTTTGACGGCCTCGGGAAACCATGAACAAGGAACCATGAGTTCAAGGCTTGTCACAATCCCTTCCTTATAGGATCGAATACAGGCCACATTGGCGGCGTGACATGATCCAATGTCGTCTCCGCGAACGATCAGGCTGATGACTTTATCCTGTGCGGCACTCTGAGCGTACAGGCCGTTAATACTCACAGCGTCAATAACCAACAGGAACAGACAATATAATGAAATACGTGAAAAACTCATCCTTCTTCCCTTTCTAAATATCATTGCTTCGGACCATCGTACTCGTACCTGAACCAGTCGATGTCGATACGGCCGGCGTCGAGCTTATCGTTCCAGCAGTAAAAACCGAGACGGTCCCCGCGCCACCTGCCGAATTTGAGCTGGAACTCGTCACCAAAACGCTTCCACGTCTCATCGTCGAAGCTGTAATAAAACACCGCACGGTCACTGTCAATGTCGGTACGGTAATAAATGACATCGGCGGTTACGGCGGGACCTTCGGTTTGTTTGCCGTTGTTATTGAAACCGAGCCGCTTCGTGCCGTCGTCATCAACGCTGATGCCAAGCAGCATGTACTGGCCTGAATGGTGGCAGAAGCCGGCGTGCTGGCCGGGCTTCATTCCGCTGATATCGACCTTTGCCGTCGCCACGCCCCCGCCCTTGCCCATCAAGCGTTGAGAGATCGTATTGGCCGCATTCCAGAATCCGCCTTCACCGACAGGAATGCCCGCTTTGAGCCGAAGCCAGCCCGGGCGCTCGGTCAGCGACCAGTGGCTGTCGCGGGGATTGTGATTCCACTGCCATTGGAGACCGAGCACCGATGAGTCGAATTGGTCATCGGCCTGCGGTCCGGCAAGCGGAAAGCCTTTGACCGGTTTGCGGCCTCGATGAACCGTATTACCAATCCCGTTGCCATCCGGATCTTCTCCGAGTACGGGCCAGCCATCTTTCCATTCTACCGGTACGAGCCATTGCGAACGGCCTTCATAGGACTCGCCCGTGGTCGGGCCGGCGAGATCGCCTTTCGTTTTCGCGCGGTTCTGCACAAGCTGATGCGAACACCACCACGAACCATCGGGCACCTGCACAAGAGCGCCTTGGCAGACACTTCGGTCCACTCCGTTACCCGACTCCATAAGCACCTTACGCTCGAATGGGCCGTAGAGACTCTTGCCTCGCAGCACAATCTGCTTTCGGTCGCTTTGGCGCCATTCCGCCATAAAGATATAGAACAGGCCGTCGATTTTGTATATCTTGGCCGCCTCCGTACCGGGACCACGATAGATGGCCCGGCCTTCGTCCATAAGCCTCAGGCCGTCCCAGCTCATTTTGAACAGCCGCGTCTGGTTCACTCTCTGGCCCTTAACGGATTGGTCACGACCGAAGTTGCAGATCAGATATGCCTGATGCTCCTGCTCGTCCCAGAACACGGCCGGGTCCGTCCATGCCTTCTTTTCGAGCATGCGGATCGGCAGCAACCACGGCCCCTTGACCTTATCCGCCGTACTGACATATAATCCCGACGACGCATCGATGAAGTAGCAGTACCACCTCCCATCGTGATATGCCAAGTCGCCCGCCCAGATACCGTTACTATATCCACCCATCCTGTCCCAGTTATATTTAGGCTCCCAGGTCAACTTGTCCCAGACGTGGCCGATGAGCCGCCAATTTATAAGATCCTTCGAGTCCAGCAGCGTCATGCCCGGCGCGTAATGGTTCGTAGATGTAATCATGTAAAAGGTCTCACCCACACGCTCGATATCCACATCGGGATAATCGGCATTGAGGATGGGATTCCTGTATGAGCCGTCGCCCTGGTCACCCCAGGTGCCCGTCTCGGCGACTGCCGCCCCTGCATAACCAAACGAAATAATTACGAACATAGCCGGCAAAAGCCATCGGTAATTCATTGCCAGGTACTCCTCGTCAAAGTTGAACTTATTATTATGCTACAGCCCAAGCTCGTTCAGCAGAAAAGCATGGTAGTGGACGCTCCTGTCAATCTGCTCGGTCAGCGGCGTGCCTGAGCCGTGCCCGGTTTTCGAACTGGTCCGCAGCAGAACAGGCCGGCCCGATGAACTCGCCGCCTGAAGGCGAGCAGTCATTTTCCGGGAATGCATGGGGTCAACACGCGGGTCATTGGCCCCGGTCAGGAACAGCACGGACGGATAGGCCGTACCGTCCTTGACATTATGGTAAGGTGAATAAGCATAAAGGGCACGAAACTGGTCGAGGTTCTTTACAGTACCGAATTCCGGGATATTAAATTCCCCGTTAGGCGTTAGCTCGACACGCAGCATGTCATATATTCCAACGGATGAAAGCACCGCCCGGCATAGTTCCGGGTGCTGGGTTATCATGGCGCCCATGAGCAATCCGCCGTTGCTGCCGCCAACGATTGCAAGTTTTTCGGGCGAGGTATAACCGGCGTCGATCATATACTGCATGGCAGCGGCGAAATCATCGAAGACGTTTTGTTTGCTGGTAAGCATACCTTCCCTGTGCCACTGCTCTCCGAATTCACCGCCGCCGCGAAGATTGGCCTGTGCATAAACACCGCCATGGTCGATCCAAATCCGGCGTAAGACGCTGAAACCCGGCTCTATACTAATCCCGTACCCGCCATAACCTGTAAGTAAAACCGGATTCGAGCCGTCCAGCTTCACCCCTTTCCGGCGAACGATATTGACGGGCACGCGAGTTCCGTCTTTGGAAATCGCATATTCGCGTACGACTTCACAGTCTGAAAAATCCACGGGCGATTCCGTCACGAGCGCCGTTCTTATCGTTGTCCCTTCTTCGGGACGGAAAAGATACCACGCCGCCGGTTCGATGTAAGAAGAGTTCGAATACAAAACAGCATTGTTCTCCACGGCAACGATTTGTCCCACACTGGAGACCGGCAGAATCTTCGGCCCAGCCTGCCTTTGTCCCCGAAGGTCAAAGACACGAATCTCAGAGGGACCGCCAAGCTGATATGTAAGATACAGGCGATTCGAGGCGACCACTATCGGTGGATGGCCGGCGAAATCGGAAACTATAGTATCGTCCCCTTCAGAAATAACAATTTGAGCTTTTTCCAGAGAAATATCGGTCAGAGACAGTCTTAGTATTTTGCCGCAGGGAGCATCGGCCCGAGAAATAAAAAACAACGTATCATCCGGGCCGAACGTCGCCTGGACGATTTGGTCGTCATAGCCGGTTATCTGCTTCCATTGCCCTCTTACAGTACGAACATAGTGTGCGAAACGCCCGCTGTCACCGTATTGAACGGTTACAAGCACACGGCCGGAACGCGTGTCCGCCTCCAGCTTGATTTCTGCTATACGTGGAAAGTCCCTGCCGATTTCATATCGATCCTCATCGGGCGGCGTCCCCATTTTGTGATACCAAACCTGCTGGTAAAAATCCATATCTTCAACCGGCCGCTCGGAAGCCCTGGGATATCGAGTGTAGTAGAAACCCGACCCATCCGGCGTCCAGGCAAGATCGCCCCCGGCGGTGCCGCCGTTTACGCGGGCGATGACCTGCCCGATTTGCTCGCCGGTCTTTACCCGGTAGACATGCACATCCCCGCTTTCCGAGCCGCCGACCGAAAGCGAAACAGCAACGAGGCTGCCATCCGGAGACGGCACGTAAAAGTCGATAGATGTTGAACCATCGGGATCGATTTTCGTCGGGTCGACTATGACTCGCTCGGACTCCGGCTGCTGTGCCGAAGGCATAGCCACTAGAAAAGGCTGTTCCAGCGGCGGCTGACGCTTCATAGCGAACAGCTCCCCTTCTCGCCGGCAAAGCGAGTAATACCGCACAGATTCCGCCGTTAGTATCTCGGTAATCCGCTCGCGCAGCTCTTCGACTTCAGGCAGATTGTCCAGCGTCTTTCGAGCATAAACGTTCTGCTTGTCGCTCCAGGATTGAACCCGCTCATCATTCCAATCCTCAAGCCACTGATAAGGATCGACAACCTCCACGCCGTGATATTCGTTTACAACCGGTACCTGTGAAGTTTGAGGCGGCCCATATACGGCACAACCAGTAAGAACGATCAGTAGAACAGATAAAAGTTTTGCGTAACGCATTACCAATTCCTTTCATTCGAAAAGGTCATCACATTCTTTATGCCAATTCTACCTGCTCGTGTCTCTAAGGACAACGCCAAATCTTAAAGACGGCAGCATTTGACGTGAAGTCAAAATTTTCCGGTTGAACTGACGACCAATGTAGTATAGAATAAAGTAATAAACCATACTGGGAACAGAGCCATGAGAAAATCACAGGCATTCACTCTTATAGAGCTTCTGGTTGTTATAGCCATCATCGCAGTCCTGATGGGGATTTTGATGCCGGCTCTGAAGAAAGCCAAAAACCAGGCCCAAAGCTCAGCCTGCCAGGGAAATCTCAAAAACTTTACTCTCGCGGTGCAAATGTACGCCCAGGACAACGATGATATGTTCTGTCATCCCGCCAGTTGTTATTTCTCCCGGCTCGATCCATACCCCGGCGAAGCGGGCGACCGCTGGAAACGCTGGTGCAATGGAAATGTGTACCTGAGAGAGCATCCGGAATATGCCAGCGAATTCTTTACATATTTGTCCGAAGCCCGGGCGCTTATCTGCCCAACCTTTCAACGCCTGGCCAAAAGCACGCGCTTTCACTCAGACTTCGCAGATGAGAGCGACGGCGTAGAAAACTATATGCCATGGTACAACTACAGCATGAACGCCTACCTCGGCATGAAGGACGGCGATTGGGGTGTGCTCAAGGTCCTGAATGTGAAAAACTCGGCACAGGTATTTTCCTTTGCCGACGAGGGCTGCCTCGTAAAACCGGGTTACTTCAAACAGGGACTCAACGACACCGCCATGTTCCCCGTCTGGCCGACGAGCGAAGCACCAAACTGGGTTCGGAATGCCGGCGGCAGTAAATGGAACGTCAGGCCCGGCCCCGCTGCCGAGGGCGGCCTCGGAGAGTTCACCGACGTCATCGCCGGCTTCCATAACGCGCCTTCGGGGGACCCGGTGGGAGGCAAAGGAAACGCTGCCTTTCTCGATGGCCACGTATCCGCACACTCAATGGAAGAATCATTCGCCCTTGCATGGCCTTATTAAAATCTATGCAGGTGATGACACAAAAAATCAGGCAATCCTGCGAAATATAATTCCAGCGAACCAATGCCGCAGAACCGCCTGAGTATGCTCCGTACAAGCCGGACTTACTCGACCACAAACATAGTCACCGCATCCTGGTCCTTGATGAAGATACGGTTGCCCGAAATCACCGGGCATGAGTAGCTCGGCGTCTCAGATACCTTGATTGCAGCCAGTTCGGAATATTCCTTGTCACTTGGTTTGTAAACTATCAGCTCCGAACTGCTGGGCAGGGCCATCAGGCAGGAACCGGCGCTGACAATAGCGCCAAAACCGCTGCGATCACGCTGGGTCTCGTCGGTCCATGCGGTCTGGCCGGTCTTAGCATTGATGCAGTAAAGATTGCCGCTGCTGGTTAGCCCGAACAGCATGCCTTCGGTGAGCACCGGCGTGTTGTACTGCGGGGCAAGCTCGGCATTGCTCCAAAGTTCATTGGCGACAAAACCGTCGCCCTGCTTCTCGACCTTTACGGCCTTGGCGCCCCGCCCGGCCCCCGTGTAGATAACTGTCTGACCGTCGATAATCGGCGTGGCGGCGTTGTAGGCTCTCCTTGCCGTAGGGAACGGCAGTTGCCATAGAAGCTTTCCATCGGCTACGCCAAGTGCCACTACGCTCTTCTCCGCCAGAGTCACAAGTTGTTTTGTGCCTGCAACCGTCAGCAGAGCAGGCGAGGAGTACGCCGGGCCTTCGCCGGCCCATCGCCATTTCTCATTGCCGGTATTCAGGTCATATGCAATAATCGCTCCATTATCTTGTCCGCCGAGATGCCCAATGGCCATCCCGTCAACGATGATCGGCGAAGTTGACGTGAAGAATTGCGGCACGAGTTTGGGGAACGGGTCCTTGCGCCACACGACTTTGCCGGTGGCCGCGTCCAGGCAGGAGAGAACTCCGCCCACGCCCAGCGTGACGACCTTTCCATCCGCTACCGCCGGTGAGCTTCTGGGCCCCGGGTGCCGGGCGGCCGCTCCGGTGACAGCCTGCGCCTCGTACTTGTTCATCCACTGCTCTTCTCCTCTTTCAACTTCCAGGCATGTAGTAACCTCTTCAACGCCCTGCCGTGTGAAAACGTAGAGCTTGTCTCCGACAAGTGCCGGCGTGGAATCGCCCGTGCCAACCGGAGTTTTCCACCTGAGCTTCAGTTCCTTCGGCCATTGCCGGGGGGCTTCAAATCCTGTCACCTTACCATCCCGGTTGACTCCCCGCCACTGGGGCCAATCCTGCGCGAAAACACAGCTTGCGCAGATTAGAATCACGCAGCTTAGCATAACAGTTCTCGAAAGATTTGCTTTCCTCATGATAACCTCCAGTTCGAATCTCACTTCAGACGCCCGCACCGAGCTGCACCCACGGCAACTCTATATAAGCGCCGGCTCACATATCACAATCTAATCCGCCCCGCCCGACGTGTCAAGATCATTTAGCTCAAGCCCGGAGATTTTATCTTAAGCTTTTACGAAACAGATGGTTACGGGGCGGATGAATTGTAGATACCCCTGATTTCATCTTCGGTCAGAGTGTATCCATAGAGGCGGACCTCGTCGATCAATCGCTTCTCAATGTAAGCCTCAATCGTCGGGCAGAGTCGATTTGCCGTACACAGTCAGAACGCCCGCGGCCGGAATCCCCGTAATGACAGCCTGAGCGGCGCCAATTGTCTGATCCGGCAGGTCCACATCATAACGGCTCGCTGTGGTGTATTTTACGCCGTAGGTCCCGGCGGCCAGACCGCCTATGGAGAAATCACCGCCGGCGTCACACTTAACGACTACCACATAGCTTGAGTTCTTGTTAACAAAGGCAATAGGATCAAAAACACTCTCCTGCGACGAGGATTTAATTCGGACTGCCCCGGGCCTGACGAAGCGATAGTATTGCCGGGTGAACTTCGTAGCGTCATTGAGCAATATCCGCGGATTGGCCGGATCGGAATCGTCGATTATATACAGTGCCATTTTCGAATTGAGCGCGCCTGCAAGCACGCCCTGCTGCCACGCCGAGTTGTTGCCGGCCTTCAGGTCCTCATGAAGCGTACGATAACCGTTGCCGCCGCTCCACCATTCGAGCATGGAAGTGTCAATACCATATTGCTGAGCCCGGCCGGCGATTGTTCGAAGGTTCTGCTGGGACACGCCGCCGTAGCGATGATAAGAAAGCTCCCGCAGAAATTCGACCGCTCCCGGCACTGCTACCATCCGGTCGAAGTATTTGATCGCATTGCCCATATTCGTGGTCGAAGGCGCCACAAAGACAGGTTCGAAGCCGGCGGCCTTCAATCTTCCGGCGGCCGCTACGATCGCCCGGCCGACTATCGTTCCGTTCCATTGGGAGACATTGTCGGGCTCGAGGATAACCTCCCACGAATCGGGGACCCAGCCGTATTTTTCCTGCAGGTGCAGATATGTCGCCAGGACAAACTCCGCGTATTCGTCCGGGTCGTCGTGAATATAGTCACCACCTTTGATCTGCCCTGTGAAGGCGACGTAGTTGACGTTCACGTAAAGTTTGTCCCCGTCCGCCTCAAGGACCGCCCGCAAAGGATTGACGATTCGCTCGACAGCATTGTCTATTTGAGAGAAGTGGAATCCGGACCAATTAATTGTATAGGGATCGTCGTTATCGTTGACGGTAGCATAGCGACTACTCCGCCACGTTTGATAGTCGATGGTCCCGTTCCGGTAAGCGGACCATGTATCGCTGCTGTTTTCCTCGCCGCTTCTGATCTCCAGCCTGAGCCGGTTGATACCCGCATCGTGGACGGCCAGATCAAAAAGCGCATCCTTGAAATTCGGGAAAGCCGGATTGTCGGGCTCCAGTGCGAAGGCGACCATTTCCCAGCCGCTGATGGTCTGGAATGTTTCAGACGGATCTACAGTAATGGTTCTGGCCGGAGTGAGCCTGGCCAGGATGCAGTCACCGTTGCCGT
>Ga0210003_1004944_pt1 | contig 10363 bp, 4 predicted proteins | sample LantaG_FD_182804 | JGI IMG/M metagenome (GOLD analysis project Ga0210003, IMG submission 182804) | Deep subsurface microbial communities from Baltic Sea to uncover new lineages of life (NeLLi) - Landsort_02402 metaG (SPAdes) (version 2) | ecosystem: Environmental > Aquatic > Marine > Oceanic >...
TGGTGGTCTGGTCGATACCCAGCCAGTCAAGACCGGTTTCGGTTTCTTTCTCGATGTAAATTTCGGTTATATTCAGGTCGGCGTTACCGCTGTTCTCCACCTTGATGTTATAATCTTTGAAGTCCCCATGCTGGGTGTACTCCGGATAGTAAATATTCCGAGGCGAGAGGTTAATCTTGGCCTCGATAACCGGGTCCACGCAGGGCAGACGGAACCATTTAATCGGGCAGTTCCAATTAGCCGTCATGGTTCCCTGGATATTAATCATCTCCGACGCTCCCGGGACCAGGTCGTTGACATACATGACATCCAAAAAGTAGGTGCCTGTATAGGGCGGATTTGCCGATGGGTCAACCTGCAGGGCTTCGGCGGCCGAGGTCCAGTCGAGACCGGTCCAGGCAGACGTATCCATCCCGTAACGGGACATGGTCGGCCACATCTCGTTATCGCACTCGTTGCCGGCGGTAGTATCGCAATTAGGCGACTTGGTGTTGGTCAGGTTACGGGCGGCGTCCCAGAGGGTGCCGTTGAGGGTGGTGGAGACAGACATATAAATTTCTCCGTTGGCATTATCCCCCACTCCGACAAAATCGGGGTCGGCGCAGTCGGTCGAGTCGCCGTTTTCCGGGTCGCCGAACTGGACCCAGATGACATAGATGCGGCCGTTACATTCCGAAACCGTGAACTTGGCCACGTTCAGGACGTTGGAACCGCCGACGCCGCAAACATCGAGCGGGTCCCACTCGGCGTTTTGCACGGTGCTGATAACGTCGGTATGCTCGGCCCAGTGGAACAGTCGGCAACTACGGCCCTGAGCGCCGCCGCCGGTACCGTCGTAAAGGTTGGCATTCCAGATAATATGCAGGTGGTCGTTGGAGTCGTACAGACAGGACAGTTCCAGCCAGGCCCGGTAACCTTCCTCGTCTTCCTGATACTGAGTTACATTGGTCTTATCGGCCGGGTCCCAGGTGGCGCCCATATCGTCGGACACCCAGTACCAGACGTCATTGTTGCCTTCGACACCCTCCTCAGCTTCTTCCAGCCAGCAGAGAGCCACTTTACTAGAGACGCGAGAAGCCGTAATATCCTGCACCATGAAGAAAGCCGTATCGATGACAAAATATTCCCAGGTACTTTGCAGGCTGGAACCGGCATTACGGAACAGCACCAGGGTTTCCAAATCGGCGTTATCGACCGACTCGCAGGAGAAGGCGTAAATAACAGTGTCGTTACCGTTGACATGATATTCAAGTTTCGGCCAGATATATGCCGGCGGGGGTTCCATAGCGGCCGATTCGGGTTCATTGGGGGCATGGCTGCCGTTACCGAAACCGCAATACACGCCGATCGACGCCGTAGCATCGACATAAACGGTGGTATAGAACGGCTCAAGTATACCATCTTCGGATATACTGTGGTGGCAGGCGATCACGGCGCCGCCGTCGTCACGGACATCCACCGTCGCGAATCCGGCGCGGCCCGAGGCGGCACCCTGCGGGGGCGAGACCGGACAGCCGACATCAGCCCCTTTCGGCCATGTGCCGGAGGCCGGGTCGTAAACGTTGTACGAGGCAAAGCGACGGCCGCCTGCGGCAAACATCTGCGTGTAAGCCATGTGGACCTGCGGATTCGGAGCCCGCCAGTCGATACCGCGGCCGTAGGATGAGTTCTGCTGCCACTCGTACCAGGTGTGAGCGATAACCGCCCCCGGCGAGTTGCCGTCGCCGGCGATACCGAGCGACTGACGGATATCACTCTTATTGGTTATCGGCGTTTCATCCCCCCTGACGCCCATTACTTTTTTGTGAAACATAAAGCTATATTGCGATAATTTCTCACTGCGGACATCTTTAATTTGAGATTTCGCAATGGCCGCTACCGCCAAAACCGAGACGAGAAATAAGGTGAGGATAAATAAAGAGATAAGTTTCTTTACCATTCTTTGCTCCCAAAGAGCATAAATTGCTCTTTAACTTCCTTTTAGATTTTAAAACCTCCTGAATTTTTAATCTCTTATAATTTCTTCAAGTGATAATATTAATTTTTCAACTTCCCTCCTTTATTTTATGGTTTTTGCTATTGACCCCTCAGTGCGGAAATCCTGTGCGTTCACTCAGAGGCATGTCGTTCATTGATCAGACCGGGAAACCATTACTAACCGTTTTATGTTTGTATGCTGGCCTGACTGGCACAACTAACCCTTGAGTCATGAAGCTATATAGACAAAACCTGCAAATTCGTCGAAACGAGTATTAATTGCAATTTGAGAAAATTGATAAGTTCCTGATGTGATACTATATATATTATATAATTGTGACCATGTTTTGTCAAGAGATTAAAAAGGCCGTTCTGAAAATGTCCAAAACGGCCTTTTTTATAGAGTATTACCCGTAAGGGTTTTATCAACTTACGGACAGGGTTTCAGAGCCTTGTGCGACAGGTACAGATGGTCGATCAAATATGTAATATCGGAAATATCCGGCTCGCCGCCCGAAGCGTCGACATCAGCCTCCTCCGCACAGCACAGCGGGTCGTGGCTGATATACAAATGGTCAATTAATCGGACGATATCCGAAATATCCGGCTCGTCACCCGAACAGTTGGTGTCACCGGTCACACCTTCACAGCAGCTGGTCTTGATGTAGGTGACTGTAATCGGTGATAGTTCCGGTATGTAGTCGGTCAACCCCCCGTGAAATATCGGGCTGTAGGTGTTGTAACCGTCCATATTCAGTACCATGGCGTCGCCGGAATCGGCCGAGGTAACTTCGAACCGCAGGTTAACCATTGGCCCGGAACCGGGTGGCAGGTATATGCCGGGCAGGTTTTCAAAATTGAGAGTGAAGCGCTGGTTGGCGCCGTCATAATTGAGATAAGTAACCGCCTCGAATGTCTCGGCCCGGCAGCCCGCGACCGAATAGCCCAGGAAATTCAGCTCCATATCCCCCGCATATGCACAGGGTATGACCAGTCCTTTCAGCGGCATGTAATTGACGACGTTGACTGCCACCTCAAAAGTATCGACGTCGACTTCAACATCCGTCCCCTTAAGAGAATCAACCAGCACAATTACACAGTCATACCGGGTATAACTGTGGTTGTCGCCTTCCAGGGGGTCGATCGTCACGGTAACGTCGTAGGCTCCCGGGTTTTGATAGGTATGGGCGGCGATTCTTCCCCCGTCCGTTTCGCTGTCGCCGAAAGCCCAGTCCCAGCCGGCCGAGGTGGCGCTGGTCAAGGCGCCGTTGGTTGCCGTGAAAGTAACCTCAAGGGGAGCGTAACCCCAGAGCGTATCGGCCTCAAAATCAACATAGAGGTGAATAAAATCGACCTCATCGCTGCCAAAAACCGGCACCGCGACGATATCGTCGCGCAGGTTATATTCGAGACCGGCAGGCTGGTTATAGTTGGTTGAGATGACCTCAGGGCCGACCGTAAAATCGTTATTATAACGGTATACCATCCCGGGGGAGAAATTACTGGACAGGTATACATATCCCTCGTTATCGATACTGATACCGTCAAAAATCCCGGTCGGAGTAGCCGTCGCTGTTGTCATCGTACCGTCGGGAAGGCTGACCTGCTTAATATCCGAAGCGCTCGCATAGGCAGCCACCAGGATTCTATTATTGATTTTATCGAAAATTATATCCTGGGGGTGGCTGGGAAAACCGCCGTTTACCAGAATTTCGTAAGTCTGTTCGCTTACATCTATCCGGTAGAGCACCCCGCCGGTACACAGAGCGTATAAATAACCCGAGGTATCGCAAGTAACACCGTCCAGATTGTATATCGGTATAGGAATATACATATCTAAAACTTCTAGCGCGGTGTTAATGTCAAACCCTTTGATATAATAGCCAGTGGTGACATATAATATATTGTCTCTTAAACAGTTACCATAACAATTTCCCAACCCGGTTTTGAAATAGCTGGTATCGCCAAAATTGTCAATCTGGACAATCGAACCGTCAAAGTAATTACTGATAAAATAACGGTTGGAAATCGAATCGAAAGCTATACTCTCCGGACCGTTGAAAATTTGCGCAGATACGGTATCGGCCGGTATGCTGACCATGATTAACACCAGGCCAATAATTAAAACCCTGAGCATTTTTACCTCCAAAGTATGTTATTTTTAATCCTATTTCCCTTATTGTTTTATTTCCGGGCGCTTTCTTACAAATTATTATTGTTCCAACTGACAGAATATCATATATTTACTCTATAAAACCCCTATTGCCTTAGCGAGTAGCTGTTGAATATTAACGAGTTATATCTCTCAGCCAAGTTCGGTGAACGGGCGGCCGAGGAAAAACTTTTTCGATATCTTTATTTAAGATTCATTCTGTTCGCGAAACAAAGAGTATGGTATGAGGAAGATGCCGAAGACCTGGTCCAAAGCACCTTACTATTTATAAAAGAAGAGTATGTCAATGTAGAGATTCAAAAAAGCTTTGTGGCCTGGGCTTACAGCATACTCCATAACCGGTTATTGAATTATATTAGCAAGAAGAAGAGGCGGAGAGATATTATTGTGCCTACCTCCGACTACACCGAGGAGACCCATAGTTGCGAGCCAGACCCTGTCCTTGAGAACAATCTCCTTAATTGCCTCAGAAAAATCTGTTCCGTTAATAAGCGTTACGCCCGGATTCTGAACTTCCACTATCAAGGTTTTACCACCGATGAAGTCTGCCGGAAACTGAGTTTAACTCGAAATCACTCTTATGTCTTGCTGCATAAGGCCCGAACCTTACTGGAGAGATGCCTTGAAAACGGGGATATTAGCTGATGAGTGAATGCTTTGACAAACATTTTGAGGAAATGCTTCATCACTACGAGCTCGGTTTGCTCTCGGAGGAGGAGCGCTATGAGCTGGAATTGCATCTGCTGGAATGCGAGCACTGCTACAACCGGGTAGCCAAATTCGCCGAGGCCGCCGACCTGATGAAACACAACCGCAAAGTGCGGGATTTGATAAAGGAAATGGCCGCCGATGAACCGGTTGAAACGGCCGAGGCCGCGACCGATGTCAGGAAACCGAGATTCCGAAAAAAACTATGGCCAACCCTGGTGCCGGTTTCCATGGCGGCGGTGATTGTCTTTTTATTTTTGATACTCAAAGACTGGCAGCTTGATATTCGCTCCTCCCAGGAAGCGGAGGCGCAGAAGAACCGTATGGCGGTGATGCATTTCGAGAACCTGTCCGACCCCGCCGATTCGCTGAAACTGGGCGAAATCGTTTCCAACCTGCTGACAGCCGCTTTGTCGGAGTCACGGTTCATCCAGGTCGTCTCGTCGCAGCGCATCAACGACCTGATAGAATACATGAACCGGAAGCGGGAGCGCTCTCCCGACTCCATCAGGACGCTCGAGCTGGCTGAGGAGGCCGACGCCCGGTGGGTTCTTAGCGGCAGCTATATGCAGGATAAGGCGGAAATAATTCTGACCATGCAGTTGGTCGAAGTCGCTTCGGGGGATGTTATCGCCACCGAAAGTATTACCGGCGACACCTCCATGACCATTTTCTCCCTGGTCGACAAGCTGACCGCCCGGGTGAAAAATAATCTCCTCCTGCCGGAAGAGGTCCGCCAGGAGACCGACCGGATGGTGGCCGATGTTACGACCCATTCCTCCCGGGCTTACCGGCATTATTTGGACGGAGTCGAATACAACAACAAGGTATATCGGGAAGAAGCGGCGCGAAGTTTTGAGAAGGCTCTCGAGTACGATTCCACCTTCGCCATGGCTTATTACTACCTGGCGTTGCTCAGAGACAGGGACTATATAGAAAAGGCGATGCAATATATCGACCGCTCCGGCAGCCGGGACCGGTATTATATCCGCAGTCTCCGGGCCTCGGCCGACCGCGACTGGCCAGCCGCTATCGACGAACTGAAGAAATTAATCAAACGGTACCCCGATGAAAAAGACGCCTATTACAGGCTGGGATTGTTTTATTATACGCTGGATTCCGCCGAACTGGCCATCGAATATTTTAATCGTTCGGTTAATATCGACCCGCTGTACAAGCTGGCCTATAATCACCTGGCCTACAGCTATAATAAGCTGGGTGACTATGAGCAGGCGGTCTGGGCTATCAACCAGTATATCGCCATCGCCCCCAGCGAGGCCAATCCTTACGACACCCGCGGCGATATCAATCGCTTGAACGGCAGAATCGACGAAGCGATAGCGTCCTACCGGCAAGCCATCGCTATCAATCCCAAATTCACCCACTCCCTCTCTTACCTCGGGATTTTGTACCTGTTCAAGGGTGAGACGGATTCCGCCCTGGCCGCTTTCCAGAATATGCTGTCCGTCTCGGATAACTTTGTCGAGCGAGCCAACGCCAGAATTTACCAGGCCTATATTCCTTTATTCGAAGGCCGGCTCGAGAAAGCTATGGAAGTTACCGATGATATTATAACGGCTGACCGCATCGACCAGGTAACTTCCTCCCCCCTCCTCAACAAATACCTTCTCAAGACTTTTATTTATTACGAGATGAAAAAATATTCCCAGGCCCTGACCGAAATGGAAAAATTCATACCTCTTTACCGGCAGTTAAATCCAATCGACAGCTTCAGCCACACGGATTTTTACTCCCAGATATTAATTCAGAACGGTCAGAAAGACCGCGCCGAGGAAGTGTTACGGGGATTGGCCAAAGATACCGGTCGGTATATTTGCGGTATGTACAATTACAGGTATGCCGAAGGGGTCTTGAACCTGACCGATGGCAACGCCATCGCGGCGATTCAGAATTTCAAACGGGCCGCCGAATTAAGCAACATGTTTTCATATACTTTTATGCTGGGGCAGGCATACCTGGTCGCCGCTCAATATGATAAAGCAATCGCAACCTACGAGGAACTGCTAAAATCATATAAACCCGGCCGGGCATTCATGGGGACCTGGAGCGTCAAGACGCATTACTACCTGGGCACGGCCTACGAGGCGGTAGGGCGTTACGACGACGCCGTCGTCGAGTATAATACTTTTCTGCATCTCTGGCGGAACGCCGATGATATTTTCGAAGAGATACCGTCCGCGAGCGAGCGTCTCAAAAAGCTCGAAAACAAATCCTGATAAAATTACTCAACGAAAAAGGCGCGACCTTCAACGGTAGCGCCTTTTTTTGTTGTCTTCCCGAGTTATAGTAGGGCGGAACCCTTTAGCGGTTCCGCCTCTTTTATTCACATCTCCCAAAACCCTTGAATGGGTGTGCTCTCCTGGAAATTTCAGTTGAAAATTACTTAATTGAAATGCGAAGCAACTAGTCCAGGATAAAAAGCCCTTCGCTTCGCTCAGGGTTAAGAATTAGTAAGTCGCTTCGCTCCAACTGATTCTAAAGCGGGGAGGCAGGGATTCTCCTACCCGTATTCTCGCAAGCCTTTGATAATCATCGTATTACGCTGACGCACAAAAACTTACGCCTGATTTTTCTTTTTATATTCTTTTACCTGGTTTTATCTAATTTTAGATGTTTTTCCCCCCGATGGGCACAGATTGGACACAAAATACAGGCACATGTTTCAATCCACGCCCCCGCATGGGGGGCGACTGATTAGTGTTATGTCGTTGATTCCGTTAGACATGTTTCAATCCACGCCCCCGCATGGGGGGCGACCTTAATCATGTTCGGGTCGATACCTGAGGACTTGTTTCAATCCACGCCCCCGCATGGGGGGTGACTAAATACCGAGAGCCTCGATACATTTGGGTAATGTTTCAATCCACGCCCCCGCATGGGGGGTGACCATAAACTTGTCATTATTTTGATTATATTATCATGTTTCAATCCACGCCCCCGCATGGGGGGTGACAGCTTATTAAAATACGAGATAGCATGCTCAACAGGTTTCAATCCACGCCCCCGCATGGGGGGCGACTACGATAAATAACCAACAATAAACCAAGGAGGTTGGTTTCAATCCACGCCCCCGCATGGGGGGCGACACACTGACGAGGACGGGCATGAGCATCTTATCGAGTTTCAATCCACGCCCCCGCATGGGGGGCGACGCAAGACCGATTCGGGTGTCGGCGATATGTTCGCGTTTCAATCCACGCCCCCGCATGGGGGGCGACATCACAATTTGAGATATGGTTGTCCAGTTTAGAAGTTTCAATCCACGCCCCCGCATGGGGGGCGACTCCATGAGCGTCGGCTTCTGTTCACCGCTGCCCTTGTTTCAATCCACGCCCCCGCATGGGGGGCGACATGCTGAGATTTGACAAACATCCCGAATTATATAGTTTCAATCCACGCCCCCGCATGGGGGGCGACCTTATTAGCCGGGAAACCGGAGTAACGATAAATGTTTCAATCCACGCCCCCGCATGGGGGGCGACTTACAAGATGGCGTTTCCTCGACCAATCTGAATACTGGTTTCAATCCACGCCCCCGCATGGGGGGCGACCACTACGGGAGCGTTATCCTAATGGTTATCCGTGGTTTCAATCCACGCCCCCGCATGGGGGGCGACGGTTCCAACAGGTATTAAATTGGGGATATAGTAAGTTTCAATCCACGCCCCCGCATGGGGGGCGACTATTTATTATTTCCCTTACCCGGTCAGACAGCTTAGTTTCAATCCACGCCCCCGCATGGGGGGCGACGTGGGAGGGTCCCGCCTTCAACAGTATGAGTAATGTTTCAATCCACGCCCCCGCATGGGGGGCGACCGTAACCGATTTATTAAAGGGAATATCCGCATAGTTTCAATCCACGCCCCCGCATGGGGGGCGACCAATTTGCAACAAAAAAGCGATACGACGTACACGTTTCAATCCACGCCCCCGCATGGGGGGCGACTTTGTTTGGGAAGCCCAGTCAGCCCGGGGGGACTGTTTCAATCCACGCCCCCGCATGGGGGGCGACGCGAAGCCCTGCGTATAGGCATCGGCACTTAGGGTTTCAATCCACGCCCCCGCATGGGGGGCGACCTTTGTCCCAGAAAATACCGCCGGAAGTAACATGTTTCAATCCACGCCCCCGCATGGGGGGCGACATTAGTATCGTCAAAGTGTCTTCACCCTGAAAAGTTTCAATCCACGCCCCCGCATGGGGGGCGACTTCGATAAGTATCTGCTCGGAGTTATCCTCGTATGTTTCAATCCACGCCCCCGCATGGGGGGCGACAACAATGGCACATTGCCTGTCCGCATTGCGGTGTTTCAATCCACGCCCCCGCATGGGGGGCGACTGAGACGACTTCCATTTATAGCCATCTATCGCCTGTTTCAATCCACGCCCCCGCATGGGGGGCGACTCGGGTTGATGCCGGTCGAGGAGGAAGAGGGCGGCGTTTCAATCCACGCCCCCGCATGGGGGGCGACGTCGATATTGCGCACCGCCAGGTTCACCCCGGGTTTCAATCCACGCCCCCGCATGGGGGGCGACGGCCTGAGCTGGAGTGATGACGCCGAGCTTAACGGTTTCAATCCACGCCCCCGCATGGGGGGCGACCGGACCGCTTCTGCAATCATAATTAGAGAACAGGGTTTCAATCCACGCCCCCGCATGGGGGGCGACGATATCCGCGTGGGCAAAGGTCGTGACCCGGGCGAGTTTCAATCCACGCCCCCGCATGGGGGGCGACACTTTTGTAATTTAATTACCGATAATAGTAATACGTTTCAATCCACGCCCCCGCATGGGGGGCGACCACACGCCCGTCAATCGCGCCCGAACGAATAAATGTTTCAATCCACGCCCCCGCATGGGGGGCGACATTGGTAATCACCTTGCCCGCTCACATCGTCAATGTTTCAATCCACGCCCCCGCATGGGGGGCGACTTCGATGACGCCGGAAGAGGGCATCACGTGGGAGGTTTCAATCCACGCCCCCGCATGGGGGGCGACCATAGACGCTCGCACGGAAATCGAGCACGTTGTGTTTCAATCCACGCCCCCGCATGGGGGGCGACTTTGTTTGGGAAGCCCAATCTGCACGAGGAGACTGTTTCAATCCACGCCCCCGCATGGGGGGCGACCATTTCCATCAAACGGTATTCTCATATTAAATGTGTTTCAATCCACGCCCCCGCATGGGGGGCGACCCAGTCCTGGCGCAACCCGTCATCCTTCTTGGTGTTTCAATCCACGCCCCCGCATGGGGGGCGACCCGTCCTTACTGATGATGTAAGTTTCGGTGCCATGTTTCAATCCACGCCCCCGCATGGGGGGCGACCGCGGGCGAGAAAATCACCTGCCTCTTTATAACGTTTCAATCCACGCCCCCGCATGGGGGGCGACGGTATACTACTTAAGTATAAGTAATAGTATAATTTAAGTTACCATTTTCGCGAACTATTAAGATTTCAAAGAACAATTCTCTCTCCTACAACTT
>Ga0210003_1004945_pt1 | contig 10363 bp, 8 predicted proteins | sample LantaG_FD_182804 | JGI IMG/M metagenome (GOLD analysis project Ga0210003, IMG submission 182804) | Deep subsurface microbial communities from Baltic Sea to uncover new lineages of life (NeLLi) - Landsort_02402 metaG (SPAdes) (version 2) | ecosystem: Environmental > Aquatic > Marine > Oceanic >...
TAAAAAACCATCCTCACTACCTTCTAAGTCTATTTCTCCCCTTTCTATAATATCTATAGCATCTGATTCATTGCAGTAATTAATGCAAATAATAGCCTCTGACTCATCATGCCAATAATCTAATTTTTCCGTGTCATCATAAATATCCTGACTAATTTTAGATCCAGCTCCAACTTCGAGGTTCTTGGTTTGCTTGATTGGGGTAGTCTTTGACGATAATTTACTAAGGGCACTTTTTTTAGATAGTTTTACACTAGCTTTTATTGAATTTTCTCCACATTTCGATTTCGATATAGTAGAATGACTGAAGGACGGTCCATCATAAGAGTTAGAGCAGCAACTAATAGAGGTATTATAAAAATTATCCAATGTACTATTATTATCCCACTCAGGATGGTATGAATAAGGGTCTGATTGCGGGTAATGATATATACTACAACCTTCATTCATTATCATCCCTCTAAATACCCCACTTGAGTTATTTAATTCTGGTTTCTTATCTTTTGACAGAAAGAAACTGATTCCGACAGCATACACTCTATCTTTACCGATAATATTTGATGCAACCCCTCTTATTTTTTCAGAAGTAAGAATATATTGACGTACAATCCCTTCGGCTGTCCTGAATCCATCTAACCATAGATTCCCTCTTGGAGTACTTGTCGTACATATATAATTTTGCTTTGGCCATTTATAGTTACATTTTTTACAATATCTATCTGGACCGAACTTTATTTTGTGCTTTGGGCACTCTTCAATATATTGTTCCATTTGAGCATCTTGGCATGGAAGTCCGGTTATAGGATTAACACCTTGTACGGATATAACAATAGCTACATGGTGGGTGTTATTGTAGTTATTATTAAAATCAAACCACATACCATCATCTTCTACTACGGGTACGAAATAACTCTTCATTTTCCCCTCACTCCTCATCCAATTATTAGGACAGGATGGGAATTTATCGACTAGGTATGGGGTTCTTTGTCGGTATGGCGGAAGTGGACATATATCACTTCCTTTCCTAGCTTTAGGCATATTAAATCCTACAGTTAGTCCATTAGCTTTCATTAGATAATCTCTTGAACTTGCATCAAAAACGATATTTTTTTTAGACATTTTAGACTCCTAGAATATGGGAAGTCCTTAGTTAGGGACTCCCCATATTATTTTATTAGTATTGGCGGTTACGAATCCCGAATGGGTTTTGAGACTTAGCACTTGAAGCCTTATCCATAGACATAACGAGACTAGGAAGGTCTTTCATATTTTTCCTATCTCTCCACTCAAGAGATGTCTCGGGGAATTCTCTCTTTAACCCCGAGAGTCCACCGTCATCAAGAATATCAAGGATATCTTTAATATCTCTTCTACTTTCTGGGTCTATCACATTGGATTCAACTAATAGTCTAACGAATTGACGCTCATCACATGGAATATCCGTCCATTTTATCCTATTAACCGTAGAGCGTCCTCTCTTAAGGGGGACACCCTCGAACATAGGGTCTTCTTCTATAATCCTATTAGGGGTAACTCCAATACAGAGTGGTCTCACAAGCTCTCCTTGAGACTCTACAGCATCTTCTTCTTTATACCCCATATCCAAGTCAGCTATATAGTTAGCGGTAGCCTCAATATCCACCTCGTTTGAATCTGGCTTAAATACTATTACTGGTTTATCTCCGAATCTATTCTTTAATACAATAGTAATAGGATGGTCGCTTTTGTTAGGGTCATAATCTTCAAGAAGATGGTCGGTAGGTACATGTTCTAACCTTAATTTAACTCCGTACTTCTCCTTCATTTTGTATGACTCGGTATTAAGAGAGTCCGTTTTGGGACTATCTTTTGGACCCCTGAGATATTTGGATGATAGACGCACCTTAGCTATAGGGATGTTTCTTTTATCTCCAAATACTTTCATTAAGTCGCCAAACGGGGTTATACTTTCATCGGAAAGCATTTCCAATCCAGCGGGTTTTTTCTCAACTCCCAATTCAGCAAGAGCTTCTTCAACTTCTATTGGATGTAATCCAAGAAATGTTGCCGCTTGCTCTATACGGGACTCCCAAGAGTCAGGGTTTGAGGACACAGGGCTAGTATTGTGTGTGGATGTAGTCATTTTATATCTCCTTTTCTCACACTCGCTCAACGAAACCCTCGTTGGAAGGGGAATATACTTCATGCATACTCAGTAACTATTATACTAGTTTTTTATGATTTGTCAACGTTAAAAAATATTTTTTATGTAATTTTGAAAAAGGAGATAAAAAGGCCCTTTTTTCAAGCTCCAGAAAAAGGAGATAAAAAGGCCCTAAAAAAAGTACTTTTTATCTGGTACATTTTTGAGCTAATTCGAAAAAAGGGCCAAAATATCTCCTTTTTCTGGCAGTATTTTTAGATAAAATCCAGAAAAAAGGGCCTTTTTATCCGGATTTTTATGGAAGAAATCTTCGGAAACCCTTGATACTAAGGCGTTTAAGAGAATAACGAAAAACCCCTAATAGATCAATGATCACTAGTAATTACTTAATATATGATCCAGAAATAGATAAAGTTGTTATATTTGTGATCGGAAAAATCGGTTAAGGATTGTTTTAAAGCTTCTTGACTCTTATTTTACCCAATTACCCAAGGTCATGAATTTATGATTACCGATATTGACGTGAGGTCTAATTTTCTTTCCTCCTGAGTTTTTTTCATAAGCCCATGAAGGATTGCATTTTTCAGGATTAAAGTAATGGTCGTAATTACCAACTGGAACAAACTCACCATTCATAATTGATTTTGCTATATTCACACTGTCTTCCCAAGCATCTCCTTTTCCCTGTTTCATATTAGTCCAATCATCTGCTTCAGCTTTATTCCAACAGCTAAATTGCTTAGGAGCTTGTATAGAGCTAACTATTTTTGATGGATTACCACCTCCTCTGTTATAAAATACAGTAGCTATAGCTCTCTTTCCATCGCTAGATTCTCCTCTTCCTTCTGCATATATGGTTCTAGCGATTATATTCTCTTCTATTTTTTGAGATTCTGATAATTCTTGCTTCGTTTCAGATGGTTGGATTCTGTATTCGGTATCTCCATATCCTCCAAGACTCATTGTATTTAACGATACTTGGTTTGCGATATTTTTAGCTTTATTAACCATATTGTCGTTTTGTATGGCTTGGCTTATCTCTTCTTCAGATATTCCCGTTTCTCTGGATGCATTGCTGATAGTAGAACCAGATAGGATTAGAACTATAGCTCCTAATATTCCCGCCATTAGGTTTTCTTTCATTCCTGCCTCTTGGTAGATGTCTTTGTTTGCTTCGGAGTATATGCGATGCTTAATGTACCAATTTGGTTTTATGTTATTATTTGTCATTTTAAAGGACTCTCTTGGTTGGTTGTTGAAGTATTATACATGTGTTACTTCAAAATAATGAATGAGGTTTCCTTTGATAAAATTACTAAAATGGGTAAAAAAGCACGTTAGACCACACTTCAAATACAATCCTAAAAAAGGAGAGGGTATAGATGTTTATAATGACAGTGTAAAAGAAGTTATGGATAAATTAGAAGACCAATCAGAGGTTGGTATTAAGTTTACTTTTAAGTTTTAAGTCAATGTTTGTATAATGTCCCCGTAATCGAAAAGAAAATCATCGAAATAAATGAAGGAAATTAATAATGGATAATTTTGTGACTCAATTGATTGATAATATAAATATAGATTCGTTTAAGGGGAACGGGGGAAGCGGGAGTCGCTATAGAGAGCTTCTGTATTATATTTCTGTGTCCAACCCTGAAATAGATAAAATCGATGGATGTGATAGAGATGGGGATGTTCAATTTGAGGTCTCTATGAAAAGTTTAGGGATATCATACGACTTGATGGTTAAATACAAAAAGGAAGTTTGTTCGGATTTTATAGCTAACTTTTTAGGAGAGCTATTGATTAGAGAAAACATTAACAGCTTTGCTAAAGTTATTATGAGTATAAAACCTGAACTTTACCCATCGATGGTTAATCGTTTTGAGCATCGTAAATTTGGAATGAATATTAATAGGGAAAAATTAGTATTCTCATTTCATGTTAGCTTACTTCAAAAAATCATGCTTGAGGATGTAAAGAGGCAAATTAAGTAATGGAAGATAAAGATAATTTCAAAGTAGATTCTACTTCTAGCTTTAAAGGTCATGTACCATTAAATGCTAATCCTAATTATGGAAATCGTAATTCTCCTCCACCAAAGACTGATTATGAAAATAGAAGATTTATTTGCAGGAGAGAAGAAGTGAATAAAGTTACGAAAGGTAAATACGGAAGAAATAATGGGCAGTAATATTTTAGACCTACCAAATTTCAGAATGGACGAGACATCTATACCGTCTGTTAACATAAAGTCTATAAGGATACAAAACCTTAAGGGTTATAAGGATTATACTTTTGATTTTAGTAACGAAGGTGAAACTTGTAAATCATTTGTCTGCTTTCACGGACCTAATGGAACTGGGAAGACTACGGTTTTAGATGTTGTTCAATTGATATTTTCTCGTTTTGATAATTACGAAAAAGATAGGCTTAGGGCTCTTTTGGGAAAGTCAGTACGTCACGAAGATGGTAATATGAGTGGTATTTATGGAGATGATGATTTCCTTATTACTGCTGAAATTAAAGTTACTTCTTGGGGACTAGATAATAGTAATTCTATGAGTTTATCTGATAGTTATATCGTCAGAATAAATAAAAACGGATTTATTGATGACCATCCCGAACATATAAAAAATATTCTTTATCGTTTATGTTTTTACGCTCGCTTAGATAATGAACTTCATCAATTTCAATTAAGTAGAGAGAAATGGCCAATATTCAAAGAGTTATGTGAGGCTGTTACTGGTTATGAGATAGAAGAGAAAAGTAATGTGTTCGATATTAGTGAAGACCCAATACAGGCTGATTTAATGAATAAATATGTACTTGGTTTTTGGGTAAAAAAGCCTCATGAGAAGATAAGTCATACAGAATGTAGTGCCGGTGAGCGTAAAGTTATTAAGTCTTTTTCTACTATGTTGAATATGGAATATACCCCAAGAATAATATGTATTGATAATGCCACAATGCATGTTGAACTTGAGAGACATATAGCTCTAATAGAAGCTATTAAGAGGTGTTTTGAGGGTAGTCAGATATTTGCCACAACCCACAGTTATCGAATGTCTAGAAATTTTGGTGACAAAAATCAGATGTATGATTTGAGACTTGTTAATGATTCTAAAAAAGAATCTTGGCAGTTAGAGATTTATGATGAGCTTAGTGATTCTATATCTAAGCTCCGTAGTTTTTCTTTAAATCCACAAGTTGTTAATGGTCAACTTGATATAGGATTAGGGCTTCAGAAGAGATGTTTTAATGAAGGTAGGAGCTTAAAGTTTTTTGAAGAAGTTGGATTGTTCCTTAAAAGAGTTATTGAGCTTCATATCGAAGATATGTATAATACATAAGTAAATTAAGATAAAGTGACATGAAATAAGCTAGAGTTTGTTATCTAGATATATAAGGTTAAGAACAAGGGGGTTCTAATAAAATGAAGACATTTAGTCAAGAAGAAGCTATAAAGAGGTCAACTGAATATTTTAAAGGTAATAGCATTGCTCCAGATGTTTTTGTAAACAAGTATAGTTTAAAAAACGAGGATTTAGAGATAGTAGAAGATACTCCTAAAAAAATGCATAAAAGGCTCGTTTCGGAGTTTGTTCGGACTGAAAATAAATTTCCCAATCCTATTTCAGAAAAAGAAATAGCAGAACTTATAAATGACTTTAGATACTTAATTCCCGGAGGAAGTCCAATGTTTGGAATTGGGAATCATTATCAAAGAGTAAGTTTAAGTAATTGTTTTGTTATTAAGACTGTAGATAGTTACGGAGGGATTTGTAGAGCGGATGAACGAATAGCTCAGATATCTAAAAGGAGGGGAGGAGTTGGTTTAGATATATCAGAAATTAGACCAAAAGGGGCTACGACAAGAAATAGTGCGTTTACTACTGATGGAATAACCGTTTTTATGGAGAGGTTTTCTAATACATCTAGAGAAGTTGCTCAGTCAGGAAGAAGAGGGGCTTTGATGTTAAGTATCTCAGTTCATCATCCCGAAGTTATGAATTTCATAAAAGCTAAGAGAGACTTAAAAAAGGTTACGGGAGCTAATATATCTGTCAGGGTATCCGATGAATTCATGAATGCTGTAAAAAATGACGATAAGGTGGAGTTAAGGTGGCCTGTAGATTCTACTAACCCTATTATTTCAGAAAAAGTTAATGCTAGAGAGATATGGGAAGAGTTAGTTCAATCAAATTATTTAAGTGCCGAGCCCGGTATTTTATTTTGGGACAATATTATTCGCAACAGTCCGGCAGATTGCTATATAGAAGACGGATTTGGCACATGTTCTACTAATCCTTGTGGTGAGCTTCCTTTGTGCGAGTGTGATTCATGTAGGCTTATGGCTTTAAATTTAGCGTCTTATGTTGATAATCCGTTTACTGAAGAAGCATCTTTCAACTGGGATAAGTTCAAGGATCATGTTGTGAAATCTCAGAGATTAATGGATGACCTAGTCGAAATGGAAATAGAGGCCGTAGAACGTATTATAAATAAAATCAAGAAAGACCCAGAGGATGAATATACAAAAGAAAACGAAATGGCTTTATGGGTTGAGATACTTGATAAATGCAAAAATGGCAGGAGAACTGGTCTGGGTATTACGGCACTAGGTGATTGTATCGCTATGTGTAATATAAAATACGGAACCGAAGAATCAGTAGAAATGGTTGATAAAATATACAGTAATCTTCGCAATGAGTCTTATAGGTCTTCTATTATAATGGCTAAAGAAAGGGGGGCTTTTCCAATCTTTGACTCCGAAAAAGAGGTAGGTAATGAGTTTTTGGGAAGGTTGCCATCTTCGTTGAGGGACGAGATGAATAAGTTTGGTAGAAGAAATATAGGCATTATGACAACTCCCCCTGCTGGTTCGGGGAGTACAGTAGCGAAGATGGTTGACCTTTATGGAACTACTTCTGGTTTTGAGCCAGTATATAAGGTTGAGCATATGCGTAAAAGAAAAATTATGGGTTCTGATGACGAGATTCCAGACTTTATAGATGCTTTAGGAGATAAATGGAAAGAATATACCATTACTCATTCTGGTCTAGAAATGTTTAAGAGGATTACGGGTAAAACGTTTGAAGAAAGTCCGTATTTTGGAGCAGAGTCGGGAAGTTTGGACCATTTCATGAGAGTAAAGATGCAATCTACGGCTACAAAATACGTAGACCACGCTATATCATCGACTGTAAATCTACCAAATGATATATCGGTAGAAGTTGTAGGGGAACTTTATGTTAAAGCTTGGGAAATGGGCTGTAAAGGATTAACTACATATAGGGATGGTAGTCGAGACGGTGTTCTAACTTCAATTAATTCTACGAGGCATTGTGACGATTGTGACGAGGCAAGTAAGGGATTGGTTGCTTTAATCGAACAGGGTCAGCGTCCCAATAATGTTATAGTAGCATCTGCCCCAAAGAGACCTGATGTTGTTGAGTGTGATATTCATAGAAGTAAGGTTGGTGGAGGAGATTGGCTTTTCTTTATTGGAAAAATAAATGGTCGTCCTTATGAGGTATTTGGTGGGGAGAGTTCTGAATTTACTATCCCTCAGAAATATAAAAAGGGGTGGATTAAGAAGAATGGTAAAATAGATGGGGTTTCTCAATATAATTTAATATTAGGCTCTCTTGATGACGATCATGAAAAGTTAGAATTTAAGGGTATATCTAGGCACTTTAATAATTATGAATATGGTGCCTTTACGAGATTGACTAGTTTAACTATACGTCACGGTACTCCTATAAAATATGTTTGTGAACAAATTACTAAAAAGGGTGTCGAAGGTGATTTGTTTAGTTTTCAAAGAGCTATGGCTAGAATCTTGAAGAAGTATATCTCTGAAGGTGAAAAGAGTGAAGTTGAGTGTCCTCAATGTGGTTCAAAAGATGTTGTCTATAAAAATGGATGTCCTAGCTGTCAGTTATGTGGGCATTCTAACTGTTCATAGTTCATAATTATTTACATGTAGCAAGGTTTTCACACTTATTTTATAGAAATAAGTGTTGGATGACTAATTTTTTGTTATAATGTAATATTATGAAGATATGCCTTACACGTAAAAATGAACTATATGGATTTGTGATTGTTTCTAAAGACAATAGCAAAACCATATTTGATTCTTTTCGCCAAAGTTCACTAGTCCCATTCGTAAAGGATGGTTATAGTTATGCTTGGCAAGCTCAAAAACACGCCAATCTAATGCTAAAAAATGATTTTAGCCTTTTTAGGTACGCTGTAGAAGATTTTCAAAAACCAATGGCTTTGGACATTTCTGCCGAAGAGATGTTATCTAATCACTATATGGGTATTTATGATGGGATAGAAGATAAAACCCATGGAATAAAACATTCTACTGAAAAAGAAAGAGATGCCGTTTTTCAAGAGTTAAAGATGATTAGAAATGAGATAGAAACCGTAATGGGGCAAATTGAAAGTAAAAGAGAGAAGGTTAATCTTAAAAGAATATTAATGCTATATAAGCAACTTATAAGGAAGTATTTTAAGGCAGAGGATGATAAAGATAAAAAAGATGGAGACTTAAATTCTCCCGTTGTTGCGATGCCTCCATCACCACCGGCCGGAGGGGCTCCACCTGCATTAGCTTCCGTAATAGAGCCTAAGTCAGATAATATGAAAACCATTGATAATGAAGTTAAAAAAGAACTAATTAATTTTTATGGAGAGTCTGGTTGTAAAGCTATAGCTAGTAAGCATTCCGGAGCTCATTATGTATTACTCGGAGATGATAATGACGAGTTGTTAATATTTAATGAAGATAATGACCCTTTAATTTATTTAGGGGTTAATGACAAAATGCAGATTTCTAGAATATCCCCAATGAAAAAAATCAGGGATATATATCCTTACCATTCCGTTGAGTTTTATCAAAAATATTGGAAGCCGATTATAGAAGAAATTGGTCATTTTTATATTGAAGATGTAGATACAGTTATTCTTCCGTCTTTAGGTTCTCTCCCCGATACACCAAAAGGTTCAGGTAGTGGGTCGGTTAGAGGTTGGGATTCTAAGAGTAAAAATCCTAAGGTTGTTGAGGTTTCTTTTAAAGGTGACTCTCCTTGCTGGTTTATTAATGAGGCAAGTGTTGAAAAGACGGCTAGTAGCTCGTCTAAATACACAGAGAGTGATTACTTAAATTCTATTGTAAAATGTACTAACCCGATATTGGAATCAATTTATGGAAGAACCGGAGCTGTTATTCAAGTGATTCCAAATGAAGATATAGTTGAGTTAGACGTTGATTTTGGAAGAGGAATAGATGTTGTAAGACTAACTGAAAATGATATAGAGATAGTAAAGGTATAAGTCTTAAGTGTATATAATATGAAGTATCGCATAGTAAGAAACCATATTGGAACCATCAAGAAAGATATTATTTGTGAATTTGATATCCCATGTAATATTAATGATATATGTTTTATTCCTAAATTTGGATTCTTATTGGTTCTTAGAGATAATCATTGTGTGTCTCATGTTGATTTGAATGGAAAAATTGAATTGTCTTGGCTTGGGCATATGGATGAAGAGGGATATAAGAACTGTACTGGTCAGTTTTCTAGATTAAGTTATCCGTCTTCGATATCTTACGATTCTATTCGGAATCATTGTTTCTTGGTAGAGAGGGGTGGGGCTAGTATTAGATTAGTTGAGTTAAACCCACCATATATAACTAATCTAATGTCCAATCAATCCATTATGGGTTTTGAATCGAAAGAGTTAATGGATTCAGTAGAAGGGATTAATACTAGTTGTGTATGCGGTTCTTATTTGGAGCTTTATTTTGTTATTGATAGACTGAATGCATGTTATAAATATAGTAAGGGGATTATTAAAAAGATAGCTGGCAGTGGAGAGAGAGGGTACTCTATTGGAAGTGATTTGAAATCATGTATGTTTAATAACCCAAGGGGTATTGAGTTTATAGGTGAATCAAAAAATATTTATATATTGGATTCGGGGAACAAATGTATAAGGATGATTAATGGAAATAAAATCAGCCTTATTAAAGGCTCTCCCATAAGTGATGAATTCATTAAAAACCCACTGTGTTTAAAACATAATAAAGGTATTCTTTACTATATAGATGACAATTGTGTGAAATATTACTCGTCATCGGAATCAGGTAATTCAGTTTTGTATAACGGAAATGAAAATAATATAAGGTTTATAGAAGTGGATAAT
>Ga0210003_1004946_pt1 | contig 10361 bp, 6 predicted proteins | sample LantaG_FD_182804 | JGI IMG/M metagenome (GOLD analysis project Ga0210003, IMG submission 182804) | Deep subsurface microbial communities from Baltic Sea to uncover new lineages of life (NeLLi) - Landsort_02402 metaG (SPAdes) (version 2) | ecosystem: Environmental > Aquatic > Marine > Oceanic >...
TCCCCCCCACACCTCTTTTCTACCTCCTCCCACCGCCTCCACCGCCACCGCCACCGCCACCGCCACCTCCAAGCATCGCCATCAGATCGCCCAGACCACCTCCTCCAGCTCCACCAGCACCTCCACCGCCACCTCCTCCGAGCATGGCCCCGAGCATTGCCCCGATGTCGGGACCTCCACCTCCGCCGCCGCCGCCGCCGCCGCTGCCGCCGAGGCCGCCGAGGAGCGCATCGAGCGGGTTTTGCGGCGCTCCTCCGCCGCCGCTCTGGACCCCGCCCCTCCCGAAAATCGCCTCGAAGGCCGCCGAGCCGGCAGCATCGACGCACATGGGCAGTCCAGGAACCGACTCCACGACGGCGCTGTACTCTCGCGCCGCCAGGGAAGCCAGCGGCGGCGCCCCTCTCTCCAGAGACTCCAGGAACAGGTCCAGGAAGGTGTCGAGCGCGTCCTTTTCGTTGGGGTCCTTCGACAGCTTCCGAAACTCTTCCGCCAGCTTCTGGGCTCCTTTTACCGCGTCGGCGGCCTCGTGCGGCGAGGAGCCGCAGCGGGCTGCGACCTGGGCAAGAGCGGCGCGGGCCAAAAAGGCGGAACGCTCTTTTTCCTCTTCTTCGCTTTGCCTCGCGGCTGCGTCGAGGGCTTGGGCCACTGTCTCCGGGGCAGCGGCGGAGGCGCGCGCCCAGTGCGGGGCTGCCGCGCCCCAGGCAGCAGCAGGGGAGAAAGAAGAAGAGGTGGAGGCTTCTTCACTACCAGAAGCTCCTGCTGCCGCTGCTGCCGCCGCCGCTGCCGTCGAAGAGAGCGCGGCGGCGCAGGCGAGGTGCAGCTTCCCCAAGAGCTCCTTCCCGCCGCCGGCGCCGCCGGCCCACTTGGTGGCCGCGGAGGCGAAGCGCGCGGCCGCCACCAGCGACGAGGTGGCGTCGGGGCGAGCAGTCGAAGAGGAAGAGGAAGAAGAAGAACTCGAAGAAGAGGGAGAGCTCGCAAAAGCGTCGAGGATCCGGAGCAGCCTCGTGACGGCCGGTGGGGGCCCTTCGGGCAGGTTCTGCGGCATCACGCCAGAGGGGTTGGCCTTGACGTCTCCTGGGAGCTTGATGGCGTCCTTGTCGTAGTCCTCGAGCAGGTTGGCGGCGAGCTCGCTGCCGCAGGTGATCTGGGGTTGAAGTTTTTTTTTTTTTTTTTAAATGAGATCGCCGATCGATCTGATGGTCGCTGTCTCTCTCGAACGATGGAACGATCGATCGACCTTCGCCGCGCCCGTTTCTCCACGCCCTCTCCGCGTTCTCTATTCTTCTTATTCCGCAAGAGAAGAACATCAACCACTCTCTCTGCTCTCACCTGTCCCGCGCGGAGCTGCGCCTCGGCGGCCCTCCCCAGCAGGTCCGCGGCCTCTTCTTTGCTGCCGCGGGAGCGCATCCTCGCCGCCGCGGCTTTCGCCACCTGCTGCCCCTCGTAGGCCGCCCCGGCGTCCAGCGCCTGCTGGAGCCTGGCCAGAGCCTTGGAGACGGGCGCCGAGAGAGAAGGGTCGGCCATTCGGGGGGGGGGGGGGGGGGGGCGGCTGGTGTTTGTTGTTGGGGGAGAGGAGAAGAATGAGAGAGAAAGAGAAAGAAAGCGAAAAAAGTGACGACGAGGTTGTCCTTTCGCTCGGCACACTTCGAACTTTCTCTCGATAAGGCCACCCTTGCTGCTGCTTCTCGCGCGCTCTCCTTTCCCCTCCTTTCTACTCAAATCTTCGTACAACATGCCCGCTCCTTCCGCGCTGCACGCCCCGGCGTCGCGCGTCGGGGCTTCCTCGCTCCCGGCGAGGCAGGGCAGAGGCGCCTTGTTGATGGCGACGAACGCCGTCGGCAAGCCGGCGACGACGACGACGACGACGTCGTCAATTTCGACGACAGCGGCCACGGAATCCCCTCGCGTCTCGCCCGTCGTCGCCGCGCCGGCGTTCGCGCCGCAAGTCTCCCTGGCGCTGGCGGCAGTCGCGGCCTCTGCGTCCGTGCTTCTGGCCGGGCCTCTGATGCCGGCGAACGCCGCGACGGTCCTCGAACCTTCTCCGTCGACCGCCGGCGCCGTCGCGGAAGCCGTCGCCGCCGCCGCTTCCTCCGAACCTCTCGCTCCTGCCCCTCCTGCTCCCATCACCCAGGGCTTCTGGCGCCAGACCCCGCCTCCCCCTCCCGCACCGGTCAAGCGCGCCCCCTTCCTCACCAAGTCCGGAGCCCGCGGCCTGCTCGCCGAGGAAGAAGAAAGGCTCTACAACCTGCGGCTCGAGAAGGAAGGGGAGGTCATCCAGGAGCTCGACCGTGCCCGCGCCGAGCTTTTGCAAGAGGAGAACGAGCCGGGCAGAGCGGGCAAGCTCTGCGCCACGCCCTTCGGGATCGACCTGGTGGGGATCCTCGTCTTCGTCGCGCTCACGGGGGCTCTTGTCGGGGGCGTCTCCGCCAGGTCCCGTAAAGCGGAGGTAGAGAGGCTCAACGACCAGCTCCGCAAGATCAACCTGAGCCTGAGGCAGCAGGCGCGGGCAGGGACAGTTTATGCCCCGGGCTTGAATTACGCGCCGCAGCCTCTGTCCCCGGCGGGGAGGCCCCTGAGCGAGCTGCTGAGGGATTCGGGAGAAAACGGAAGCGGCGGGATTCTGGCCTCCGCCGCCGCTGCGGCCGCCGCCACCTCCGTCGCCGCACCGCCGCAGCCTTCTTCTTCGGCCGACGCGAGGTCTTCCTCTTCTCCTTCCACCTCCACCTCCTCCTCGTCTCAAACCGACCCCTCCCCCTCCGTCGTCGTCTCCCTCGACGACGAGGAGGTCTCCGCCGAGCTCCGCGCCTGCGTCTCGGCCTTACGCGAGGGGAAGAGGCTTCTCAAAGAAAAACAGGGCCCCGCGGCGATGGTTCGCTTTGAGAAAGCTTTGATGCTGGCGGAGGCTTTGGGGGACAAAGTCCACGAGAAGCGCGCCGTGCGCGGGCTGGCCGCCGCGGCCAGGCTCAACGGCGACCGTCGGGGAGCGATAGGCCACCTCAGGAGGGTGCTGGCTCTCTCGGACGAGGCAGGGGAGCACGTGGGGGACGCCGACGCGTGTGGCAACATCGCCGATTTGTATACCGAATTGGGCCAGTTCGAGAGGGCGGCGGAGTTCTACGACAGGTACATCAGCAGGATGGCCACTGACGGGCCCGTTTGAAAAGAGAGGTTAACAGGCGTTCGTTTTAGGGAGAGAGAAGAGAGGCGGAGGGAAAGAGAGAAGATGTTTTTTTTTTGTTTTCGAGGGAGAGAGGAGAGAGCGCGAGTTTTTTTCTTCTTTTAACTTTATTTGTGAACTCACTTTCCATTCTTCTTTTCCGCCATTTCTTTTTACGAGAGAGCCTCTCTCTCTCTCTCTCCCATTGATTTGCTGTTGTTTCCAAAAGAGGCCCTTTTTCTATGGCTCCGGTTTCTGTTTGCTAGTTTGACATTTGAAGAGAAAACGAGAAAAAAACGAAAATCGAAGGAAAGAAACCAAAACGTTTCATCCCGCTTTCGCCGAAACAGACGCCGCCGGCGCCGCGACCGCCCCGCCGGGCTGCACCGAAGAAGGGGAGCGGCGCGCCTTCTCGTCGCCGCCCGACTCCGCTGCTTCCGTCTCGCTACTACCGCTACCATTGCTGCTTCCTTTCTTCGACGAAGAAGAGGAAGAAGAGCTCGATCTCCCAGAGAGTCTCGAGCACGCCTCGGCGTTGACCGCGCCCTTGCCGACCAGCTCGGCGATCTCTCCCCCAGAAAGCGTCTCTTTTTCCAAGAGCTCCGCCGCCAGCGCGTGCAGGTCCTGCTCGTGCTTCTTGAGCAGCCTCTGCGCCCTCTCGTAGGCCCCCGTCAGCAGCGCCTTGACCTCGGCCTCGACGGCGGCGCGCGTCTCCGGCGACAGGACCCCGGAGTCGGAGGAGTCTCCGTAAGGGATCGAGACGGCGCCGAGCCGCTCCGACATCCCGAATTTCGTGACCATCGCCCTCGCGAGCCGCGTCGCCTGCTCCAGATCGCTGGAAGCGCCCGTGGTGACGGCCCCGGACCCGAAGACCAGCTCCTCGGCGACGCGCCCCCCCATGCAGACGTCGAGCTTCGCCAGAAGCTGCCTCCGGGTCACGCTCGTGCCGTCGTCGCCCTCGCCCGGAAGCTGCATGACTAATCCCAAACTGGAGCCGCGAGGCACGATTGTGGCTTTGTGGAGCGGGTGCGCCCCCTCGGTTCTCAAGGCGACCAGCGCGTGCCCCCCTTCGTGGTAGGCGGTGAGCTTGCGGTTGGCAGGGGAGAGCACCGCGCTCTTGCGCTCTGCTCCCATGAGGATGCGGTCGCGCGCCGCGTCGAGGTGCCTGGCAGCCACGGCTTTCGCGCCTGCCCTAGCTGCGTCCAGCGCCGCCAGGTTGACCAAATTAGCGAGATCGGCGCCGGAGAAGCCCGGTGTCCCGCGGGCGACGACGCTGAGGTCGACGTCCGGGTCGCGGGGCACGCCGCCGCCGACGAATTTCGTTTCCAGGATCGCCTCTCGGCCCTTGACGTCCGGGTTGGGAACCGAAACATGCCTGTCGAACCTCCCCGGTCGCACCAGCGCCTTGTCCAGGGATTCGGGGAAGTTCGTGGCCGCCACGACGATGACGCCGTCTGCCGGCTTGAAGCCGTCGAGCTCGACGAGCAGCTGGTTCAGAGTCATCTTCATGTACTGCTGGTCCTTGGGGTTGCGCGCGCCGCCGATGGCGTCGATCTCGTCGATGAACACGATGCAGGGAGACGCCTTCCTCGCAGCTGCGAACAGGTCGCGCACGCGCCTCGCGCCGACGCCCACGAACATCTCCTCGAACTCTGAGCCCGAAGCGTAGAAGAAGGGGACGCCGGCCTCGCCCGCCACGGCGCGAGCCAGCAAGGTTTTTCCCGTGCCCGGTGGCCCGACGAGAAGCACGCCCTTGGGCAGTTTCCCTCCCAGGGCAGTGAATTTCGAAGGGTCTTTCAAAAACTCGACCACCTCGCTGAGCTCGTGCTTGGCCTCGTCGACACCTTTCACGTCCTCGAACCGCGCGGGCGAACCGGCCTGCGGGCGGAGGTCGGGGTTGTGCAGCACCCCGGCCCCTCCCCTCCCGCCTCCAGCCAGCCCTCCCTGCGCGTCGACGAGGGCCCCGACGCCGGAGACGAGCACAAAAGCCAAGCCCAGGGTCCGTAAGGTGCGCCAGAGCTGGGCGCGGGCCGAGGGCTCGGCGGCCATCGTGACCAGGGGGTTGGAGGCGGAGCCGAGAGGGGACGCGGAAGAAGAGAGAACGTCGCCTGCGGCGGCAGGAGCAGAGGAAAGAGAGCTCCCGAAGCCGAAGCCCGGGGCCGCCTCGGAGGCCGCTGCCTGCTGCTGCCCTCCTCCGTAGAACGCCGAGCGCGCCGCGAACGGCGCCATGGAAGAGGAAGAAGAGGCAGGCGCGGCCGAAGCAGCAGCAGCAGCAGCAGCAGGGCTGCTCTTCCCTTCCAAGTTCCGGAGCAGCGCCGCTGAGTCGAGCCTGTCTGCTCTCACCAGAGCTTTCATGTATTCCCCCAGGGCCCCCGGGGTGGCAGAGACGGCGCCGCGCTCGTAGAGGGAGATGACGGCCTCGGGGTCGTTGCGGCGGTTGAGCTCGCGGAGGAAGGAGGCCTGGGGGAGAGGGGGAGGAGGAAGGAAGGAAGTGGTGGAGGTTTTTTTTGGATGAGATTTGCCAGCTGGCTCCGATAATGAAGAAATTGCCCTCGATGGTTTTTTTCCTCTTTTCTTTCTCCGCTCTCTTCTTTTTCTGTCTCTTCCTTACCTGCCCTGCCACGTCCGAGGGAACATCGCTGTACGTGTTGAACGCTCGCTTCGTCGGAGCAGTCGCGCGGGAAGAAGGAGCAGCAGCAGCGGCAGAGCCCTTGGCGACTCCAACGACGCCGCGCTGTCGGAGCGTCGACGACGACGACGACATGGACTTGGCCGACGACGACAACGACGACGACGACACTGCGAAGAATGACCGCGCCGCAGAGGCCAGGGAGCCCTGCGATGCGTCAGCTGCTGCCTGGGATGCGTTGAGCGCCGTCCTTCGTGTCGAGTGCTGCAGGAGCGGGCGGAGCTGTGAGGGGTTGTGGGTGGAAGAGAAAGAGATTAAAGGAGATGAGATTTCCGTTGATCCCATCAAAACGAACGTCGGCGAAGCTTTTTCGACTCGCTCTTCCTCTTCATCTCCTCTCCTCTTCTTCCTCTCCTCCTTACCTGCCCCGCGGCGGCAACCGCGGCGGCAGCGAGCGCCCGCTGGCGCCGCGTCATGAGTTGGAGAAAAGAAGGGCTTGGAAGTGCGAGCGAGTGAAGTCGGAGTTTCGCTTCTCGAAGGAGGAAGAAGAAGAAGGTGAAATAGGAAGAGGAAAAATGGAATGAAAAAGAAACAAAAGTTTGGCGGAAAAAAATCGTCGAGGGAGAGAAAACAGGCTAGCTCGAAGAGAGTTGTGCTTCTTCCTCTTCAACGCGCTCCTCGTTCTCTACTACTAGTGTTACTGCTACCACTCCGCGCGATGGGACGCACCACCCGCCCCTTTATCGACAAGAAGAAGGCGCAGACTTTCAACCTCGTCTTCCGCTCGGCAGAGGACGAGGCGGAGCCGCATGTCGAAAACGCCGACAATGCCGACGCCGCCGACGCCAATGCCCCTTCAACTTCCGACGCTCCCGCCCCTCGGCTCGGCGAGGGACTCCTCGTCGACGCCTCGCTGGGCGTCGGCCTCGGCCGCCCCGACCCTGAGCTTCAGCGCGAACGTCAGCAGCAGGAGAATAAGATCCACCCGATGGATTTCTGGAGGGACCCGACGCCGACCGTCGCCATCAGCGACGCCCGCAGGCGCGAGCTGATCGAGCTGGGCTTCCCGGACGACGGCTACGACTACATGAAGCACCTCCGCGCGCCTGGGGGTAAATCGGGCGAGGCGACGCTCGAAGGTGGTGGGAGTGGCAGCAGCAGCGAGAACGACGCGGCGCAGGCAGGAGGAGAGGCAGCGCGGGAAGCATCATCAGCCGCCGAAACCGCCGCTGCTTCTCAACCCGCTGCGGCTGCTGCTGGCCCTTCGGTCTTCGTTCGCGCCAGGAGGCTCCACGCCCCCGTCGAGGACCACGCCACGCTCGATGCGACCAGGCTGGTGGTGCACTCGATCGCCCCGGACGAGGAGGCCGCGGCGGGGGCCGCCGGAGGCGTCACCGCTTTCACCCGGAGGCTCGACGGCAACGGCGACGACGACGGAAACGGCAACGGAAACGAAGAGCGGCAGCGACAGCAGAGGCAGCAGCGCAAGCGCAACAGGAGGCGCAGGTCCGCCGCCGCCGACGCCGAGGTGGACGAGGTCGCCGAGGCCATGGCAGCTCTGGAAGCCGACGACGGCGTTTTGGTCGATGAGGAGGAGGTGGCGGCGGCGTCGAGGAACCGGCAGAAAAAGGTGACGAGCGCCGCGGCGGTCGAGGGCTTTGGCCTCGAGGACGACTTCGTCATCGCCGCCGCGGGGGCCTCCTCGGTCGCCGTGGCCGCCAGCGCCGACGAGATCACGAGGGCGGAGGCGGCGCTGGCGAGCGACTTCTCTGGGGAGGACGATGAAGAGGAAGAGGAAGACGAAGAAGAAGCTTTCTCGAGCGACGGGAGCTGGGAGAGCGACGAGGGCGACGAAGACGCCGCCGCGGCGCAGCGGGCCCTCAGCGACGACGAACGCGAAAGGCCTCCCCCTCGCCGCCGCGCCGCGGGCTCCATCGCCTCCACCTACTGGCGCCCCGAGCGCCAGGACCGGCCCAGGGGCCTCGCAGGGATCGACGAGGCCTTCGAAGCCATGGCTCTGCGCTACGACAGCGACGAGGTGGGGTCGCTGGGCGACGACGAGGAAGGGACGCGGGGCATCGGCGGCGGGGAGGAGCGCGGTCAAAAGGGGGTCACGAGGGACGCCTCGGAGTTTGCGTCTGCGTTTGATGCTTTCCTGGGGGAGAATGCGACGAGGGACCACGCGCACGAAGGCGGGCAGGAGTACAGGACGCTGGCGGAGATTGCTGCTGCCGCGAGGAAGAAGAGGGAAGAGGGAGGAGGAGGTGGAGGAGAGGGAGGAGGAAATGGCGACGACGACGACGGCGGCGACGACGACCTCAACGAAGAGGAAGCAGCGGCGGCTGCCCTCGCCCTCAAGGCCACCAAGGACGCCCTCGCTCGCGCTGCCGTCGTGGAGGAGGAGCGCGAGGCCCGCCTCGAGCGCAGGCGGGCCAGGGAGGAGGCCGCGAGGGCGGCGGAGGAGCTCGAAAGGGCGAGCCGAGGCGGGAGGCGGCTGCGGCGGAAGGATGACGACGAAAGCCGCTTCGTGAGCCTTGTCGGCGGCGAAGAAGGGGGACCGCAGCAGCAACAGGAATGGGACTGCGAGACAGTTCTCACGTCTGTCTCGACGGCCAGTTACAGGCCTTCTTTCCTGGAGGAGCCCAGGGACGGCAGCAGTCGGAGGCGGAGGCAGCAGCAGAGAAACCTCAACGGCGGCGACGATGATGATGACGGGAGCGAACTCTCGACCCGCGGAGGCCGAAACGCCGCCGCCGCTCCTTCCCTGCTGCTCCAGCCGCTGCCTCAGATGCGCCTCTCTCGCAAGACCGGGCTGCCTCTGGCTTCTTTAACTGCTGCTGCACCCCCGACGCCAGAGCACCCAGGGTCCGCGGCCGCTTTCGACGGCGAAGAAGGAACAACAGGTCGACCTCCTATCCGCGCCTCGACCTCCTCTTCGCGCCGCCCCAAGGGAGAGACGGCCGAGGAGAAGAGGGCCCGCAAGGGCGCGGTCAAGGCCGAGCGCGCCGCCGCGCGGGCCACCAAGAAGGAGACGCGCGAGCTCTTCGAGGGGGCGCAGAGGGCTGCGCAGCTCCGGAGGGCGACGGGAGGAGGAGGAGGCGGAGGCGTCGCCCCGGGGTCGGCGAGCGTCGTTCATATTCCTTGATTTTCTTTCTGATCTATTTTTTCTTTTTCTGTGTTACAAAAACAAAACGAGCTTTTTCATCCTTTCTGAACCTTTCTCCTTCTTCTCTTTTCATTCACTCGTCGTAGTCCGACGTCGGCTGCTCCCCGTCAAAGTTCAGGCACGCGGCGACCAACCCTTCCAGCGCGGCGACCGACCTCAGAGCGCCCTCCAGAGCAACCGCCACCTCGGCCGCCGCCCTCCTGTCCCCCTCTGCTGCGCGCTCGAGCAGGTCGTCGAGCAAACGCACGGCGCCGATCGTCGCGTCGGCCTCGTCCAGCGTGGCCTCGCGCAGGGCCTCGCCGCGCACCTCGTTTATGGGCACGGCAGAGGCGGCGTTGCGGGCGACGAGCGACAAAGTGCAATTCGCAGAGCCGCCGACGAGCGACTGCGGCAGGGGCAGGGCGCCGTCGAGCGCGTCGAAAGTATAACACTCGCCCGATCCGGCCCTCACGGCTTCGAGGATGGGCTTGAAGGCCAAAGGGCGAGGTAGACCGTCCTCCTGGAAGGCGGAGGAGGACTTTTTCGTGGCCCTGTTGATCTTGCCGAAGAGGCCCAGGGGGGTTCCGTTTTCGTCCTTGTCCGTCGTCGCCTCTCGCCGCCGCTGCTGCTTGCCGTCGCCGCCGAAGAGCCTGCCGCTCAGCGCCGCCTCGTGGTCCACCTCCTGCCCTCCGCTGCTATTCCCCCCTGCTGCGGCTGCGACCGCCGCGGGCTCGGCGCCATCCAGGGCCGCCAGGAGCAAGCCCGCCGCGTCCTTTAGCCGCCGCCTCACGGTCCGAACCGGCGCCAGCAGCCGAGCGCCGCCGTCGCGCCTCTGCCGCCTCTTCATGAAGGATCCCACGCCGCTGGAGACCCTGGAGCGGAGGGAGGTGGAGGGGACGCCTCCTTCGACGGCGGCGGAGGCGGCCAAGGCCGGGACGAGCGAGGCGACGGCTGCCGCGAGGGTGAGCAACGACGAGCGACGGCGGCCAAGAAGGAGAAGAGGGATTGCGTCTTCGCTGTCTTCTTCGTTCTCGTTCAATTGCGAGCTCGCTCGAGCAGCGAGCCCTCTATTTCGCCTCGCTGGGGTCGCCGACACGCCGAAAGTGGCTCCCCGACCGCGAAGAAGCATTGGACAAGGCGTGGGGAGAGGAGAAAAGAAGGGGAAAAGGGGGGGGGGTCGAAGAATTTTTTTCCTCTTTGAAAAAATGAAAAAACTTGCTTTCTCTCTCTCGTTTTTTTTTTTGCACCTCTCTCTTTTTCTCTTTCTCTCTTTTCTCTTTCTCTCTTCCCCCAAAACCAAATCTCTCTCTCCCCTTTCTTCAAAACCTCTCCCCGTACCTCATGAACAGCGTGCCCCTCCCGGCGTTGCTGTCCGTGGCGTACTCGATCCTCGCCGCTCCCATTTTGACCCCGACCCCGGCGCTGGTCCC
>Ga0210003_1004947_pt1 | contig 10361 bp, 18 predicted proteins | sample LantaG_FD_182804 | JGI IMG/M metagenome (GOLD analysis project Ga0210003, IMG submission 182804) | Deep subsurface microbial communities from Baltic Sea to uncover new lineages of life (NeLLi) - Landsort_02402 metaG (SPAdes) (version 2) | ecosystem: Environmental > Aquatic > Marine > Oceanic >...
TGATACTCCTGCGGACACAACACATTTCTCATCGAGTTTTGGAGTCTATTTAACCGAAATCTAATTGATTATTTTAGTCAATTTTGACTATACCAGTCCGTAACCGCAGCCCCCGCCGCACTTTACGACACAAAATCCGATAAACCTGACAGACATTCATCATAGTTTTATTCATCAAATTCGGCATTTTAATTCCGGACATCGTGACACGATTTACTATAAGTTTTTCTAATATAATTATAAATTTTACTTGACAAGCAGTTTTTTTATTGCTAATAAGCAGGATAGGTGTAGTATGGAGCTTGATTTTAGGTTTATTTTAGGTATTTGCTGAGATATTCAGCAAGGAAAATGTTATAAGTGTTTAACTATTAAGGAGTTAGTGAAATGGCAAAATTAACAGCGGCTGAATTTCAAGAGAAGCACGCACGCAGATTAAAAGCGGCGGTCGAGGACGTTCGTAAGGGCATTGACCGAGTGACCGAATCGCCGACGGCTAAAGCGGCTTTGAAAGCGGACAAGATGTTAGCTAATTTGACATCGAGTGTACAATCGGGAAAGTGGGCGAACGGGTTAAAGCGGGTTTCCTTAGAGGAGTGGAAGCGTAAGACTCGTGATGTTGGAGTAAACCGGATTGCCGCCGGAATTGATGCGGCGAAGGACAAAGTAACGGCATTTGCGGAGGATTTGTTACCTCACATTGACAGGCAGGTTGCCAAAATCAAGGCGATGCCGGACGTTACTCTTGACGACAACATCAATCGTATGACGACTTTCATTCGTGGTATGTCTGAGTTCAAGCGGACAACGTGACATTTTTCACAGTGTCGCAGTTTTGGTTATTGTTGTGTATAAGTGACGTTTTGTAAAATTGTTATGAAGGAGATTTAAGATGTTAAAACAAACAAACTGTGTCAAGCACGCTCTGAACACAGCCGGACTTACTCTTGAAGCCGATGTCGGTGAAAGTTTTTTGGTCAAGTGTATTTATGTTGGTCGATGTACGACTGATGCTTATTTGTCAGCAAAGATTGACAATTTCAGTGTCGCATACTGGCTTGTCAAAGGCAAATCGGGCAATCAGTTAGGCACACAGCGACAGGCCTATTCGGGCTATAATTTGATGAAGCGACTGGTCGATAAGGGTTTACCTTTTACATTGCCGATAGCTGAGGGACAAAAACTGACATTGCCTGCACTTGACGGAGTTGGTACGATGGTTGTCGTTTACGACATATACGATGCGGGTGACATCCGCTCAGATATGCCGAACGGTACGGCAGGCAAGACATTTTCGTTTATTCAATATATGCGGGAATCGGCGGTCATTGCTGCAAGTGGTGACTTGTTACTTGACACTTCAATTACGCCGGCTGAGTTTCCTGATTTTCCTGCAGGCAGAGCCGTACCGCCTCGAATGACAATAAAGTTACACGGCATACACGGTATGCCGGTTGCCGATGCTTCATCGGGTAGTAATTTATTTTATTCGACTTACCTGAAACTAATTCGTGAACGTGAAGTATTGCTTGATGAGGATAGAAACGGAATCCCGTTTTTAGGTGACTCTGCTGCTACAGGTGCTGCCAGTTATGCGAAAGTTGAAAGCATAATTGGCCAAGGCGGTGAGCTTGCGGGTGAATTAAATATGTACAATTCCCGTGACCCTTACTGGTTTGACCCGCCTCTGGTTTTTGAATCAGGTGAAGAATTATTGGTTTACATTACGTTTGTCAAGGTCGGTACTCATACAATGGCTGCCAATTTAGCTGCGGTTGATTTAATTCTCGAAGTCACAAAAGAGTAAAAAACAGTCAATATTAACCTTTTAAGGGTTTTACAATGTTAAAGTGGAAAAGAGTATCGAGTGGGGTATTGACGTTAAACGCTGAGGTTTTGGTCGAAATGCTTTCGGGTATGTCGGGCAAAGGTCGGCGGATAACAAAGGTATCATTCACGCCGACGCAGTACAAGTATTTGCGGGTATATCGTGACGCCGAGCAGATTGTCGATTATGACAGTTATACGCTGAACGGTGAATATCCGGTTTTGGATATGGATTTGCCTTTGGCCGAGGGGCAAGCCTGCAAAGTCGGTTTTTATAATTCGTCCGGTGCAACGACTGCTATTGAAATAATGATAGGGTATGAGGAAACATAATAAAAATAGCTTTTTTGTTGGTTATTTTGGTTATTGTTTTTTCTTTGATACCGATTATTTCAAGGTGACAAGTCGAGCCGGACGGCCTCCAATATCCGGTTCGACTGTCACAAAATAAGATGTTTAACCGATTCGATGTTTTTTATGATAAGGTGACAAAATGAACTATGAAATCAAAAAGCCGTTACCGATACCGGAGCTGCAATTAAAGCCGGACATTTCGACTTTAATAAAGCTCAACGAGGAAATGATACAGACGTTGACCTTGTTGACTGCTTATGATGGTGCAATCAGGCGAATGATTCGATGCACGTTGACCGGTTCGTTATACACCGCCCCGAAGCCGGCGACAAAGATATATCACGAAACAGGTTCAGGAGCGAATGATGTTATCACTTTTGGCAACGTTCCGACGACCGAAGTTTTAATTATGGCATATCCGACGAACAGCAGTAAGGTTTGGGCTGCTATTGGCGAGACGCCGACAACGGCGAACGGCTGGCCTCTTGACTCCGGAGATTCGGTATCGTTGGCCTTAAGTAATCTGTCACAGTTACAATTACTTATTGTCGGCGACGGTGAAATAGCGATTTTAGCATATACGGAGTGACAACTATGTATTCGATAGTTAAGCCGTTCAAAAAAGGTATGATAATAAACTGGTACAGCAGTATTGCATCGATACCATCCGGCTGGGTGTTGTGTAACGGTGACAACGACTCACCGGATATGGACGGTCGATTTCTCAAAGGGGCAGGTGTTATAAATGCTGTTGGTAACAGTAAGGAACAAACGACTCATACTCATACGTTCACAGCAAACGACCACGAACACTATATACCGGATGGTGAAGGAATAGCTTCCGGTAGTGGTTTAATAGATGAGACAAGTACGGCAACTACCTCCGGTGCAACCGGTGCTGCGAACAGTGACCCGAGGAACAGGTCGTTGTGTTTTATTATGAAATTATAAGAGGGTTTTATTATGCGGTTAATAACGGTAATTCAAATTGAGGTTGTTGATAGGGACGAGGGTGATGCGACTGCTGCACGTCTGCGTTCGCTGCTCGAACATATACCGAACTCGGCTGTCACTCATCAGATAAGCGACTCGATAGAGGGTTTTCAAACCAACGACGCAGGTGAACCGGTCGAATAGTTTTGCAAACCGTTTTGGTTCGATGGGTACGGCTGATGACAGACAGGGAAAAGTTAAAAGAGGTAGTTAATTTATACAAAGGGGCTAAAATTATGTTTGGCAAGGATTTTTTCAGGATATTCAGATTTGCACTCGAACTAATCAAGTTAATGATAAAAATATTTGGAGATGATGATGACCGAAATGAACTCGACAACGGCAACGGCACAAGTTTGTAGCATACGGATAATGTTTCCGGTGACGTCGGACGAACAGGCGATTGAGTATAAGAAGAAAATCTCAGCCGTGTTGGCCGATATACCCGATGCACGGATTGAATTCAGTTTAACTGATATTCCACCCCGTCCATCAATTAGGTAAAAATATGCCTTATACGTATCAAGAATTAGTGGATATTAGTGAGAGCAAATATAATACCGCTGGAATGTACTTAAACACTGTTCAAACTTTTCTCACTAAGACTTATGTCCATATACAAAATAGCCAATATGATGCTGCTGTATATGATTTATATGTTTCTGTAAACAATTTATACGGCGCTGTTAAGTATCATCATAATTATGGCAATTGGGGTACTAAGTGGCATTTGTGTAATGAGTTGTTTTTTCGAGCAGAACCCGCCGGCGGTGAAGAACTAACTATGACTGCAATCCTTGACGCTATGCAAAAAGCAGAACCTCATCAGCCTTTGATTTTTGTTGCTCTTACAGAGGCGTATAAATCAAGTGTATGGAACGCCAGTTTTGATGAGAATTTCTTTGGCGACTTAGTTAAAAAGTGGTCTATATGGGGATAAAATCACCTACAACTTACGGCGATTATTACTGGGCAAAGCAGGTCGAAGCTCAAAAACTGTTCGCCGACGACAGCGAATCACACATCGCCCCGTATGTCAAAGGTCTTTTAGGTGACATCCCACTGATTGATGAATTTCCGACGGGTATGAAAACTTTTATTGAGGGACTTCGTGAACCTACCGGATTTGCATTTCTGCCGTTTATGGCCGGTGTCGGAATCAATGCGATTGACGAAGCCCTTGACATTGCCTTTGAACCAGTTATGACCGCCCTAAAACGTAACTATGGCAAGCGGTTCAAATCGAAGTGGCTTACCGCTGCGGAAGTAAATTTGCTTTGGTCACGCCAAAAAATCACTGAAGGACTTTATGATGAAGTAATCGCCGCTGAAGGCTATGAGCAGGTTTTGGGTAACGCACTTTACGAATCGGCCTTACCGTATCCGACTGTTTCAGACCTTGTTTTATACAGCAGGTATAACGGAGACCCTGAAGCCCCGTGGGGTGAATTTCAAAAGTGGTTCAACATTTCACCTCGTGAATGGCCGGTTTGGAAATTTATAAACCAGCAACGACTCGACACCCTGCAATATCAACAATTATATAAACGTGGACTGGTCGATGCCGGCGAATTATCTTTTAGATTGTCCGAAATCGGCTGGCCTGTCGAAACAAGGCCAATGGTACAAGACCTGTCTTATTCACTACCGAACGCAATGCTTATGGTGCAGGCCGACCTGCTCTATGGCACTTCTGATGAACTGATACAGGCCGATATTGCAAAGGCCGACATCCATCCGGCTTATGCGAAACAGTATATGGACGCCGTTCTGACAAAACCGGCGTCCGGCGACATAATCGCATATATGCTTCGTCAAGACCCGAACCTTGCCGGTATCGAGCCGGAATTGCGTAAAATCGGCGTCCACAGCGACTACTGGCCGTTGTATAAAGAACTGGCATACCAAATACCACCTGTAGCCGACATCATCACTATGGCTGTTAGAGAGGCCTTCACACCTGCAATAGCGGAACGGTTCGGGCAGTATGAAGACTTTCCTGATGACCTTGCCGAATGGGCTGGCAAAAAAGGCCTGAAGCCGGAATGGGCGAAGCGATATTGGGCTGCTCACTGGTCACTGCCGTCGGCGAATCAGGGGTTTGAGATGCTTCACAGGGGCGTTATAGATAAGACCGAACTGGAGATGTTACTTCGAGCTTTGGACGTGATGCCGTTTTGGCGGGACAAACTTATCGACATCGCCTACAAGCGTGTTACCCGTGTTGATGTTCGCCGAATGTATAAGACCGGCGTCCTGACCGAAACAGAAGTCTATGAAGCAAATCTCGAATTGGGATACAACGAACGGGACGCCAAACGTATGACCGAATTTACTGTCATCAGTACGTTACAATCACTGGCTAAATTTACGACAACCGATGTCATATCAGCATACACAAAACGAATGATTGACCGTACCGAAGCGGGCGGCCTGCTGCGTGACTTAGGCGTCAAATCGAACGATGTTTCATACATCCTGGACACCGCCGACTATAAACGACAGTGGGCGTTGACCGATGTCAAAGTTGCCGGTATTAAAAACCTATACAAAAAGAGGCAGTATGACGCCGACAAGGCAAGAGAACAGTTGTTTGCACTTGACCTCCCGACCGAACAAATTGACGCACTTATGGACACTTGGTGGTATGAAATCAAGGCCGAACCGGTGCGAACGTGGACAACGGCACAAACCGTATCGTTTGTCAAGGCCGGATTGATAACTCCAGCCAGAGCAATTCGTGAGCTGCGAACAATCGGGTATGATACCGAGCATATAAATATCTATATGCAGGGGGTGGAATGAACGACAAACAACAATTACAAAAGGCGGTTAGTGACCTGAAACAAACACGTATTGAAATAAAAGACCGTATCAATGCGGCTGTTGAAACAACCCGCCGGAATCGGCAAGCCGAAAAGGTGTCACAGAACCGTCGGAGCTGATAACGCCCTTATCGTATCGACGGCATAATTGTTTTCGCAGTCGATAAACTTTGTATGTATCCGAACGGTGGCGGCCTAACAACCCTTTGAACGACGGCCATAAATCCTGTTCGTAACAATCAGGGCTTATCTTCACGGCGTTTTTTCGCAGACCTTTGGTGACGTTTTTTTCGCCAACGGTATAATCTTTTAATCCTCGAATAGATACCTGATTTGTAGTGTTTTCGAGCTTTAGTAACCCTAAACGCCGTCCGTGTATCTTGTTTTGCAATCTGCATAATCCCGCCTCGTTTACTAACAGTGAATCTGTATCACAATAAAAATAATTTCCTTTGCCGGCCTGTTTCATCAGGCTGTATAAATACATTCGGGCATACGCCGTGACGTGAGACGCAATCGCCGGAAACGAATTAAAAGACTCATCATACCCCGTCAACTCGAAAATTTCGCCCAGCAAATACCGGATTTGATAATGCCGATTTGTTACCGAATCATAACAATCTTCAATCCTATCCGGTTCGTTCGGACACTTGCCGACCTTTTCCCAGTTTTCGGCCTTTTGTCCGAATTTGCCGTAAAGACTGTTCATCAGGTATTTGCAAAACTGCTCGTATTGCTTAACACCATCAGCCTTGTAAATCATTCGCAATTTATAAAATGCGGTGACATAGGAACTGAAAATATCGCCCTGTTCGTAAACGGCATACCTGCCGACTTCGATTATATGTTTGTGTTCAAGGGCATATTTCAATTCGGGCGTTGTCAAAACGCCCCAAAACTTTCCGATGGGAAATATCAGTTTGTCACGCTTAACGGCATAAACCGGTTCATCGGTATTCAACAAAACCTCTGCAACCACCGACGAATCTTTGAGAAGATTTGCAAGACCTGTTTTCGACGTTGTCTGCGAAATGCGTCGGTACTTAACCGGATATAGATTGTGCGACATAACAAAAGGATATAAGCTATTGACATCCAAAACATAATAGTTTTCATTTTTCAAATCTCCAATATAAAAACATTCACAGCGACCCCCCTTATAAGACGCCCGCTCAAGAGCAATCGCTTCAGCGTTATTGTGAATCCAGATTTTGGTTTTATAGTGACCGAACAAATAAGCCGCCATTGCAGTCGAGGCAATCGTATAACACAAACGACTTATCGCCCTGCTTTCCAAAAAGTCAATGAACTGTTTGAAGTTAAGATATTCAATCTCAACGTCACGCCTGCAATATGTTTTCAAGGCCTCCTGGCTGACCGACTCGAAGTCAACGGATAATTTTGGCAGGCCGATACGACGTCCCGTTTCAGCAATTGACTCTCTGAACCAATTCAGGGAATCAACGAAGACAATCGAGCCGGACTTGCTGCGAACCGTGAGAATCGTTGTCAAGCCCGCATTATGGAAAAACTTTAGTTTGAATCCGGCGGCGTTAAGGTGTTTCCAGCCGCCGGCAACGGTGAAATCGAATACGATGTTGCGGGCGATAACCCATAACTTTTGCTTTCGATGAGTATGCTCGAATACGAACCGCCAAAAGACATCGACATCATCGAAATACAACCATTGAAGCTGCGACCGGTGACGGCCATATTTTCGCTGCCAGTAACAAGCCCACCCTAACCGGAAAATTTGCTCGATAGAACCATCAGGTAATTTTGTTGCGAAAGTTTCCGTATCGAAAAATAATAAATGTCGGGGCATTGCCAAAGTCTTCTCACGTTTCAGGACGTGACATTTCCGGTCGATTGAACTCACGGACTCACCTGTTGAACCGCCGTCCAAACCTGCAATCCGGTTAATTCAGCCGGCTGATATTTTTCATATTCACCCCAACTCGACACAACCTGCGACTCGATTTGGCCGACCGCTAACGGCTTATCCGACATTATGTTGATAAAACGGTCTGTAATAGGTTCACCCGCACGTAACCTCGACTGTACTTTAACCTTATACATATATTCACGTGACATATTCCACTCTTTTATTTCGGCGGTTTGTTTTGCAGGGACGTAACCTTTGCGAACGTATCGCACACGCCCCTCTTTGGCCTCGATTTGATTCACATTCCGCCAGTCGGCCAACATATCGGTTCGACGATAAGACAAACCGATGTCCGCCATTTTTGATATGAATTTTGTAGCGGATAGACCCTCTCGAAAAGCAACCCGCATCCTTGCAATCGCTTCTGCCCGTACAACGCCCATTTCTCAAGCCCTCGTGATGATATAACGAATGTTTCCTACTTATCCGACTATTAACCTATAAACATTGATATATCTTCTGAGCGAGCTTGTCAAGCTCTAACAAGGCATCGTGCAGGGTTAAAATCGACTTGGACAGCTTCGGATTGTATTCGCCAATCAGAAGCAACGCCCGCTCAAGGTGAACTGTTTGCCATTCAAAATTCCGGTGAACACCCTCAAACTGCTCTTTTAGCCTGCCTCTTGTATTTCCTGCCATTTTATCAAATCCTTTTTATTAAAAGTCGGGGGCGACTCCGTGTCCACCCCCGACCGGAGGGGAGAAAGAAAACTTATGCTATCCGTTCATAACATCCCTTGCGGCATCGACTGCCTCGGCAATTTGCTCAGGTTTGAAATCCCGCTTCGCTATCGCAAATAGCTCTTTTGTTTTTTCGGCGTCCGGAAACACCCGCAACTCATAAGATGAATTTATGTCGTTTTCGAGACCGTGACGTATTGCCATAAACGCAGTGGTCTTGAAATCGGACTCACGCTTGCCGATTTTGCGGGCAAGCCGCTTGCCACAAATAAACAACTGAAATCCCTCATCCGTTACAACCGGTGCGGCAATCTTATCCGATGGCTTGCCTTTGTACTTGCCCTCAAGCAGGATAGGTTCGCCGACGACGACGAAGATAATCACTTCGCCGTCACCTGATAAAAATGTTATGTCACCACCACCAAACTCCTTCATTTTTGATTTCCAACTCATAACCAAACCCTTTCAAAAATTATAAATCACAACCTTCGTCAAAACCAGCCTCGATAATTTTCTTCAAAACAGCGTTACATTTTTCGTCCCACTTATCCGCCGAACACAAAAGTTTACGCATCTCCGCATCATTCAACCTCACAATAAAAATAGTGCTGCTCTCCCGTGTCACTTTCATAATGTCACCTCTAAAAAATTGCCCACCATCCGCCCGCTTTTCAGCTACACCAGTTTTAGAACCTTCACCCTGCACTTGTTACCACTGCAAAACTATTAGCTCCCAACGTATGAATATCGGCATCCGTAAACGGAATAAGCCTGTATTCCTCCTCAGGAAATCTCATAAGCTCAACCATCTCAATAATCGTATGACACTTAACCATAAAAACCCGTCCAATACCCTCTTTTTTCTTTACTACATAAACCATTCTAAAGCCTCCAATTTTGTTACATCAAAACAATAAAACATAAAACCGACAATACAAATATGTCACGAATAGTAATCTCAGTCGCCATAATTTCAACCCCTCTCTATACCACCTCAATCATAACCGTACAATCGTTGCCGGATACATACATTGACCGACCGACAAAAACCCGTGACTTTGCTAAAAACAAACTACTGAATCCGGCAAACTTTACGACATCAGACCATCTCAACTCACGAACAATGTATTTTGATTTGGCATCCAACAGGTATTCTCTTACCGAATCAATCGAATCCGCAAAAACAAAATGAACTATCCTGTCACCCGTTTTTGACTTTGCTAAATACCAAACGTATTCTCGTTTTGAATCCATAATGTCACCCTACCTCATTTTTGCAATCATCACGTATCCGGCAACACCATTACCTGTTTCAACAGACAAAATCTCACCAACCGGCTCGCCGCACATCCTAAAACTACTACCTACCAGCTTCTTACATTCAGCCGTTATCAATACATCAACTTCATCATCAGTATCAACTGAATACAACAAATCCTTCGTTACCATATCCCGTCCAACATTTATGTAACTTACTTTATACATTTCCAAACTCTCCAAAAATATAAATAACAAACCAATTCATTCCAAACACCATCACTATTTATAATATATCATATACTCGACAGAAGTCAAGGCTTTTTTAGGGATTTTTGTAAAATATATCAAGATTTTTCTTGTCGTGAACTATTTTCTAAATGTCACTATTGATGTCACTAATGACGAAAGACGTAAGTCATTGCTGGGACTGTATTTAAGTACGGAAAATGGCTGGGTTTGAGTGTGTGTCCGCAGGA
>Ga0210003_1004948_pt1 | contig 10359 bp, 11 predicted proteins | sample LantaG_FD_182804 | JGI IMG/M metagenome (GOLD analysis project Ga0210003, IMG submission 182804) | Deep subsurface microbial communities from Baltic Sea to uncover new lineages of life (NeLLi) - Landsort_02402 metaG (SPAdes) (version 2) | ecosystem: Environmental > Aquatic > Marine > Oceanic >...
TTAAACACCAAAAAGATTTTTTAGAAGAATTAATAATTGTTCACGGTAATGAAGACACTTTAATCTCATTTCTTTCTTCTTATGATTTTGAAGATTTAAATGTTCGTTTAGAGTCTTGGAATGAGTCGCCTAATTTTGCAAGTCAAGTTAATTACGGTGTAAAAGTTTCTAACTCAAAATGGTGTTCAATTTTAGAATTTGACGACGAATACTCAAATATTTGGTTTAAAAACGCAACTAAATATATGGACATTTATAACGATGTAGATGTTTTTCTACCAATAGTTGTTGATGTTGATGATAAGTTAGTTTTTGCGGGGTTTACAAATGAAGCCACTTTTGCCGCAAATGTTTCTTCTGAGATTGGGATTTTAACAAATGAAACTTTACAAACCTTTCAAAACTTCCAAATTTCTGGTATGGTATTTAGTAAAGATAAATTTTTAGATATGGGTGGTTTAAAATCCAATCTTAAGTTGGTTTTTGGTTATGAATTATTTTTAAGACTTACACACAATTCTTTAAAAATAATGACTATTCCAAAAATTGGATACAAACACATTAATTTAAGAGAAGGTTCAATTTTTTGGAACTACAAAAATGGGGAAGAAAAAATGACACAGGACGAGGCAATATTTTGGATCGAATCGGCAAAGAAAGAATATTTCTACAACAATGACAGAGAAATAAAATATGAATCTCAAGAAATTTAATGTCTGAAAATGAAACGGATTTAGCTTTAGAAAAGAAAAAGAAAGGTAGAAAACCAACAACAAATAATTATTTTGATGAAAGAGAAGAAACTGCGGTAAGATCGTTTTTAGTTGCTGAAACTCAAGAAGAAAAAAATAAGATTTACAACGAGTTTTTAAAAGAACCTTTAGATAAAATGATATCCTCAATCATAAGAAGATATAAATTGTATAGGAGAGATATGAATTTTGAAGAGGTTCATACTGATACACACTCTTTTCTTATGACCAAAATTGATAAGTTCAAGCCTTCAAAAGAAAAGAAGGCTTATTCTTATTTTGGTACAATTTGTAAGAATTATCTTATGGGTCAAATCATGAAAGATCAAAAAGAAATGAATCGAAAAATTTCTTATGAAGACATATCTTATGATTTGTCAAATAGACCTGATTTTTCTTACACTATAGAGGAAGACGATATGACCTCAGAAATTATAATAAAAAAATTTTTAGAAAAATTAAAAGTAGACTTAGAAGAATCTATTATTAATGAAGACGAAAAAAAATTAGGATCCGCAATTTACGACTTGTTTGAAAACTACAGTTTAATTTTTCCTGACAGTAATAACAACAAGTTTAATAAAAACATAATACTTTTTGAACTTCGTGAAATGACGAACCTTTCAACAAAAGAAATTAGGACATCAATCAAAAAGTTTAAAAAGTTGTATTTTGATTTAGTCCAAGAAATATTAAAAGACTAATATTTATAGGTATGCCAAGACCAACAAAAAAAGAAATCAATCTAAGTAAAGAGTCAATGTTATCTCTAATGCAAGAGATTTACAATGAACTTGTTGAGCAAAGAAATACCGCAATAAGAATTCAAAATAAAATGTTGACAATGATGAAAGAACCTGAGGATATGACACTTATTGGTCCCGTAATCGAAAAACAACAAAAAATCATTAACGACTGTGTTGAAAAAAAATTAACTTTGGCTAAATTGCAGTCGGGAATATGGCAAAAAAGTAGTGAAAAAGAACAAGATTTTACTTTATCTGATTTAGATATTAATGATGAGACATTTCAAAATTTACTAAAAAAAGATGTAGAAAGCGATGGTAAATATAAAATGACAAAATAATTTTTTATGGCTATAGATGTAAACGAAGATGTAAAGGAGATTTCAAAAAAAATAACTACCTATCAACAATACAAAGGTTTTAAAGAAAATTATAACTTATTAAAAACAACTGGAACAACCATGTTTCAGGCCGACAAAAAGAAAATTGTTGATCAGTTAGATAAATATAATAGACAAAAAAGAAAACAAGATAACACTTGTACTCCATTTTTAGAACATTTAATACAACAACTACAAAAATTAAAAGGGTCAGGATTAGACACTGATAAATTTGTAAAAAAAATTTATTTAGATTCTTTAAAAGATACAAAAAAAGGTATCATTGAGTTATTAGTGGCATTAACTAAAGAATTTTTAAACTGTGGTGAAAATCAAGCGTATAATTTTAACACATCATTTTATATTCCTGTTGCCCAAATTGATCTTTTTGGTGTACTACAAACATCACCAACAGACAAAATAGGTAAATTTTTTTATGAGCAAAAACCTGAGAATTTTCAACTATATTCATCAAACCCTACTAAGGAACCATTTTCTATGAATAGGGAGTTGTATAAAAGAACTCAAAATTTAAATCAATCATTTTCATCCACTGCCGGTGGTAACTATATTGGAACATCATTACAAAATTTACTTGATATAACATATGTTGAGAGTTATTCAGATCCCATAACTTTCCAACCAATACAAGGTAACTTTTTTAAAATTGATTTAAAACCAAGACAAACATTCCCAACAATTGACGAATTTTTAAATGATTACTATTCGTCCATTAATGTTTTAGAATTTAAAACATTATTTACATATTTAGTCGATTTATCAACTGGCGCAATTTCTTTTGCTCAAAATGAAGGAAAATCTAAATTAGCTTCGTTACAAAAAGTTATGGCAATTAACAGAAGAATTTCTTGTTTATGTTCCGACACAAAAAAAGAAATTTCAGTAAATAGTAACGCTAAAATTTCTGAAATTGATAACACCACAGATTCTTTCTTTGAATTAACCGATGTTGAATTAAGAATTATTGAACAAAACATATCAAATATAAAAAAGGGTGTTATGGAATTTGAGGATTGTGAAAATGTACAAATTCCTTTAAATGTAGATGCGACTTTAACCGCTTTAGATAATTTAACTTATAATGAAGAAACTAACAACCAAAATGAGATTGATGATGCTTTAAATATTTTATTCCCGACTAGTGATCAAACATTTAAACCTTCGTTAAATAAAGAATTTTTAAAACAATTCTTAAATGCCATGGCGGCATCAATACTTTCACCAAAAACTATTTTACCATTTTTAACAATGGCATATGCCACTAATCAACCAATACCCGCCGGAGTAAATGGGATTGAAAAATTTTCAAGGGATTATAGAAGTTTTTACATAAAATTTATTTCAGGTCTTTTATCTATATTAACGGAAAAAGTTTTTAAAGAATTAACTAAACTAATATTACGATTAATTTCTTTCATAACTTCTGATATTGCTCAAGAAAAAAGACAAAAAAAAATGAAAATGATTTTGTCTATAATCGCCCTAATTGGGGGTACTCGTAACTCTATTTTAGATGCTGGAGAATGTAAGTCATGTATTGATGAATTATTTAAATTACTAAATTTAGCGATCAATGTTACAATGGCTAAACTATCATCCATCAACCCTGGAGGTGAAATACCTCTACCACTTTTATTGGCGTCAAGAGCATTGGCGGGATATTCCCCAACAAGAGCATTTATGAACACTATGTCAAACCTTGAGGACATAGGAGTGCCTGTTGGTGATATGCCGGATGGCAGTCCAAATAAATTTGTGGCATCTATTTATGCAATGTTAATAGCTCAAGACGAAGAAAAAGCCGAAAATGGAAAAGTCGCAGCTGGCGTTCCAGCATTAACCGTATTACCAACAGGATTAACAATACCAGCAACTTCATATGGAAAATCATATTGATTTAGATAAGAAAAGAGTCCAAGCGGAGGAAATCTTAAAGATTATTAAAGATTATAAAGAAAAATCCAATAAGGATTTACATACCGCAATGGAGTTTATAAATGAAGACTTTAAAGTTACAAAAGAATCTATAATTAAATTAACGCACCATTTAGATTCGTTAGAAAATACTTATAATTTAATACATAAAGAATATACCGAAAGGATTAAATCAAAATGAGCGAATTAAAAGTAATATTTCAAGGATATGTAATTAACAATCAAGATCCTTTGATGTTAGGTCGTATTAGAGCTATACCAATTGAAGAAACCGAATCTGCTCTTTTACCTGATAATTGGAATCCTGAAAAAGACATATGGACTGAAAGAGATCCATTAATTTATTTACCGTTACTTCCTTACTATTTGAGTCAAGTACCGAAAGAAAACGAATATATTCATATATTCTATTACAACACAAGTCAAGTTGTTGATAATACTAAATTTTACATTCAAGGTCCAATTACAAGACCACAAAATAATAATTTTGAAAATTGGCATAATTCAGAATCAATGTTAGCCAGTGGTACATTTTTAAAACAAGCGAATAACATTAAAGATCCTTTAAGTTTTGAAATTAAAGGTCAAGCCAAGGGAATTTACCCTGAACCAGGAGATAACTCTTTATTAGGTAGAGGTACCGCAGATGTTATTGTAAAAGAAGATGAGGTTTTAATAAGAGCGGGAAAAAACATCAAAACTCAAACTGCAGGGTTTAACTTACCAACCCCAAGACAAAGTAGAAGTTTTCTTCAGTTATCAAGTTTTTCTTTAGAAAGAAAAGAACTAGATCCTTTAAAACAAACTTTATTCTCATCAAAATCTCAATTAGTTAAAAAATTAATTGAGTGGGAGATTACAAATGAATTCCAAATTACAGGACCAACTCCAGGTGGTGGGATAACAGGTACAACAGTATATAACGGAAATATTAAATTATATTCTTTATTACCTAAAGATCAGACCAAATCTACTGAGGTTAATATTAACACCCCTTTGGATGCTTTTAAAAGTGGTCCAGAATATACATTAGAATTTACAGGTAAAACAAAAGATGATGGTATTAAATTAATTAATCAATTCATTGGTGGAGTTAATAAAGGGAAAATCACTATTGAGGGGTATACTCAGTTTCCTTTTGAAAATGACACAAAATTAGAAAAACAATTCCCATTTTATTTTAGGCCTACAAAGAATAATATAGACAAACTTTCTTCAACAGCCGCAACAGAATATAATATGGTGAATGACTTCTTTAAGAAAGTTAAATTATTACCATCAGATAGGCAATTTGGAAGTGCGTTAGTTTGGGCTCAAAATGTTATTGGTCAACAATTGACAAAAGAAACATTAACACTAAAACAGATTGTTTATAATCAAAACCCTGTAACTTACGGAACTATGGCTGGTGATTTTTTATACCTATTATCTCACAAAACGGACATTCCATCTAAGTCAAAAATTAATTTATTACCAAAAGAGACTTTATATGGTATTACCCAAGATTATTTCGTAAACAATTTGTTACCAAATACAGATCCTATGGTAAGAGGTAATGAATTAATGAAACTTCTTAAGTTGATTGTAGACTTTTTGGGGGCCCATGTACATAACATAAATGAGGCCCCAATACCAATTGGGACTGATGGTACACAACTCGGTGAAATTAGAAAAATTCTACAAGATGCGGATAACTCAATTTTAAATCAAAATATCAGAATTAATTGATATTTATTAAATAAAAGTGAATGTCAATCAATAACTCTTATTTTAATAGAAATAACACAATCATTTACCAAGATTATGCAAATACAGGAAGAAATCCAGTTATGCAACTATTTTATGGTGATGGAGGTCTTGCCAACCCTATAGGTTATACAAGATTTATTTTTGATTTAGATTTAACTCTCTTACAAGAGAAAGTTGCCGAAGGCATTATTTCTTTGAATTGCGGTGTTAGTGGGATGAATCATAAGTTAAAGATGACAAATACCTCAACATTCAATCAAGATTTGTTAAATACATCAATGCCCGATGGTAGTTTAAGGGCAACTTCGTTTGATCTTATTCTTTTTAGGATTCCTAATTTTGATTTTAATGCAAATCAACCACAATATTGGGACGAAGGCGTTGGTTATGATTTTTCAGATTATGGTGACCCGTTTGAATTTAACAAGGCGTATTCAGACAGGCCTTCAAATTGGTACCAAACAACAACAATTAAAAATTGGCAAGTACCTGGAATATACAATAATGAAAATTTAGGACCTGTTCCTTATTCTGCAATCACAATAGTTGACATTCAACATTTTGAATTTGGGAATGAGAATATCGAATTTGATATGACAAGTGAAATTAATCAAATTCTTACCGGATCTTTTATAAATCCTGCGGGATGGGGCATAGCTTATCTTCCTCAAGTAGAGAATTTAAGTGGTACAACAGGAACATACTCGGTAGGATTTTTTACAAGACATACTCAAACATTTTACGAACCTTACCTGTTAACGACATATGATGATTTAATCGAAGACGATAGAAATAACTTTACTTTAGGTAAATCTAACAAATTGTATCTATACATCTATGAAGATGGGGATTTTCAAAACTTGGACCAAAATCCTACAGTAACAATCTCCGATTCATCAGGCACACCAATTGTGGGACTTCAAAACTTACCATCATGTTTAAGAACAAAAGGTGTTTATGAAATTACAATACCACCACTTACAGGTTATAAAACTCCCTGTATGTTTACAGACACATGGTCAAATTTAATATTAAATGGTTTTACATTACCAAACCAAATAAATGAATTTACGGTATACCCTATTAAAAAATCCATACAAATTGGAACAAATACAAACGATCCGTTCCAATACGGATTTAGTTATTACGGATTAAAACAAAATGAACAAATTTTAAACACCGAATTAAGAAAAGTTGGTGTAATAATCAAACAAGCTTATACAACAAACAAACAGTTACCAAATATTAATGGTCAATATAGAGTTTATGTTAAGGAAGGTACAACGGAGGTAATTGTCCAAGATTGGACAAAGTTAAATAGAACGCCTAATGAGTACTATTTTATCTTCGATACAAGAGATAAAATACCTAACGAATATTTTGTTGACATCAAAGTAACTACATCAGGACAAGTTAATGTTTATAAACAACAAATTAATTTTACGATTGTTAATCAGAAAGTTGAATAACATAGTATTTATAAAGAAAAAATTATGGCTTTAGTTACATATCTTATAGGTCCCTGCGTAGGCGGACCATCAATACTAGTTGATTTTGATAGTTCATCATTACCGGCAGTCAATGGAAATTATTTTTTAACATTTACTGGAGGAACAATTTCTGGATGTTACGATATTATTGATAACGCAGAACCATCAACCGCTATCGATAAAGTCTTATCTATGTCAATAGACTATAGTGATTGTATAACTTGTCAAGCGGTCCCAACACCAACACCTACGGTAACTACAACCCAAACACCAACACCTACTGTAACTACAACAGTTACAAAAACCCCTACACAAACACCTACAGTTACAAAAACTCAAACACCAACGGTTACACCAACAAAAACGGTAACCCCAAGTGTTACAACAACTCAAACACCAACCGTAACAAAAACACCAACAAATACGCCAACCGTTACAAAAACACCGACAAATACGCCAAGTGTTACGCCAACAAAAACGGTTACACCAACCGTGACAAAAACACCGACAAATACACCAAGTGTTACACCAACAAAAACTGTAACCCCAACGGTTACAACAACAAATACGGTAACACCAACTGTAACAAAAACACCAACAAATACACCAAGTGTTACCCCAACAAAAACAGTAACACCAAGTGTTACACCAACAAAAACAGTAACACCAACTGTAACAAGAACTGCAACACCAACTATTACACCGACATTAACGCCAACGCCTACAGCAACAATAGGGGCGGTGACAATAGCGTTAGTTGGTAATTATTCTAGAGGTTCGGTAGGAGCTTATTATGTTGCAACTGCGGCTTCACCAGTAGATGTTAATGTAACAATAACTTTTATTGACACATTAGGTACGACTTCAGGTAATCCTGTTGTGATAAATGGTTCTGTTACAATATTACAAGGACAAACTGTGGGAACATCTTATTATAGTGTTGATGGTGACTATGATTTATTAAACGATACAAGTAATTTCACATCAATAAATTTCAGTTATTCAAGTCCAACCTCAATGATATTTGTTATAACATTAAACGATAATTTTAATGTTACACCAACTCCAACAGTTACACCTTCTTTCACACCTAATTACACATATTCTTCAGGTACCGAATATGTTGATTGTATTATTTGTGTTAGTGGAGCAACAACTGTGAATGTACCACACCCTGTGGCAGTTAATAACCAAGGAAATGCGGTCGTACAACTTGGGGCGGTTACTTTAGGTGGCCCTAACGGATTAAATAATTAATAATATGAGAAATTTAGATTCAATTATAAGGAAAGTAATTAGAGAGACTCACGAAGAAAACTCTCAGAGATATATGTTTTTTTCTAATTTAGAACAAATGAGAAGACAATGTGATATATTATTAGATATGGACCACGATATGATTGAGTCTATATTAGATAATGGTCACGATTGGGCTCAAGATCATATCTCAGAAGCTAAAAATAATATGGATCAAGTATTTGATTTTTTAATGAATGAAAAGGAAGGAGAAAATCATTCTGATGATATGATGATGTCTGAAGGAAGAAAAAAAACAGGCACTCCACTTTGTGCTCGTGGTAAAGCTTCGGCCAAATCTAAATACGATGTTTATCCTTCGGCATATGCTAATGGACATGCTGTTCAAGTATGTAAAGGAAAAATTAAAGGTCTTGATGGTAAAAAACATTGTTCGGGAGCTTATTGTTAATTTTTTTTTTAAAAATTTTTTTTATTCTAAATATTACTTATATTTGTAGTTAGAACATAAAAACTAACTATGAAAAAATTTTTAATACGAATCTACAAAAGATTTAAAGTCCAATTAAACAAAATTGGTAGGTCCTCAACAATGAAATCATATGAGGAAGTGGAACCGCACGAAAGAACCGCATTCAAAATATGTCTGAAATTAATATCCGATAAAGATTCTGAGTTCATGATTGCCCCAATGTCTCAAAAAAGATTTATAATCAATGAAAACTTAAATCTTTTTATTTTAATTGATTATGGGCGAGTTGAGATCACAAACCATATATTCCATTACGATGTAAGACTTTCAAATAGAGATTACGAGAGAATAACATATTTATATGATGTTGAGACTGAAAAGAGAAGATCTAATACTGAGATGACAATTAAGTCCAATATCAAAAATACTTTAGAGAAAGTATATGAAGCAATAAGTAAAGAAACCCAAAAAAACAAATAAAATGAAAAGTATATTTTTTGTATCTATTTTAACACTTACATTTATAAGTTGTAAGACATCTTCTCACACGCCTTGTGATGCGTACTCAATCAACACTAATAGTGAAGACAGTAGTATTGTAAGATCGCTTGATGTATTATCTGATTCTGCTGAGAATTGGACATCAGAACAAAAACAAGAGTTTGCTGAGGTATTCTTTATTGAGAGAGGTAAGTTTACAATTCCCGAAAAACCTATTGTTTTGAAAACTTTTAAAGGGAATTAAAATAAGTTGACCACTCTTGATCGCTTCCACTATCTAATGTGCAAAAGTATGGGTTACTTTCTGACGGCGTATATAAAATTACAAGTTTTCCTTGTGAGTTATCAACACCTATTGTTTTTCTGAATCTATTTAAATCAGGATTTGTTGCATTTAAAACTCTAACAAAAATTTGGTCTCCCTGTATCTCATATTCTTGGGCTACAGGGGAATCTTCCACATTCAAATAAAGTTTTTTAAATCCTTTCTCATTACTTAATCCCCCATACATATCTTGTTCACTGTCATAAGTCAAGTTCTCCAACCTTTGTTGATCCGCAGAACCCTGACAAAATAAATTTAATTTTTTGTCTGGCGTTGGTTGTTCCATAAGTAATGGTCTTACATTACCCATATGTGATTCTAAAAGTTGTTTAAATCTATTTGTATTCATAATCTTTATTTTTTTCTTGGGTTATAACTTGTCATTATAGGTTTTTGACCCTTACCTGTCTGTGTGTCTTTTTTTTCTGCAGTTCTTTTTTGTTGACACGCAGATCTTTTTTGCGAATCACTCATTTTACTAGCGACCCCTGCCGCCCTACATTTAGGGTATGATCCTTTAGAAGTATCTTGTCGTCCACAGGGAGGGTGTTTTCCGTCGACTTTACGACAAATGTCAACCCATGGTCCTTTTGGTTGAGAAGATCCCTTAGGTTTCTTCTTTTTACCAAACCAAACGGCAAGATCCTCATTTAATATTCCATTATCTGAAACCTCAACCCATTCATTAAATGGTACCTTTTCTGTGAATGGTTCCATTTTTTCTTTAAAAC
>Ga0210003_1004950_pt1 | contig 10356 bp, 9 predicted proteins | sample LantaG_FD_182804 | JGI IMG/M metagenome (GOLD analysis project Ga0210003, IMG submission 182804) | Deep subsurface microbial communities from Baltic Sea to uncover new lineages of life (NeLLi) - Landsort_02402 metaG (SPAdes) (version 2) | ecosystem: Environmental > Aquatic > Marine > Oceanic >...
CTCTCTCTCTCTCTCTCTCTCTCTCTCTCTCTCTCTCTCTCTCTCTCTCTCTCTCTCCACCCGAAATAGTCACCATCGCCAGTCATACGCTACATAGCACAAAAACAAGGGGGAACAAACAAAAGAAAGGGCAAACCCTCACGCCGCGGAGGGCCCGGCGCCCTGGTTCGTCACCCTCCCCTTGTTCTTGCCGCCGCCTCCTCCGTTTCCTCCTCCTCCGTTTCCGCCCTTCTGCTGCTGCCGCGAAGACACAGCAGCGGCGTCGGGCCCCCAGGGCTTGCCCTTCGCCGCGCTCTCCCACTTCGCGAGCTCCTCGACCGAGCGCGAGACCACCACGGCGACAAAGTGCGCGAGCGGCGGCACCACTTCCACCTTTGCCGCCTTCGCCGCCGGTGCCTGCTCCGCCGCGGCGACCTTGGCGAGCTCCTCCCGGCGCACGTTCGCGGCCACTGAGAGCTGCACCCAGGTCGAGGCCAGGACCTCCCTGTGCAGGGCCGCCATGCCGGCCTCGCGCGCCTCGTCCGCGTCGGCGCCGGCGGCGCGGGCCGCGGTGAGGGTCGCCAGCTGCAGGGCGAAGACGTGGTCGCGCGCCGTCTCGAACGGCAGCGGCGGGATCGCGTCGTTGGCCGCCGTCATCGCCCGGGCCATCGAGGCGTCGGCCTCGGGGTCGGAGAGGCCGCGGGCCTTGGCCTGCTGACACGCGGCGGTGCCTGCGGCGCCGATCGAGGTCGCCGCCGCTGCCGAGGTGGCGGCGGGAGGAGGAGGAGGAGAAGGCAGAGGCGACGACGCCCTTCTGGCCGCGGCGGCAGGAGCCGTAAAAGTGCCAGAAGCAGCAGGTCCAGGAGCAGGAGGCTGCCCTTGCGCCGTCTTCACCTTGGGGGGCCCGTTGCGCGCGCGCAGGGTTCCCTCTGCGAGGACGTGCATCAAAAACTCGCCGCGGTCGAACGCGGCGGCGGCTCCGGCGTTTCCGCTTCCACCTCTGCTCCCGCCAGAGACCTCCTTGCAGCGCTCGGCCGCGTCGACGATGGCGCAGAAGGCGCCCTCGACCGCCCCGCGCCCGCCGCGGCAGGCCAGGCGGCGGCGGGCCTCGACCGGGTCGAACAGCGGCGCAGGCATCGCCGAGCTCAGCTGCGAGAAGCGCGCCGCGGCCGGCAGGCAGTAGCCGAAGGCGTTGAGGAACACGTCGGCCCCGTCGAGCCCGGCGTCGTCGTCGCCGAACTCGGCGAGCGCGAGCTCTCCGATTGCACGCTCCCTCTCGCGCACCGCTTCGGTGGCGGCCGCGACAGCTGCGTTCGAAGCGGCGACGGCGGCAGGGTCGGAGAGGGCTCCGTGCCTCACAACCGAATTAACGCGGCGGAACTTCTCAGCCAGTCGCTGCTTGGCCGCGGCGAGCTCGGCAGCGACGGCCTCCGGGTCCACGTCCTTCTTGGCGGCCTCGACGGCGGCGGTGTCTTTCTTGAGGATTTTCCAGCTGTGCAGTAGGGAAAAAGGGAAGAGTTTTTTCATCTTCTTCGTGAGAACGACACCCTCTTCTCTCTCTCTATCGCTCCTTTCGCCGCTCTCTCTTTCCTTCTCTCTCCTTTCTCCCGCTCTTCGTCTCTGACTTACCGGTTCTTGACTGACACGTCAGTCCTCCCCTGGAGCATATTCGAGATCTCGACCCAGCCTGTGTTCTTCGCCTGCTCGCGGTAGATGGTGGCGTCCTCGTCGGGCTGAAAGGGCCCGAAAACGAGTCCCGGGGCGAGGAAGTTCATGTAGCGCCCGCGGCATGCAGTGCCACCATTCGGGACTTCATCCATCTTCAGCTCGATCGCCACGTCCTTCCACGGAAACCCTTCCGACAGCTCCTCCGGCAGCTCCTTCGCGTCGACCCACCCAGGCCTGCGGAGCCTCATGAAGTCGTTGTAGACCCTGAGCACCGCGGCCCTGACCAAGTCGTCGTCGAGGAGTTTCGGATTCCTGGGTTTAGGCATAGCGAGCAGACGCGGAGGAGCAGAGGGAAGAAGGCTCGGGAGTGGCGAGCGCGAGTGCCTGAGAGAAAGAGAGAAAGAGAGAGTTTGTTTTCGGGGGGGTTGGTTTTTGGAGAGAGAGAGACAAAAAAAAGTTTCAGTTTTCGGGTTTTTCTCCCTCTCTTTCTTGTCGAGGAGGTCGGGGTCGAAAAAGCGCGACGGTCACTCGACCGGTGGCGAAATGGACGCTGTGCCTCCCGCTTCAGCTCGTGTTTCCTCCACTTCCTTTCCACCTTTCCCCCCAATTCTCCCTCCACGGACCCTCAGATCAACTCACCTTGGTCGTAGCGAAGAGGCGAGGCTACTGGAGCAGCGGAAGAGGTGATTTCGCTCGGGCGGTGAAGAAGGAGTGGGAATTCGCTCGTTGGACGAAAAAAAGAAGTGATTTATAATATTAAATTTCTGCCGCTGCCTGTCGCTTTCAAAAAACAACTCAACCTCTTTCTCGATGAGAAACAACGCGTCGACCGTCGTCGCTCTTCTCCAACCCAATCAAAAGATCTAAATAAAACAACGCTCTCTCGAAAGAAAAAAGAAGAAGCCTTCTTCTCCTCAATTCTTGAACGAGAGACAACATACGTCTTTTGTCTTGTCGAGAAAAAAATTCGTTTCACCGACAAAGCGCAATTGACTAGCGAGCAGTGGCCATGACGAATGGAGAATCGTCACGAGGAGATCTGGTCGTCGTGAATCGTCAGATTCCGAAACCATTCTCTTTTTTTCGAAAAAGAAAAAAATCACCCGTCGCGCCGCTGCTGTTCGCCGCGATCTCTTCTTTCTCGCACATACTGACGTAGCAGAGCAGGCCGGCGTCGCTTAGCGCGCTCATCTTCTCCCAGGGGCCCGCGTCGCGGCCGCACGAGAGCATCAGGTCATCGGCGCGCTGCGGCACGGAAAACGGCGGACTGGCGATGATGTCGGCCTTGGCGCCAGGGACGGCGGCGGGGGCGGAGACCGCGGCAGCCGCCGCCGAGGAGAGCGGAGAGTACCGGCGCGGGCTGCTAGCGCCGGAGCGAGCAGCAGTTTGGCGTTGTTGGTTTTTTGGGGCGGAGAAAAAGAAGGAAAGACAGAAGGGAATTGAGAGAGCGTCGACGAAGAGTGAGCAAAGAGAGGGAAAAGAACTCTCTTTCGTTTACTTCGGAAAAGGAGAAGCAGAAGAGTCTTAGACAAAAAAAAAATCTCTCCAACTCTCTCTCTCAAACGCCTCCCCGAACAGCGCCGACCGGAACTCTGGTAGCTTCTCCGCGTTGGGGGATATCCAGGCGCCCGTCGAGCGTGCTGGGAAAGGGACGCGGCCGTCGGGGGTGCGGGCGAGGACGTCTTTGGCGCTGGAGAAGAGGTTTTTTTTTCCGGCTTCGTTTTCGGTTTTTTTTTTTTCGGAAAGAACGAGAGAGAGTGGAGAGGGGGAAGAAGAGTTGTGAAAAAGAAGAGGCAATTGCTCATCTCTCTCTCTCTCCTTCTTCTTCGGCAAGCGGCACTACTGCCGCGCACTGGGATCTCTATGAGCTTGTACTAGGCTCCACCAAAGAGATCAGAGGGAAAGAAACAGCTGCGGGCAGGCGGGCACGACTTTGGAGGCGGAAGCGACGGCGGCAGCTCCAGCTCGAGTGCAGCTGCAGTGGAAGGAGAAAACTCAACCTCTTCTTCGACCCCGACTTTCCAGAAGAAAAACCCTCGAATCCAACCTCCTACTGGCGCCCAGTTTGAAACTATTTTTTGTCATTACGTTCTTCACATGCACCTTCTCGTTCCGCATCTGGTAGGCCGGGGGATGAGCTGGTGAACTGGTAGGACTTTTCGGGGGGCGAAGTTGGTGGAGGTGGAGGAGTTGATTCGAGCGTGGCGGTGAGTCTTTTTTTCACTTTTTTTTCAGCAGCGTTCTTCTTCTAGCAAAAGAGACCAAAAACTTTCCAAATCGACCTCCTGCCGGCTTCCAGCTTCAAACTGTCATCTTTACGTTCTTCAAAGGCACTTCCTCGTTCCGCACCTGGCAGGCCGGGGGTCGAGCTGGTGGCGAGGTAGGACTTTTCGGGGGGCAAAGTTGCTCGAGGCCGCAGAGGAGTTGATTCGAGCGCGGCGTTGAATTTTTTCTTTTCGCTTTTTTTCCTCTTCTAGCAAAAGAGACCAGCTGCTGCTCGACGAGGAAGAAGACCGTTGTATCTCCCTCTCAGCACTTCTGTTCGTGGTCTCCGCCGTGGTGCTGCCAGGGAGGCTTCGTCGTCCTCGGCCTGGGCGGAGAAGAGAGAGAAGAGAGAGAGAAGAGAGAGAGAGAAGTGATAGAAGAAGGAGAAGAGAGGAACGAAAACGAAACTGAAAAGAAAAAAGAAAAATCTCACATTCGGAAAAACTTGAGAAGGAAAAAATGGGTCGGAAGATGATGCCGCCACCACCTGCACTCGACCACGCCGTAATCCGGAAGGCTCACAGCATGATCGCGTCTAGCACCGAATTTGATGATAAGCTGAAAGCACAGATGCGCCAAGCGCTCATGTCGAAGGAGTGGAACCCGGAAAAAGGCACGTTTTTTTTCTTCTTTCTCTCGCCGCCGCCATCGTCGTCTGTCGTTCGCCCTCATTCCATTCGTTCTACTCTTTCCAGACGAAAAGAAACCTCTTTCAATCTCTCTTCTCCTTTCCTCTTCAATCAAATGGCGAGAAAACTAAGTACTCGTGCCGCTGACATAGAAATGAAGCCCCAAAATTCTCTCTTTCAACCTAAAAATGGACAGTTTCGATCGAAGCGTTTGCCACAGCATTGGCAGCCAGAGTGGCGTCGGCCTCGGCGTCAACTGTCAGCGGCGACGACGTGACCAGCGCGTCTCTGAAGTGTCCTATCACCCAAGAGCAGTGCACGGAGCCCGTGACTGTGAGTAAAGGGGAAGAAGGAGGTGGAACGAGCAAGATTCATCCAGAGAGAGCGCGACGGCTCTGTTTTTTTCTTCTTTCTTCAGAAGAAAGAAAAAAGGAACGGATTTTTTTCTTTCTTTCTTTGATTTTTTTCCGCCTCCGGCCGTCTTTGCTCTACCCCACTCTCAGACCCGGTGCTCACCGAACCATCATCAAAATCTCTTTTCCGCCAGACCGCCTGCGGCCACGTCTTTGAAAAGGGCGCCCTCTTGAAATACAAAGAGCGAGGAAAGAGCAACTGCCCCAGTTGTCGTGCCCCTGACGCGCTCCCTTTAGAGTTATTCGTCACGACCGCTCTTCTCAAAGGCCAAAAACCTTCCTCCCGCTCTTCTACTTCTTCCTCCTCTCCTCACCCCCTCGAATGCGGCCTCTGCGGCGACGACCTCATGCGGTTGCCCGTGACGCTCCCCTGTGGAGACAGCTATTGCCTCCGTTGCATACTTTCTCATTTTCACAACACCGTCGAGCTGGAAAGGAAAGCGGAAGAGCTCAGATCAGGGCGCGGGAGGCAAAAAGTTCATCCCAAAATCTGCCCTCGTCGCTCTTGTGGGATCGACTGCTCGTCCTTTTTCAGCAAGCTCCGGGTCAGCGTCGAGCTGCGACAGCGCGTGGCCGCTGCCAGGGTGGCCAAAGGCGAAGACGCGGAGAGAGCCGAAGACGTCCTGCTGGCTCTCGACTTTGCTGCGCCGACCCCGGCCGAGGTTCTGTCCAAGGCGCTGCTCGAGGTCAAGCAGGTCCTGCGAGAGAGGGTCGGTGCCGGCGTGGAGCCGCGGCTGATCGACTCTGAGCTCGAGCGGCACCTCGACGAGAACGACTTCAAAGTCCTCGCCGCGGCGATAGCAGTGGAGAGGCAGTTAAACGCCGAGGAGAGGGTTTGGAAGAACATCTCGCGGGAGAGGGCGGCGGCGGCAGAGGTTGAGGTGGGGGTGGCGGTGGCAGCAGGAGGAGGAGCTGCTGAGGTTGCCGAGGTCGAGGTTTTGCCCGAGTCCCTTGCTGCTGCTTCTGCCGCTGCCTCTCGTCCTGCTGCTCGTCGCCAAGGGCCCCGGGAAGGGGCTGCCGCGTCCGTTGCGGTGGCCTCTTCAGCTGCCGCTGCTGCTCCTGTTGCTTCTGCTCTTGCTGCTTCCACCTCTGCACGCGCTGCTGTTGTTGCCTCTGTCCCACCGGAAGCAGCTCGCCCAACACGCGCCGCCACGATGCTGGCGGCAGATGCTGCCGTCGCGATCCCCGTCGTTGATGGGCCAAGGGGTGCTGCCGTGGCCGCTGGCCCTGTCGGGCGAGGGCGGAAGCGAAAGCAAGAGAGAAGAGGTTGTTTTTCTTCTTCTTCTTCTCTCGCTCACTCTTCTTCTTCTTCTTCTTCGCCTCCATCGATCGCGGCGGCGGCGCTTCGAGAAATGGCCGCCGCCGCTGCCGCTGCCGCCACCGCGACGGCGGCGCCACCGCCCGCTGCGCTGTCTTCCACATCCCCTCCCGGCGCCGTGAAGCGAAGCCGTCGTGCCATCGCAGCGCCAGCAGCGTCGCCTCGGGCGTCGAAAAAGGTATTTTTTTCTTCTTCGATTTTGCATCATCGTTCGTTTTCTCTCTCTTTCTCCATAAAGATCTCTCTCTTTCCTTCTTCTAGTTCTTGAGAGCTCAAGGTCTACAGTGACGATGCTGTGATGCGTTCAAAGAACAATTAAAAAAGAGAGCAGAACAAGGAGACCGCGGCTTTTCCGAAAGTCTTGCCGTCGCCGTCGTCGCCGTCGTCGATCGTTTCTGACCTCCACCTCACCTCTTCTCTCTTTTTCCTCCCTCCTTCGCTCTCGACAGGCCCGGTCTTCTACTCCCACCACCCCACCAAACCCATCACACCAGGCCGGCTTCGCGCTGTTGGAGAAAAACGTCTACGTTGGGAGGGGACTGAGGCTGCCCCTCGACGTGCCGGCAGACGCCTGTGGATGCAAATCGGGGAAAAAGTGTGGCAACGCGTGCGAGGGAAACAGCAAGGCAAACACCGAGTGCCCTCTCGGCGCTTGTCCCTGCGTCGTACGAGGGGAAAAAGGTGACCACTGCGGCAACCAGCGCATCGCTCGCCAGCAGGGTGCTTCGGTGGAGGAGAGGCCGGCGGGCCCCAAGGGCATTGGGCTCTTCGCTCTCGACGCGATCAAAGAGCGCGAGTTCGTGATCGAGTACACTGGAGAGGTCATGGACGACGGCGAGCTCAGTCGCAGGAAGAGGGACTACGCCAAGAACAAGCAGCGTCGTTACTATTTCATGGCCCTGGGTGGCGGCCTGACCATCGATGCGACGAAAAAGGTTGAGAGGTTTTTCTTTCCGTTTTTTTGTTTTGGTTCTCTTCCTTTCAGCTTTTTCGTTCTCTTCTCCAAAACTCCTCTCTCTTTCTCTCTCACTTCCTCTCTTTCCCCAACTTTCTTTTCCCTCTCTCTCCCACTCCAACTTGATATCCAAAAACAGGGCTCTCTCGCGCGCTACGTCAACCACTCGTGCGACCCCAACTGCGAGACGCAGCAGTGGATCGTCGAAGGGAGGCCTGTCATGGCGCTCGTTGCGCTTCGAGCCATCGCCGCCGACGAAGAGCTCTCTTTTTCTTACAACTACGAGCGCTTCGGGGAGGAGCCAATCAAGTGCCACTGTGATGCTGCCACCTGTGGCGGCTTCCTCGGGAAAGGGAGGCGCCGCAGCGGCTCCCGAGCTGCTGATGCTGCTGCTCTGGGGGCGCCTCGGCCGCCGTCCACCGCCGTCGGCGGCAAGCGAACGAAAAGGGCGAAAGCGAACAGCAGAGTGCTCCCAGCCCCGCCCTCGCGCGCTCCTCGCACCGCATCACCACCCCCTCGGATCCCTCCTCTCTCGCGCGCTCGTGCTCGCAGCTCAAAGAAAGCAGCGCCCTCGAAGAAGCTCGCAGTGAAAAAGGCTGCTTCTCTTCTCCGGTCCAACAGCAACAAGAAGAAGAGGACGACGACGATGAAGAAAAAAACAGCTCCCTCCAACCGCGTCGCCGCCGCCTCCACCTCCGCCGCTCCGTCCAAGGGTGGCGAAGACGACGAGCCATCGCCGCTGCATATTCTCTGGACCCCGGAGGAGGACGCGGCGCTCCTGGACGCCGTCGAAGAGGGGGGGTGCCGCTTCTACCAAAAGGCTGACTTTGAAGCGGCAGTCAAAAAAATGCCCAAATCCTCCCGGCGGCCGCAGCCGTGGACCTGGCTCTGCCTCTGGCGCAGGTGGGAGAGTCTCTGGAGCTGGAACCTCGAGGCCCTTCACGCGCGCTTCAACCCGACGGGGAAGAGCAGGACGGGCGCGGCGCGGACGGAGAAGTACTGGCGCTGCAGGCCCCCCAAGAGGAGGCCGAGGAAGAAGAAAAAGGCACCTGCGTGGGGGAAGGAGAAGAAGAGGCCAAAGGCCAAGGCAGGGTGATTTGTGGGCACGAAAAGGGAGGAAAGGAGTTGATCTGAGTGCGCTGCGCGTTTCGCTCTTTCTTAATCTTTCCAAAAGTGGGTTCTTTCCCTGTATTTTTGCCCAGCGCGGGCGTGTGAGTGTAAAAAAAAAAAAAAAAAAAAAAAGAGAGAGAGACATGACTTTTCTTTTCTTCGAGGTCGAGGTCGAGCGGGAAAAAAATGCGGGTTTTTTCCTCCTTCTTTTTTCTTCTTTCTTTGTCTTACGACTCTCACATCACCCTCCCGCCACTCACCCCTTCCCACCCGCAAACGCATCCAGTTCCGCATCCAGCGCCGGTGCTTGTTGAAGAAGTTCCAGCCAAAAAACCCTTTCACCTCGACCTCCTCGCTCTCGCTCTCGCTCTCGCTCTCGCACTCCTCTCGCCCTGTGGACAAGATGATGCCGTACCTACCTGTTCGGCGTTTTCTTTCTCTCTAATTCTTCTTCAGGACCAAAAGGAGACAACATGAAGTCGACAGAGATAAAAATTGAAATCAAAATCAGACCAAGAGTCGTAACGGGCGAGGAGGAAGAGGTGAGGGAGAGGCGAGCTAGTCTTTTTCTCCGATTCGTTCGACAGCGACGAGGTTGAAGCTCTTTTGACGTCGGATTTTTCCGGCTTCGACATCGTCGTCTTTCCATGGAAAAAGATCAATTCGTCCTATTCACGACCTCTGCACTCCTCGAGACCACGACAGCGTCCCTCATTCAACACGGAGAAGACGATGATATGGTTGTCGGAACGGGAACGAGCTTCCCCATTGGCCGTTAGGGAGCTCGCTTTTGTCAACGCCATTCCGAAAAAAAACCAAAAGATGCGAGGTGCGCTTTTTTTCTCACAAAATCTCTCTTCCTCATTCTCTCTCCTCCGCCTCCAGTCGCCTATCCTAGGTGGGTTCTTTTCTATTCAGTTCACGTGTGGTGTCCCGGCACGATGTTTTCTCTCCTTTTGTGGCAAGAGCGAGCCGGGAGAAAGCTCTGAAGCCTGTGAACAGCAGGTGCAATCCGAGAGCGAGCGAAACAGTAAAACGAAAAAACTTGATCGGCCGATGGATGCGTACTATCGATTCCCTTCGCTCTTCTCGATTATCCTCTCGCTCTTTGTTGCAACCAAAACAACCTAAGGACGCTGCAGACATGCGTGGGTCCGCTTGAGTTGAGATGTAGTCGAAAAAAGGGGGATGGAGCATGCATTTGGCGAAGAGATGAGCCGTACTTCGATAGCGTCGTCGACGGGCGTCGGTCGCGTCGGGCGCGCCGAACGAATGCAAATTTCACCCTCAAAATAGCATTTCCCGAACTCTCGCATTCTTCCTTTGGCAACGAGCGGAAGGACTGGAGAGTGTTTTGTGTGTCCGGAGCAAGACAAATCGCAGAAAGAGTGGCGATAGGGGTGGTTTGCGGCTCGCATGCCTCATTGACGCCGCAAGCGATGTTGCTCTCGAGCGGCGAAGAGCAAAAAAGCAAATCGCTTCGAGTTTTCGATCTCTTCCTCTGCTCATCCCTCCCCTCTCTCCCTCCTTCAAACCTCCTTTCTGCCCCTCGAATCAAACGTCAAAGCAGACTCTCCACCAAGATGCCCCCCGAGAAGAAGCTGGCGCTCCCCGCCATCGGCGAGGCCTCCGAAAAATACTCCCGCCGCGGCGCCACCGCTGCCGCTCTTCCTTCTCTTGCTCCTCCCGCCACTGCTCCCTCCGCCGCCCCCGCCGCCGTGCCTACGAGCCTCGCGTCCAAGAGGGCCCGTGCACCGACGGCCAAGTACCGGGCCTGGGTAGCGTCTCGCGGTGCCGCCGATGGCGGTGACGACGGGGCCGGGCCTCCACTCGCCGAGGGCGAGCGCGACGACGACGACGACGATGACGTAAGTGACAGTGACAGTGACAGTGACTACTCCGAAGAAGACGACGACGAAGAAGACGACGGCGACGAAGACGAAGACTTCGAGGACGACGACGACGACGACGACGACGACGAAAAAGAAGAAGAAGACGACGGCGACGAAGACGAAGACT
>Ga0210003_1004951_pt1 | contig 10354 bp, 13 predicted proteins | sample LantaG_FD_182804 | JGI IMG/M metagenome (GOLD analysis project Ga0210003, IMG submission 182804) | Deep subsurface microbial communities from Baltic Sea to uncover new lineages of life (NeLLi) - Landsort_02402 metaG (SPAdes) (version 2) | ecosystem: Environmental > Aquatic > Marine > Oceanic >...
CAAGACTCCTTAAACTATCTCTAACTCTGCCAAAAAAATCTACGATACAAAATCCTAATTCTCCTTCAGCTTAACCTCTGCGATGAGCCTTTCCAGATTGACAATCCTATCTTTGGCCATCCCAAGATTAAGACAATCCTCATCAAGACAGAGCTTAATCTCAACGAGCTCATGATCTGCTCTCCGACGGAAATCCCCGAAAATTCGCCTAACCTTATTTAAGGCAATCTCTTCAATGAAAGCCTTTGCTTCATCATTCATTGCCTTTCTCCGTTCCTCTCACGGAGACCTAAATTGAGCCAAAACTCTCGCCCCTTCAAATTTCTTACAAGAGTCTGAATCTCGATGAAGACCGGAGGAACATGAAACTTTTTCTTCATTTCATCAAGCTCTCGCTGAAGCTTGCCACGATTTCTATCCCGAAGCTTAACAACTTCAAGATAAGAATCAGCCTCTTCTGCGATTGCAAAGAGACTGAAGTCTCTTTTATCCAGAAGTGAAACCCTGAACTTACCAAGCAAAACGCAATCTGAAGGAAAGCTCAGGGGAAGCGAAAGCTGCTCGGAAGGCAAAAACTTAGGCCACCGAACAGGACGAACTCCAGACCTCACAAAAGAATCTTTATCTTTTCTTTCGGAGGCCGAAACCAAAGCCTTCATCGTTTCCATAATGAATCCTTTCCATAAGTGAAAGAGTAAGGGAAATTTCCCTTACTTGTGCCTAACATTATAGCAGAAATACCGAAGCTTGTCAAGGGAAAAATGAGAATTTTCTCAGGTTTTTTCCCTGCAAAATTTAGACCTCCACAACCTATCAATAACAGAAGGGGGGGGGAAGGGAATGCGAACGGCAACAAAATACAAATAGTAACAAAACGTGAACGGCAGCAAAATGCGGACGGCAGCAAAATGCGAACGGCAACAAAATGCGAACGGCAACAAAATAACATAAGACTACGACCACGCCCTAAACTATACAAAACAAGTCCCCTAACTCCTAACTCCTAAATCAATTCCTAACCCCTAACCCCACTTAGGACTTCCTCTTCCCGTGGTGAAAGTGATTATGTGAGGGAAAAAATAAGGGAAAAAATTCGGTTTTTCCCTTGACAATTGACCTTAAGTGTGATACAATAAGATAGTGAAAAGCGAGAACGTTTTTCCCTGTTCATTGAAAACCGAATAGCTTACTTGCCGCAAAGTAGGGAATTCACAATGAAGACAATGGCAAACTTGAAGAGCAAGACAAACCGTGGAAACAACTACAGCAAAGTGATAGAAGCGATAGAAAAGCAAAGCGGCCTTTTCCTCTTTGTGGGAACGGACAATGAAGAAAGCTTCACTTGCCCATGTGGAGGACGCGGGAAAAGAAAAGTGATTCTCAAGTCAGCAGTTGACGGGTCAATTCTCAAACTTGGCCGCCATTGTTTTGCAAGGTCAATCGGAAACGACGAAAAATACAATCTGGCAAATCCAGAATTCCGCCCGATTCTGTTCGATGCTTCATCAGCAACAGACAAAGAAATCGAAACGGCCAAAGCAAAACTCGGGATAATTCCCAAAAGTAAGAACGACAAAAGTGACAAAGTGACAAAGTGACAGAATAACAAAATGGCAAGTAAGCTAACGGTTTTCGAGCGGGCGGATTGTTTCCGCCCGCTCTTTATTTCATTATCCCCAAACAAAAACCTTCCTATTCCTCAACCGAATCAGAAACAGGGAACATAAAGGCATAACACGAATGAAACATAACACGAATGAAACATAACACGAATACGAAAACGGGTTTCCTCCTACCTCCCCCACTTTGATTATACGCAGGGGAGATAGGAATACTACCCACAACGACAACCCTAAATTTACGAAGCCGTCGGACCTTCCTTCGACAACGCTTCGACCTTCTCAGTCATCGACTCAACAGAGCGTTTCTTGTCAAGCTTCGGTTTTGTGAAACCGAGAACTTTACGAGCAGTGGTTTCACCACACTCAATGTTCTCACCTGCCGCATTCCTGAACACCATAGGATGCTTACCAGGCATTCCATTAAACGCCACAAATTCACGATGATCCTGACGAATGAAAGTCCACGGCCCCTTAGCCCTAACCTGCTCTTCAACAACCTCACGAGTAGGACGCTTAGGCGTAGCTTCCTTCTTCTCCTTAACTGCCTTCGGATCCTTGCCAGCTACGGGCTTCATAAGCCGAGTAACTTTCTTGTTTCCACCAATTGCCGGATGACCCTCCGGCTTCTCCATCTTACGCGTCTCTTCAGTCATAACTAACTCCTACCCTAAACACGATCCCAACAAGGGATCAACTAAAGCCTGTCTTTAATATCTCACAACTGAGTAAGATTCCCAGGCTCAACAAGTACTTTGCACTGATTATGACTTTTGTCAGATCTCGTCCTTAACATACGTGCATGTCTAATACGTGAGTTCTTTGTAATCTCCTGCCCCATAACTTCCACAACCTGATAATACATACCTACATCCAAACTACCATCTGGATTAGACAACTTTTCTCTCTGATAATCTGTCATATTAGAGACAGAAGCAAATTCAAAAAGTTTTCCACCTTGATCATATGCGGATATACAAAGACTTCCTACTTTCCCCGCATTGCCCCCGTCTCCAGGAACATAACCAGTAATAAATCCATCAAAAGTAACAAACTTCTTCAATTTATACCAACTCGGTGATCGCTTTCCACACTCATACTTACCACTACGTAACTTAAACATAACTCCCTCTAAACCACTTTCAATCACAGACTCGTAAGCTTCGGGAGTACAAGCATACGATCTAACTGTCTTTATATAATCATCTCCACCCAAACACTCAAGTAAATCCCAGAGTAGTGCAAACCTATCTGACCAAACAAGATGATCTACACGCTTCCCCTTCCACATTATAACATCAAAAACACGATACTCACAATACCCGTACTTATCCTGAATAGCACAAGCAACATCAGGACCTGAATTAACAACAACAATAGTTGAACCCAGAGTCCCTTGAGTTTTCACAGAACCACTATCTATGGACTGAAATGGCATTATAATCTCGCCATCCAAAACAGTCCCCTCCAATTCCGGAATCTTTATTCCACTAAGATGAGGAAAATTACTCGTCTTTTCAGAATACGCATAATCCACATCTGAGCGCCTACGACTATCAAATCGTAATCCGCTAGATGTTATATGACACCTAAACCTACAACCATCCAGCTTTTCTTCCATAACCCACTCATCTGCCCTGCCCCAAAACATACTAAACATACTATTAGATAACCAAGGCTTATCTAAATCATAATTCAAAAAATCTTTAGCGTCTCGGGCAAGCATAAGATCAATCTGAATTGGATAAGAATCAGATTCAAGATAATGATCCCTCAACTTATCCATTAACGTATCTTTGCTACACCCAGAATCGGCTTTTACACCTACCCTAACACACTCGGCTAACAACTCAGCTTTAGTCCTGGCCATTATAACTTCCCTAAAAAACTCTCTATTCAAAATCTCTAAACTTTACTTCTAAACTTCTCCCACTCTAAAGACTTCCAATTTACCCGCTTAATTTGTCTCTGTCTCAATTAATTTCCCAAGTGCCTGACTTGCTGCCATAGCATTAACAACCCTACCATCTTTCAGAGTAAAAGGATACGAATATGCCATACACTCCGCTACCAATTCCTCTCCCTCAAATATTTCAGGATCACCTGAAGATATAACCTTTACTCGAGAACAAGGCCTATCTGGAGATGTCATAGTAACACCAGCGACAGTTATTATACTGGACATTACCTCTTTCATAGTTCCTAAATCTTCTACCACAAGCATACCAGAAAACGCCACAGATTTTCTATTCAAAGAATCCCAATAAAACAAACAACACTTCTCAGGAACAGAAACAACATAAGTTTCACCTTCTTCCAACAAAATATTAAGTTTCCACTTAGCAGGTTGAAAATAAACAAAAGTACCCACCAAATAAGGTTCCCCACAACTTGCTAATATAAGCCCACTACTCATTTCAGCAAGCTTAGAGCTTATTGGTAAATACAACGACCCCATCTTTCGGGTCTTTTCTACCAAAATATGAACATTACCCCTCATAGGTTTCAAATTCATTTCTTGACCTCTAAAAATCTTCAACAAATCGAATTGAATTAAACACCTTCTGCTGCGTCATAACAAACCGCACAATAGAACGTGCCCACTTCAGCCAATCCAAACAATCCTGTAAACTAAAATCATCCCTACTATCCAAAAACACATCCCAACAATATTCTGCCGCCCCCCTCTCATAATCTGACAAAGAACACAGTGGACCACAAAACTTTGTGAAATCCCTCTCCACTGCCCTTCTTGCCTCAAATACTCTGCCTGCCTCCTTCCTCCTTACTTCCCCTACAACATTATAAACATCAGGAAGATCAAATTTAGATTTAATCCACTTTACAGCATCAGAAAACCCACACTCTTTTACAGCCATAACTATATCTATACAATCATAACTTTTCCCACAAGTCCAACAATATATCTCCCTTGCTATACCATCTCTCACATAAACGCGAGCAGACGGACGAGCATCATCATGAAAAGGACACTTAATTTGATGAGTATATTCTCCTACTTTACTTCTTCCAAGCAAATATAAAACATCATTCACATCTACTGATGTTTTAATTAGAGAAATATCCCCCGACAATTTAATTCTCCGATTCTACAGACCACGCATCATCTTCACCATTATCTTCCTCGTCATCATAACCTGACTCATCATCCTCATCAAATTCAGGTTCAGAGCTAAGATTTTCCATAACCCGCTTAGAAACTTCTGGTGGAGGTTGAATACCGGGATGAGCATCAAGAGAAGACTTCTCACACAAACTCATAGAATTATCCCCGTTAATTCCCACAACATACTTATCCCAAACCTGTTTAAGAACAACAAACTTAGCAAGAGACAGTGTAAACTGCTCTACAGAAATCCTTGTCTCTCCACAAACATCATACGCTTCTTGTACAACAAACTGCACAGAAGGAACTTCCTGTCTGTGCAACTTACCCTTGACAATATCAGACCTTATTTCGGATTTGGCCGCAACACCAACAGAAACATCAAAACGCTTCATACAATTCCCTTCAGATTAAGTCACCAAAATCATCAATATCCAGCGATGGAGTTGACCTCGATCCTACATAACAAGTTGAAAAATCCTTTTGTAAATAGAACTCAGGTATAACTTCACCATCCCTGTTTTTCAGGATTGCACACTTTAATTCACTAGGATTTCCACCATTCTCCAACGGCATGTCAAAAACACTCCATATAAAATCCGCGGACCTCTCAGATTCTGAACAGTTAGCTAAACAAGAACGATTATAAGACTTACCTTCGGTAACTGCTTTCTTCCAGTCCTCTCTACGAACTTGATACGGAGACACAACTACTATTCCCTTCCCCTTATTATATGATACTCCAAGATTCTTAACGCTCAAAATTATATCATCTAACTCCTCCCACCTAGATTGTCTCCGCCTGGGAGACGACAAAAGACGCAATTCATCTATTATAAAACAGTCAACATCAAATTTAGAAGAATACCTAATAAGCTGATTAGCTAAAAACTCCACAGTAGCATTTCTCGGAAACTGCAATATAACAAAGTTTCCATACTTACTACTGCCCAAATCTTCTAACACAGCCCTATAAACACTTTCCTGTTCTTCATTAAAACCCCCAATCTTCATGACACTAGATTTAAGCCCTTCAGGATATCCAAACTGAGGATTTCTACTACGCAATGATATCAGACGTCTCCTAACCTGAGACCTTAGAGTTTCTCCTGTAGCATAAACAACGTTCTTTCCTTGATTAAACACCAAATTATGGGCTACATTTATACAGGACATAGATTTACCGTCGCCACTATACCCCGCAACAAGAACCAAATCTCCAGGTCTAAACCCTCCCGTAATCTCATCAATTTCTCTAAAGCCAGTACTCACACCCCCACGTATAGGACTATTTTTTATTAATACATACTCTTCCATCAACTCCCCCGCCTCTTCCACAACATTCCCATCTAAGACCACTTCCTGATCTTGAGAATCAAGATCAGCAATTTTCATAGACAAGTAAGCGCGAGCAGAAGCATACCCCGCTACTTTAGCATCCCCTACAGATTTACGACTTCCCCCCAATATCTTTATTGTTTCTTCTAATACACCAAAGAGCCTATCTTCGTAGGTTCTCTCTTTAAGCACAGCTACTGCAAACCTAAAATTCCCTTCACTTACAGGCTCTCCAGATTCAATCTCTTCAAACAAAGAAACATACTCTACTATTACAGTAGGATCTATTTTTGCTGAATCTAGGGCCTCTACAAACTCATCCCTACTAATCCTTGAGTAACACAGTTTATAATAATTTGAGACTACCTTATACACTGCCCTACAACGACTTGAAAAAAATCCTTCCCCTAGTTCCCTATCAAGCTCAGAAAATCTTCCCACAAACGATACTGCAGCTTTCTCAGATAAAACACAAGCCAGAACTCTCTTCTGGTAAGGCTCCAAATCTGCCATATTACCCTTCTATCAAAGACAAAAGCTCAGAAGCTGATAAGTTTTCAAATATCTCACTTTCCTCATCAAACACGGCAGATATCAATGCCTGCTTCTTCTTTACTATCTCCAACATCCTACTCTCTAAAGTATCATTAGTAAGAAGAATAAGCAAAACTACAGAACGATGAAAACTTCCAATCCTACGTATTCTTCCTATAAGCTGCTCTACTCTAGCTGGATTATATATCAAATCTATAGCTATCATATAACGAGCAATTTGTAAATTCAAGCTCATTTCTAAAGCAGTAGTTCCTATGCAAACTCTAACTGCAGGATCTTCCCAAAACCTCTTCCTATCTACTTCCCGTTGAAATTTATCCTCGTCACCTGTAATTCTAACCCACCCGATACCTTCTTTGTCCAACCGTGCCGTAAGCCTTGCTATAGTAGTCTTATACCTAGAAAACACCACAACTTTATCATACAACAAAGAACCAGTAAGAAGCTCTATTATTTTATCAAGCTTAACAGAAACATCTGCATAGTCCGGCCCTAAAGACCCAATTCCATCACAAGACTGCTGCAAAGTATGAATATTCTTTTTTAACTCACGAACTTTCCCAGCCCGACCTAACTTTATAGTCTGTTTCTTCAGTTCATCATATATAACTCTCTGCTGAGGATACAAATCATTCCAAACATACTCAGTAATAAGATCCGGAAGCTCTAACTCAACCTGTTCAATAGTTCTCTTCAGAATATAAGGACTAACTCTGCCTTTAAGCTCATCTACATTCTGATATCCCACAATCTCAAATCTTGATATTCTCCTATTTCCTATAAAATCAAACGTCTTGTTTTGACGGACATAACGAGACGCGAACCAAGCTCTATTACCAAATAGAATTCTATCAGACGACAGAGTCTCTAATATTGAATGCAGATCAAATAAGTTATTCTGTATAGGCGTGGCTGACATACAGATTACTCTTTCACAACAATCTAGAGAAGTCAGTCTCTTTACCGCCTGTGACGTTTTTGTCGCTGCATTCTTAAAAACACTAGCTTCATCTGCAATTATAACACCAAAACCCATTGACTCCAAATAGGAAATATCCCTCACCACTATCTCATAATTAATGAGCATCACTTCCCAACCATCCGTGCTATAAATACAAAACCGCCCTATCTTGTCCTTTCGAGAAGGACAAACCATCTTCAAATCCGTAAATCTTTTAATCTCATCTGCCCACTGAAACACAGACGCAGAGGGAACGATAATCATCGCCCTCTGCATCTCACCCCGCTGCTTCAAAAACTGAAGCAAACCCAGAGCCTCCACCGTTTTTCCAAGACCACAACTATCAGCTAAAATTCCCTTCTCAACAGCATACAGCCAAGCTACACCTTTTCTCTGAAATTCTTTAAGCTTACCCTTAAATCCAGAAGGTTCCTTAAACTTAAGCTTACCCTCAAAATTACGAAGCCTTTCCGAAAGCTCATTCATAAATATAATATCTCCCCCGCTACTTCTAAAATTTTCTCCGCCCCATGTTATTTTTTATACTTTCTGTTCTGAAAGACTCAAAGGATTTATATTCAAAAGACCTTCAGTTCCCCTCCTAGAATATCTACCACTTGCCTCTGGGACAACTCTCGCCTTTCAAAGACACTTTTACAGCCAACAAACACCCACACCCCTCAACTTCTTCATTTCTTTCCTTCCCTGAATAAAGAGTCCCACAAACAGGACCAAAAACTTTACAAGAATATAAATCGCATTCCCCACAGATTTTTAGCCTCTTCCTTTGAGTATCTACTCGCACCCTCTTACCAACTATCAACTTCTTAGTTACACTCGCCCCCTTACCAACTAAACGAATTGCTTTCCCGCAACATCCCATTATAAACAATCCCCGTCTGTAGGAAACCTTATTGGTAGACTTGTTGAACAACCCGAATTATGCGGGACTCCACAAACATAAATATTACCAATATATGTAACTAGATCATCCACAGTATAACTCGTGTTTTCAGCCCACGCAGGAGAGCCAACCGGAGTATCAAATCTAGCAGCATAGATCATCTCTTCGCCCTCCTTGTAAACATGATCCCCTTGAAGATAACTAGACGCGGGATTATACACACCTTCCCACTGTGTAATATCTAACTCAGTCTTAAAATCAGCTTGCCAATAATCTTCCCAATAAGTATCAATAACTACAGACCCAACCAAGGGATTCACCCCCTGATCAACATACAACCCTTCCCAGTTTGTTCTGTCATGGCAATACCAATCAGTTTCCGACCAATAATCAAAAGAAACAAGATATCCATAAAAATCCAAATCCCGATAATCAGGTACAATTACTTGAGAAGCTGAACTTCCTGAATTATGATCCTCTACACAACAAAATACAAGCTCATCATTCCGTTCCCTCCAAGTTAGACTTCTGCCTAAATAAGCCTCCATAACCGCCAGGGGTGCAAGATAAATAAGATCTCCCGCAACATAATCCTTTGACTCCCTCCAAAGCCCCTGATATCCCGATCCCGGCCACCAAGAAATATCCCAACCTTCTATTTCTTCCCAATCTACACCTAAAACAGGCGACCGCAGAATAGTAGACACATGATCAACCAAACACCTGTAAACAACATCTTCCTCACTCGGAACATCAGAATAATAATGAACCAAACTGCCAGCAGGATAATACCTCCCTATTTTCCACCACTTAGGATATTTGGGATTACCTTTTATCCAATACTTACGTCTAAACAAACCACCAAATCCTGCATCCGTACGAACAGCAGGTGGAGATATAAACGTATTAGATTTTGAAACAGCTCCTGCGTATCCATCATGAGATACCTTAGCAGAATAAATATCAATATCTAATCCTTCACGAGTTTCAACAAAATTCCACCCCCTACAAACTTTAGCTCCTACAACATAAGACCTTCCATCTTCCCACGGAGAAACCCCAAAACACCCATCGCACAATTCCCACATTCTACCCGGAAAATCTGTGACAAGCCCCCAATAAAATACCGGTTCCCAACAAGGTTCTACTACTTCAAACTTTAACAGACCATCTGGATCACATGTATAATAATACTCTTCCCCTTCACCATGACCAACATATTTTGGTATTATAACTTCATAATTCTTAGCAACAAACGTATCATAAGTAACCCCCTCTGGAAGCAAACACCCCTGCCCCGTTAACTCTATATCCTCACAGTAATCTGATGGACAAATAGGACCCCTCGCTGGATCAGAATTACCTGTTAAATGCCCAAAAGGAAGAGCGACCACAAACTTTATAACACCTGCATCATCTACTAAAGTAAAAGTATAACTTCCACTCCAAGTAGAATAAAGACACCCGTTCCCTTCCAAAGCTAACTTCCTGCCAGCGCACTCAGAATAAGATACACCATTATAATGCTCGCAAGAATTCACAACTGTCCAATTACCCGGACTACCTTCAAAATGTCCCCACTCCGTCACAATAGTAAGTCGAATATAATGAGGACCACAGCAATTTGTTTCCCCTACTTCACACTCTTCTTCACAAGGATCACACTCACTCCAAACTCCACAACAGCACTCCCTTGCAATAAGATTAGTTTCTTCCTCCCTTAATATTTTATTATTAATAGGATTTCTAAATAACACTCTAAGTTCACTCCAAATCTTCGCAGTATGACTCTAGCTCAGCCTCACTAGGACATATAGCAGTTTCAGCGACTAACCCGTATTTAGGTTCAT
>Ga0210003_1004952_pt1 | contig 10353 bp, 5 predicted proteins | sample LantaG_FD_182804 | JGI IMG/M metagenome (GOLD analysis project Ga0210003, IMG submission 182804) | Deep subsurface microbial communities from Baltic Sea to uncover new lineages of life (NeLLi) - Landsort_02402 metaG (SPAdes) (version 2) | ecosystem: Environmental > Aquatic > Marine > Oceanic >...
CGACCCCCCCCCACACACACACACACACACACCAGATCCGTTCTCGACGAGCTCCGCGACCTGTGGGAGAGCAAGCTCCAGGCTTCGGGGGCCCTGAACGAGGCCCCCCCCGCCGCGGCGCAGCAGCGGCAGCAGCAGCAGCGGGCGAAGCAGGCAGAGCCCTCCCCGGCCGCGGCCGCCGTCGCCGCTGCGGCAGAGGCGAGGCGGAGCGGCCCGGGCCCCTCGACGGCCGCCCTGGGGGCCCCGCTGCAGTCTCTCACGTCAATTCCGCTGCCCGTCGGAGGGGGCGGAGGGGGAGGAGGAGCGGGAGGAGCCGTCCCGCTGGTCGCGCCGCTGCCGCTCCCCGTCGCCCCGCTCCCGCTCGCGCCTCTCCCTCTGCCCGCGGGAGGGGGAGCGGGAGGAGGAGGGGAAGCGGGAGGAAACGGCGGGGGCTTTCCCGCGCCTCCCTCCTCCGACGACGACGGAGAGGACGGCGCGGGCCCCTCGAAGAGGGCGAAGGCCGCCCCCGGGGACAAGGCGGAGGGAGCAGGAGCGGCAACGACGGCGACGACGGCGGCGGGGGGGGCGGGGGAAGCGGCGGTGGCAGCCAAGGGCAAGGCAGCGGCGACGGCGGCGGCCGCGACGGCAGCCGAGCCCGCGGGGAGGGACGAGGCCGTAGATGGCCCCGAGGACTTTGGCGACGTCGAAACCTCGTCGGACGAGGACGACGACGACGACGACTTCGACGACGACGAAGAAGAAGCCATCGGAGGTCCGACGAGAAACAAGGGGGAGAAGAAGAAGAAGAAGAAGCGCAGCGACGGCAGCGACTACAAGGGCGACACCCTCCTCTCCCAGTTCGACAAGGTGACGCGGACCAAGAACCGGTGGAAGTGCGTTCTCAGGTCCGGAGTGCTGAGGCTCGGAGGCAGGGAGGTGCTGTTCCAGACCGCTGCCGGGGACATGACCTTTTGATTTTCTTTTTTGCTTCGCCTCGCATCAAAATGAAAATCGTCGCGCCTAAACCGAAAAAAAACAGACAAAAAACAAATCCGCACTGCCTTTCTTCTTCTTTCAAAACTGTACCTATCAGCATTTCAGAGCCTCTTGTCCTTCTTTTTCTTCTTAGAATTTTACTGTGTTGTTCTTTTTTTCTTCTGCAACTAAAACAAAAAGAAGAAAGGGAAAAAACATTCCACAAAACACACTCTTTCGCTCTCCTCTCTCTCTCTCTCTCTCTCTCTCTCTCTCTTTTCTTTCCCCCCTACCTACTTCTTCTTCTTCTTCGCCGCGGCAGCGGCAGCGGCAGCCCTCGCGGCCAGCGCCCCAGGAGGCACGATCATCGCCTGGCTCCAGGGTCCGCCCTCGAGCGACCGCTCCCCTGCCATCTCGGCGAGCACCGCCTCGAGGCACCCGACCTCGACGGGAGGCGCAGGCCCGCCCGCGCCCTCGACGATGCCGCGCTCGCCCGCGGCCGCGGCGCGCGCCAAGGCCTGCTCCACGGCCTCCTCGGCCTGCCTGTGCCGCTTCTGGTCCTTTTCCGGAGTAGCTTCGAGCTTATCTTTGGCGGCTCGGAGCGCGCGCGCGGAATCCTCGGCCTCGGCCGCCGCCGCCGCGGCGTCGCGCGCGGCCGCGGCGCCGCGGACGGCTTCATCGAGGTCGGCCGAGTCCAGGAAGAGCGGCGTGTAGCGCCTCGCGTCAGACGAGACCGAGAGCCCGGCGGCCTGGAAGACGGGAACGCCCGCGAAGCCCGGAACGGCGTCCTCCGCTGCTGCAGAAGAGGAGGAAGAAGAAGAGGAAGGACTGGCGGCCGCCGCGGCGACGCCCTCGCGGACGAGCGCCACAGCGCGCGAGACCTCCCTTGCACTCGGCACGAACCGGAAGATGACGTCCTCGGCACCCGCGGGCCGCACCGCCGCCGCGGCCAGCGAGTACACCCTGTCGAGCGTCGTGCGGGCCACCATGACGTCCCCTTTGGCGATCTTCTTCCCTCCTTTCCCGCCGCCGCCGCCTGCCTCCTTGATGACCTTGTCTGCCAGCGCCCGGGCGCCGGCCTCGGACATGAAGAGAAGGCCCAGCTCCTTCTCGACGACGGAGCCGTCCTTGGCCCTCGCTCCTCCCGTGACGAGCACGAACTCGTCCTTCTTGTTGACGACGGCGTAAACTGGCACGGACGAAAGGCGCAGCAGGAGGTCCGGAGGCCCGGGCGGGGGGTTGGCGGCGCGGGCGAGCTCCTCGGCGGTCGAGGAGGCGGCGAGGTCGGAGAGCGCGGGGCCCCAGCGCGCGTTCTTGAGGTCCGCGGTGGACACGGGGACGATCTCTTGCTGCTGCTGCTGCTGCTGCTGCTGATGCATGGTCATGGACTGTGTTTTTGCGCGTGTGTGAACGAGGAGGAGGAAGAGGAGGAGGGGGAAGCGGGAGGCGTGAGAGAGGGAGAGAAGAGGAGGTCGGCGATGACGGCGACATCGATCGGCGGCCATCATTCGCGCGCCGAATCGGCGTCTAAGGACGCGCGCTTCTATTGCTACGCCGCGCCGAGGTCCAAAATTCATACATCCGCTTTCCATCGCGACGATTGAAAGAGATCGAAACAGACGCACCGCCACGCCGACGGGACGACGCGATGCACGGCGCCGCTGCTGCGTCGCCACCATCGCCGCCGATTGCTTCTGCTGTGCGTTCGCGACGGCGCCCGCGACGGCGTCGCGCGCCCCGTCCACCCGGCGCCTCGCCTCGTCACCGACGGCCGCAAGGCCGCTGAGAGCTCCGGCGAGGGCGCGGCCGAGATGGTCGAGGGGAGAAGAAGCCATTTCGTGGTGGCGTTAGTCTTCGTTCTTTTCTATAAAAAAAAAGTAACAGGCCACATTGGGTTCCACTTGAATTGGAGAGAAAAAAAAAGAGAGCCGTCAAAGCGAAAAGAGAGAGCATCGCTCTTCTCCGCTTTCGACCGCTCTCTTCTTTCCCGGTCGAATCTCCAGAGTCGCTCTCTCGCACATAAAAAATCACCCTATGTCGGCCCACGCCAAGCTCGCGGCGCAGCTGGCCGCCCAGCGCGAGCGCATCGCCGAGCTCGAGAAGATTGTCGAGGATGCCGCATCGGCCGCCGAGGGTCGCAGCGCCGCCGCGGCGGCCGTGGCGCGCCTCTGGGACCAGCTCGACGCCGACGTCGCGTGGACGGCCTCTCGCGCTCGAGGACTAGCGAACAAGGAAGGACAGAAGGGAGGCGACAAGGAAGATGACGGCGCCCGGCCGACAACGATGCCGCCGACGCCGCCGCACGCTTCTTCCTCTGCGGCAGACGGAGGCAACGACGGCGCTCCCCCGCCTCTGCCCGCGGACCCGTTCCTCACGCGCCTGCTCCGCTCCGCCGCCCCCGAGGACGCCAAGATCGCGGCCGAGGCCCTGGAGGCCGAGGCCGAGGACGCGGGGGCCGTCGAGCGGAGGCTCGCGGCGAGGGCCGCGGCGACGAGGCGGGCCCTGGCCGCGGCGCTCGCAGCCGTCGACGAGGCCCGGGCGCTGCCGCAGGCCCCCCCCTCCGAGGAGGCCGCCGCGGCGCTCGCCGCCGCGGACGGGGCCAGGGCCGCCGCCCGCGCCGCCGTCGCCGCCAGGAGGGCCGCCGAGGACAGGATTGAGGCGACGGAGCGCGCGCTGCTCGACGCGAGGAACGCGCTCGCCGACCGCGACGAGGCCGTCGCGGCGGCGCGGCGGCGGGCGGCGGAGGCGAGCGCGGCGACAGCAGCGGGTGCTGCTGCTGCTGCTGCTGCTCCCAATAGCAGCGCTGCTCCCACTCCCATTGCAGCAGGAGGAAATCCAAGGGAGCCCTCCGTGGCGCCGCATCGCGCCCCCTCCGTCGCCCCTCCCGACGCTGTCTCGGCCGAGGCCGCCGCGGCAGCCCTCGCCGCCGCCGAGCGCGCCGCCGCCGCCGCCGAGGCCCGCGAGAGGGACACCCTCGCCGAGCTCGACGACGCCAAGAAGACGCTGGCGGCGCGCACGAGGGAGGCCGACGACGCCTCCGAGCGGGCGGAAAGACTCTCCAGGGAGCTCGCCGACGCGCGAGCGGGGGCCGGAGCGGGATCGGCGGCGGCGGGGGCGGGAGGGGCCCCCGCCGCCGCAACGGCCTCTGCCGCGGCGGCCGCCGCCGCCGCGATCTCGGAGGCCCGAGCGGACGCCGACCGCGCCCGCGCGCAGGCCGAGGCCTCGGCCCGCGACGCCGCGGCCTCCGCCCGCGAGCTCGAGCGCGCTCGGGGCGACCAGGGCCGGCTCGCGCACTTCCAGCAGGTCAGGGACGTCGCCGAGCGGCGGGCGCGCGAGGCCGACGCCGCGGCGGCGGCGGCGGCGCGGGCAGCCGACGCGGCGCAGCGCGAGGCGCGCGAGGTCCGGGCCCGGTTCGGGGACTCGAGGACGGTGCAGGAGCTCAAGGTGATGATCACGACGCTGCAGGGCGAGGCGCAGGGGCTGCAGGAGGCAGTCAAGAGGGAGCGCAAGCGGAAGAACGCCGAAAACGGTGGAGCAGGGGGGGCGGCGGGGCACAAGGGGGGAGGCGGGGGCGGGGGCACTTCCGTTTCCGCCGCCGACCTCGCGGAGGCCCGCGCCCTAGTCAAGCGCCTCCGTTCGAGGCTCGAGGCCGCGGACGCCTCCGCGGCGGGTGTGAGGCGGCGAGAGGCGGCTCTGGTCGATCGGGCGGCGGAGCTCGCCGCCTTTGTCGACGTCCTCCGAGCGGCGACGGATGCTTCTTCTTCCGCTTCGTCGAGCACCGCCGCCGTCGCCCCGCTCAGGGCCAAAGTGGTCTCCCTCGAGGCCGCTTTAGCGACAGCGCGATCCCCGGAGGGCAGGGCGGAGGAGGCCGCCAAGCTCTCGGCCGATCTCGCCGCGGCGAGGGCCGAGGCCGCCGCTGCCAAGAGGGACGCCGACGCCTCGGCTGCCCGCTGCGCCCGCCTCGAGGCCGACGCCGCGGCGGCGCAGAGGAAAGCGGCAGCTCTCGAGGCCGACGTCGACGCCTACGTCGCCGAGATCGAGGCCACGGGCCAGGCCTACGAGGACATGCAGTCGCAGAACACGCGGCTGCTGCAGCAGCTGACCGAGCGCGACGACGCGGTCGTCGCGGCCGAGGCGGGCCGCGGCGACGCCGCGAGCAGGGCGACCGCCGCAGAGACCGCCGCCGCCGCGGCGCGCCGCGCCGCCGAGGCCTCCGCCGCCGAGTCGTCGGTGGTCAGGCGCAGGCTGCAGGAGGTCGAGGCGCAGCTGCAGCGGCTAGCCGCGGAGCTGGCGAGCGAGCGCGAGGCCGCGAGCGTGCTGCGGTCGCGGGCCGACCTCCTGGAGGGCTCGGTGCGTGCCCGCGAGGGCTCGGCGCGCGACGCCGAGGGGCGCGCCGAGCAGGCCAGGCGCGAGGCCGCCGCCGCAAGCCGCGCGGCAGACGAGGCGAGGCTCGCCGCGGAGCGCGAGCAGGCCAAGAGGCAGCGGGTCGAGGCCGAGGCGCAGGGCCTCAGGCAACGCGTCGAGGCGCTGCGGGCGGCGCAGGCTTCGGGTTCCGCGGGAGCGAGCTCCTCGGACCTCGAGGCCGAGGTCGAGGAGCTCCGGCGAGCGAGGCTCTGCTCCGTGTGCGCCTCCCGCCAGAAAGACACGTGCATCGTCAAGTGCATGCACGTCTTCTGCGGCGAGTGCGTGCGGTCGAGGCTCGACACGAGGGCGCGCAAGTGCCCGGGATGCTCACTGTCGTTTGCGCAGAGCGACGTGCGGGCGATCTTTATGGACTAAGGAGAGTTTTTTTCCTACTTTCTTGTTTCTTTCTCTTTTTCTCTTTTCGCATGTCGTCGTATGTGTGAGATTTTGCAGAGCAGCTTTTGTGAGTGAGAGAAGAGACGGCGTCGATGAGTTGGGGGCATAGTGATTGATTTTTTTACTTTTTTTTTGAAGGGCGAAACACAAAACATCAAAAAAAGAAAAGGTTGAAAGCAAAAATAGAATTGGGAAAGTGATGCGCTCTCTGTTCTTTCGAATAAAGGCAAGCGTATGAGTGCATGGAGTGATTGCTGTTAGGGGGAGGGACGCGCGCCGGAGAAAAGAGAAAGCTCGGCAGCAGCAGCAACGGAAAAAAGACGGGGGGTAGGGGGGGGTCGGGGTGGGATAAATGAAATGGAAGAAAAAACGCTCGTCTATGTCTCATTTTTTTTCGTCTTCTTCGTATTTCTTCCTAATGGGGCAAAACAAAAAAGGGGAGGCACGTTTAGTCGTCCTCGAGGTCGGTGTCCTCGCCCGGAACTGCAGCAGCAGCAGCAGCAGGAGTGGCGTCAGCGGCGGCCGGAGCTCCTTCGGCTTCAGCAGCCCGAGGCTCCTCCGTTGCCCCTCGCTCCTCCTCCTCCTCCCCCTCCTCGTCCTCCTCCTCTCGCAGCTCGTCTTCCTCCCCGTCCGCGGCTACTGCTGCTTCAGCAAACACCTCCTCCGCCTTCACGGGAAAGGGAGATAGAGCCGGCGGGCACAGGGCCACGGGCTCCTGCGGCAAGGGGGAAGGGACGGCGAACACAGCGGCGGCGACGGCAGGGGAGAGCGACGCTGCGGCGGCCGCCGGTGGCGGCGGCGGCATCGGCGACATCGCCATCGAGGGGGGCTGCAGCAGCAAGCCCGCGACGAGATCGTCAAAGCCCCCGCCGACGATGCCACTCTCGATGCCCCCGACGCCGCCCACGGCAGAGACGACGTCCGAAGGAATGGAAGAAGGGCCCATGAGCATCATTTCGTCGTCCTCCTCCCCTTCGCCGCCGAGGCCCCCCGCTCCGCCGGCGTCGCACCCGAGCTCGTCCAGGAACGCCGCGACGCCCGCGTCCCTCGCGGCGACGGCCGCGGCCGAGGCCGGGGGCGCCGGGGCTCGGAAGGCCGGCGGGGGCGCGCCGGCGGGGAAGAGCAGCCCTCCCGCCGTCGCCGGGGTGCGCGGGGCCAGGCCCGACAGGAAGGCGTCCTGCTCCTCGTCGCCCAGAGAGAGCTTGATCCCGCCGCCCCCCGGGACCGCGACGGGGAGGGACGCGCGGCGGGGCTGCGGCGGGGAGCAGACGAAGCGAGCGGCGGAGGCCGCCGCCGCTGAAGCCGCCGCCGCTGAAGCCGCCGCCGCCGCGGTAGCGGCGGCCGCGGCGCCCCGCGCCGAGACGGGCAGCGGCGCCGGCACCACCGCGGCGCCCGTCGCCCACGCGGGGGGCGCCACCTGCCTGCGGGCCTGCTGCACGTAGAAGAAGGCGGCCGCGTCGCCTCCCAGGAGGTAGGTTTGCTCCTCCTCGGTTCCGAGCTTGGAGGCGGCGGCGGCGGCGGCGGCGGCGATCCCGCGAGGAGGCGGCGGAGGCTGCTGCTGCTGCAGGTGCCGCACGGCCCCTTCCACCCGCACGCCCCGCGCGCCCAAAATGTCCGGCAGCAGCAGCGGCGGCCTCCCGGGCCTCCGGGGCGCGGCGCCGACCCACGACGCGAGCCCCTCGCGGAACTCGGCCCACAGCGCGTGGAGGGCCGCGCCCGGCGCGGACCCCGACCCGACGGCGGCAACCGCCGCGTCCCACCGCTCGACGCCGCTCAGCGAGTGCAGCGCCGGCGACGGCGCGTCGGCGACCAGCGCGCCGCGGAACTCGCGCACGGCGCGTGCCAGGGGCGCGGCGGCGTCGGACCCCCTGAGCGCGCGGCGCCAGGCCGGGCGGCGCCCGCGCCACGCGGCGCGCACGGCCGACCACGGCACGGCCTCCTCGACGTCGAGCAGCTCGGACCGCAGCCGGCGCAGCGCGGCGCGCGAGGCCTCGGCGCCCCCCGGGCGGGCGATCCCGGGGGCGCGGCCGCGGGAGACGGCCGCCGCGGCCGCGGCGGCCGCGGCGTTGGAGGCGCGGGCGGCGGCGTTGGAAGCGGCGGCGGCGGCGGCAGCGTCAGCAGCGTCAACAGTCGACGACGCCGGCCACGAGAAGCGAGTCAGGTGGGAGCCCTCCTCCGCCGCGGCGGCGGCGGCGCCGGGGACGTCCGCCGGCGACGGGGCTCCGGTGTCGCTCTTGTTTGCCTGCTGCGTGGGGGAAGCGGGAGCAGACGGGCCTTCATCGTCGTTGTCGTCGCCGTCAGCCTCTTCGTCCTCGACGGGAACCTGCCCATCGTCGTCCTCGGAAGCAGAGGCGGCAGGTGCGGCAGCAGCAACGGCGGCCCTCTCCGCCTCGGCGGCGGCGGCGGCCTCCTCCTCCTCGGCCTCCTCCTCCTCGTCGGCGAGCATCCGTGCCTTCGCGGCCGCCTTGGCCACCACCGCGGCGCAGGTTGCCGCGTCGAGCGCGAACTTGACCACGGGCGTCGCGGCGCCATCGAGCTTCTCGGGCGCGGCGACGACGAACGTGGTCGTGTCGTCGAGGTTCGACGAGGTCGAGGTGGGCTTTGAGGTCGAGTTGGAGACCGAGTTTCTCTTCGTCGGGGACGACGGGGCGGCGGCGCCCTTCTTCGCCTTGCGGGCAGCAGTAGCTGCAGCAGTGGCAGAGGCGCCGTCGGAGCCGTCGTCGTCGGCGTTATCGGAGAGCTGGCGCTTGCGGGCGGGGCGGCCGGCGGAAAAGGCGGCGGTGGTCCCTTTCGCGGCGTTCGGGGAGGGGGCGGTGGTGGTTCGGGTCGAGCGGTCTTTGCTGTCAACTCCGCGCTTCATCGGCGATTCGCGAGGGCTCGTCCCGCCGCCGCGCGTGGCCACGCTTATGCCACCGCTGCGGGTCGAAAGGCGTCCTGCGTTGTGAACTGGTGTTTTCGAGTGGGTGATAGCCGAGCGCGTGGGTAAAGGGCGCAGGAAGCGAGAGGAGACTTGGGCATTCGGCAAAAGAAGAGGAGCCTTGTCTCCTCCTGCTCCGCTCCTCCTTTCCCTTTTCTCATCGCGCCCGCCCTTTCCTCCCTTGTTCTCACCCTCCATTTCGCGATCGGAGGTACCCGCGATGGGCGCGATCCTTCGCTGCTGCTTTTTGCCGACGCGTGCAGCGGCCAGGTTTACGTTCGGTGAGCGACGGCGATGGGAGGGACTTTCGATGACGATGATGATAGAACGAAAGACGCCAGATTGGCGACGAAGCAGGAAGAGAAAAAGAGGATTCGGCCAAGACGTTCCTCGGCCCTTCGCGCCTGCAGTGCGTGCTCTCCGGCTCTAGTCCGCGAGAGATGGAACCTTTCGCCAAGTGGGGAAAGGGTACGAGGAGAGATAACGCAAGGGGAAAGGATCGGTTTGTTTTTTTCACAGCGGAATTTTTTCTTCCAAAGAAATGTGGTGCTGGCCATGGGATGGAAAAGCCTTCGGCTCTGAGCTCCGGCATCGCCTTGTTCATTGTTCCCCCACCTTTGACCCTCTCGCGAAAACGTCGATCGCTGCTTTCGTTTGTCACCTTCTCTCCTCAAGAAAACGATGGCCGACGCAGCTGCCCTCAAGGCCGCGGCCGACGCGGCAGAGGCCGCGGTGACGCAGCAGGGAGACGCAGTGCGCGCCCTCAAGGCCTCGCTCAAGAGCGGGGACGCGACCAAGGTAGGCTTTGGAGGGAGAGGAGGGTTTCTGACGACGGGGTGGTCGGCCGCCGATCGATCGATGGTCTTTCGATCTATGGGCCTCTTCGCCTCTCCCCGAAGCAAACCGCCGCGCGCGCTCTGCTGGGAAGAAACCGCTCGCTCATATCTCAGTACGAAGCGCCAGAAGCAGGAGAGCGCCGTAAAGGGCACGGAACGGAGCGCGACGAAATGAAATCGATTTTCTCTCCTCTTTTTTCTCCCTCTCACTCCTCCTCCTCCCTCTCCCCCTCTCACCCCCCCTCCCCCCTCACAGGACCAAGTCGACGCGGCCATCGCCAAGCTCAAGGACCTCAAGCTCGACCAGGAAAAGGCCCACAGGGCCAACATCGCGGCCTCGGGAGACGGCGCCGCCCCCTCGAAGAAAGGAGCGGCCTCCAGGGCCTCGGCCGCCGAGGTCTTCCGCGCCGCCGTCGCCAACGCCCTGGAGCGCCGCCTGTTCTACCTGCCCTCGTTCAAGATCTACGGCGCCGTCGCCGGGTTTTATGATTACGGTCCCCCGGGTTGCGCGGTCAAGCAGAACGTGACGCAGATGTGGCGGAGACACTTTGTCCTGGAGGAAGGTAAGGAAGAAGATTTTTGAGTTTTTGAGTTTTCTCCTCCTTTTTATTTTTGCTTCTGCTTCTCTTTCGCTCGCTCGCTTTCCTCGCTCATCTCGTCCCTCTCGAGGAGAGAGCGAGAAAAAAAAAAGGCCCCAAAACTCAACTCTCTTGAACTTTCAAAAACAAAAAAACGTCGAAACGCAAAAAAAAAAAGGCATGCTCGAGGTCGAGTGCCCCGCAGTCACCCCGGAGGCCGTCCTCAAGGCCAGCGGCCACGTCGACCGCTTCACCGACTTCATGGTCT
>Ga0210003_1004953_pt1 | contig 10351 bp, 7 predicted proteins | sample LantaG_FD_182804 | JGI IMG/M metagenome (GOLD analysis project Ga0210003, IMG submission 182804) | Deep subsurface microbial communities from Baltic Sea to uncover new lineages of life (NeLLi) - Landsort_02402 metaG (SPAdes) (version 2) | ecosystem: Environmental > Aquatic > Marine > Oceanic >...
GGGGCGAAGGGAATCGATGACGAGCGTTTTTTCTCTTTCGACCGACCTTTCTCGACCTCGACACCTCACCAACCCGAAAAACTCACCCTCTCGTTTCCTCCCTCCCTCTCTCCCTCTTTCTCTCTCCCCCCCCCCCCCCCCCCCGGAAACACAACGCAGTCATCGTCAAGGCCTCCAGCGGACCCCGCTATGTCGTCGGCTGCCGCCCGCGTCTCCTCGCCCAGGGCGGCGGAAAGGGCCTGGCCCCGGGCACGCGCGTCACACTCGACATGACGACGCTGACGATCATGCGGTCGCTCAAGAGGGAGGTCGACCCGGTCGTGCACAACATGGCGGCCGAGGACCCCGGGAAGGTGGACTATTCGAGCATCGGCGGGCTGGGGGAGCAGGTTCGTCTTCGTGTGTTTTTTTTACGAAGAAAAAAATCGAGTTTGGGGGCGGGGGAGAGGGAGAGAAACGGCGCGCCGCGAACCTCGGGGCCTCATCATCGTGCTCGAGCCCCCCCCTTCCCCCCTTTCCTCCTTCCAACAAACCGAAAAAAACCCACAGATCCGCGAGATCCGGGAGTCGATCGAGCTCCCGCTCCTCAACCCGGAGCTCTTCGAGCGCGTCGGCATCAAGCCCCCCAAGGGCGTCCTGCTCTACGGCCCCCCGGGGACGGGGAAGACGCTGCTCGCGCGGGCCATCGCCGCCAACATGGACGCCAACTTCCTGAAGGTCGTGGCCTCGGCGATCGTCGACAAGTACATCGGGGAGAGCGCGAGGCTGATCCGGGAGATGTTCGGGTACGCGCGGGACCACCAGCCGTGCATCATCTTCATGGACGAGGTAAGGAGAAGAGAGGAGACGTTTTTTCCCCCCTTTGATTTCTTCCCCACGGTGCTCTCCGGGGAGGGCAAAACCCCGAAAAAGGAAAAAGCTCACGGCGCAAAAAAAAAAAAAAAAAAAAAAAAAAAAAAAAAACGAAAAACGAAACCCTCTCCAGATCGACGCCATCGGCGGCCGCCGCTTCTCCGAGGGCACCTCCGCCGACCGCGAGATCCAGCGCACGCTCATGGAGCTGCTCTCTCAGCTCGACGGCTTCGACGCGCAGGGCCAGGTCAAGATGATCATGGCGACCAACCGGCCCGACGTGCTCGACCCGGCGCTGCTGCGGCCGGGCCGCCTCGACCGGAAGGTCGAGATCCCGCTGCCCAACGAGGCCGCGCGCGCGGAGATCCTCAAGATTCACGCCGCGAAAGTGGCCAAGTCGGGCGAGATCGACTACGAGGCGATCGTCAAGCTCGCCGACGGGTTCAACGGCGCGGACCTGCGCAACGTCTGCACCGAGGTGAGACCGGGAAACGTTTTTTTTTTCGCGTTCGTTTTTTTTGAGGCCGACTGAGGGGGGGGAAAAAAAAGCTCACAAACATAAAAAATATAAAAATGTCAACACAGGCCGGGATGTTTGCTATCCGCGCCGATCGCGATTACGTGACGCAGGACGACTTCAGCAAGGCCGCTCGCAAGATGGCGGACGCGAAGAAGCTGGAGGGGACGCTGTCGTACGACAAGGACAGCGTGGGGGGGAGCTAGAAGGCGTGAGAGAGAGGGTTTTTCTTGGTTTTTTATTTTTGACGGTTTGAGCGCTCGTTTTTCTCCGTTTTTTTGTTTTTGGTTCTCGCTTTGTTATTCCGGTTCGTTTTCTTTTTTACACAGTTTTCTCTACCACTTGTCCTCTACCACTACTCGAACGCGACGCCGCGGGCCGCCTCGGAGAGCTCCCACCGGGCGCAGGCGACGGCGGCGGCGGCCGCGGCGAGGGCGGAGGTGCTTTCGTCCTCGCCGCCATCGCAGTCTTTTTTTCCCCCTCCGTCCCTGTCGTCGTCGTCGTCGTCGACGAAGACGTCCAAGACCACAACGCCCGTCGGGGGCACCGCGTACGGCTCTCCCCTGCTCGACGTCATCCTCGTGGCGGCGACGACGGCCTCGCCGTGGGTCACGACCATCGTCGTCGGCGTCGAAAAAGAAGGCCCGGACCCTCCTCGCTTGCCCCTTTCCTCCCTCGTGTCCGGTTTTCCGCTCCTGTCGCCGCCGTCGCCGCCGCCAGCGGCGTCGTCCTCTTCCTCTTCTTCCGCTCCCGCCGCCGCGAGCGCTCTCGCCGCCGCCGAGGCCAGGGCGATCAGGTACCGCGTCCCGGCTTCCCCTCGCGTCTCCGGGTAAGCGGCGAACAACTTCTTCTTCGAGGAGGGGGAGGAGGAGGAGGAGGAGGGACAGGAGGCGAGCGACGTCAGGTGCGGGGGCAGGCCCGCGGCCGCGGCGGCAGAGAGCAGGCGCCGCTCCAGGTCTCCTTCCTCGCTTCCGTCGCTTCCGTTTCCGTTTCCGTTTCCGTTACCGGTCGCGTTTCCGCTTCCGTTTGTGTTCGAGTTCGCGTCCCAGGTCCAGAGGCTCGGGTCGGCGCCGTCGGGGGGGTCTTGTCCTCCCATGCAGTCTCTCGAGAGGACCTCGCAGACGGAGGCGTCGACCTCTATCGCGAGAGGAGGGCGACGACGGCGGCGAAAGCCGTTGGCGTTTGCAGCCGGTGACTCTCCTGTCGCCGCCGCTGCTGCTGCCTCCTTCTCCTCCTCTTCTTCTTCTGCCACCTTTTCCAGAATCTTCCGCGCCACCGCCGCGGCGGTCTGCAGGCACCTCGTGAAGGGCGACACGACGAGCCTGGTGACCCCGAGGGAGGCGGCAAAGTCCCCGAGGGACGACGCCTGTTTTATTTGTTTTTGTTTTTTTTCGTCGAGGTGAGGGTCTCTCGAGGTCGAGGAGGGAGAAAAAGAGATCGGACTCTGCTCCTCCTTCGTTTCTTCCCCTCCAAATTACCTGCTCTCTCCCGATTTCAGACAGCGGCGGGTCCCAGAGTCGAGCTGAAGGATCGGAGCTGGCCCAGAGCGGGTCGTCGTCGGCCCTGGCGCCGTGGCGTGCGACGGCGAGCTTGACGACGGTCGGCATCGAATGTTGCTTTTTTTTTTTTCAAAAAGGGAGAGTGAGGAGGGCGTTGTTTTTCATTTTTTTAAAGATTCTCTCTTCTCTTTCCCTTTCCTCCCTTCTCCTTCTCTTCGCCCTGTCGTCTCTCGCAGCTCCCTCTTCCTTTCTCCGGGTCGTCGCCGGACGCGGGGAGTGGGGGTGAAGCGGATAAGAGGCAGCGGCGGCGTGCTGCTGGAGGCTCGGCGTAGAGAGAGGAGAGAGAGGTAGCTGCAGCAAACTAAAGAACGAAAACGAAAAAAAAAAAGGAAAAGAACGGAGACCATGGCGCCAGCAAACTCCATTCCTACTCCACTCAACCCCGGAGCGAGCGAATACGTTCCCCTCTTGCTCCAGGAGGAGGCAACATCACCGCCAACCGAAGAGTTTCTCCCGCCGATCGAGAACGTGCCGAGAGACGTGAGCAGTATTTTTTCGTTCAAAAAGAGGGAGGGCAAATGGCGACCCTGGTGCTGACGGTGCCGCTGACCCCCACCCCGTCGAAAAAAACTCACCACCTCAACCTCAACCTCAAAAACCCTCTCTCCCACCCCGCCTTCCGTGAAAACGCAGATCCTCGAGACCGTCCTCTCCCTCCTCGACGACCCGCGAGACGTCGCCTCCGCCGCGAGGGCCTGCAGGCGCTTCGCGGAGGCCGCGGGGTCGGCGCCGCTGGGCGTGCGGCTGTTGCCGCCGGGGCGGAGGCCTGCGGCGCCGCCCGGCGGCGGCGCGCCCCCGCCTGCCCCGCCTCCTCCTCCTCCCAACCCCCTCCCTCCCTCCGTCGCGGCCCGAGTCCGCCATCTGGGGCGGTGCTGGCCGGGGACCACCGCCCTCTCCCTGGGTCCCGGCCCGCCGGCGGCGGACGACGCCGCCGTCTCCCTCGCGCTCGCGGGGAAGAAGAGGCGGGGAGGCGAGGCGGGCGAGGCGGGCGGCGGCGGCGGCGGCGGCGGGCTCCTGCTGCTCCCGCGCCTGGCGGCGCTGCGGCTCGACCGCTGCACCAAGCTGACCTCCGAGTGTCTGGCCCCCTCCGACGCCTTTTCCGAGGACGACGGAGACGGCGAGGGGGAGGCGTGCGAGGAGCGGGGAGCGGGCGGAGGGGGCGCGCGGCGCGCGCCGCCCCCCCCGCTGGCGAGGCTGCGGCTGCTCGGGGCCGACCGCTGCTTCTCGCTCTCGGCCGACGCCCTCACTCTGGCCCTCCGCGCCTCGGCCGGAGGCGGCGGCGTCGGCGGCGTCGGCGACAGCAGCTCCCGAAGCAGGCGGCGGCTGGCGTCGCTCGCGCTGTCGCACCTGGACCTGTCCGAATGGCCGCCTCCCGGCGCGGGCGCCGGCGGCGGAGCGGGCCGCGCCGGCGGCGGAGCGGGCGGCGGCGGCCGCGGCGGGGGCGGCCAAGGGCGCGGCACGGAGCGCGCCGGCGAGAGCGGAGAGAGCGAGGGCGAGCCCCTCCCCTGGAGCGAGGCGGCGCTCTCCGCGGCGGTCGACAGCGAGGAAGCGCCGCCGGAGGAGGGCGCCGCGCTGGCCTGGGGCGACGCGGGGCCCCTCGACGAGCGGCGGCGGAGGCAACGGCGGCGGCGGCGGCGCGACGGCAGCAAGCTCCCGTCGCCGCTCCTGCTCGGCGGCCTCCGCGGCAGCCGCCCCCGCCCCCCGCTCCCCCTCCCCTCCGCGACCACCAACCTCCGCTGCCTCGCCCTGACCAACTGCTCCGCTCTGACGGTCCGCGGGCTCGAGGCGCTGTGCGACGCCGCGCCGCTGCTGCGGGTGCTGGCGCTCGGGGGCTCGTCGCTCGCGGCCCCGTCGTCCTCTCGGGCGGCCGCCGCGGCGCCGCCGCCGCTCGCCGCGCCTCGCTCCTTCGAAGACGGCGCCTTTTCCTCCGCGCCGTCGTCGGCGGCCTCCTCTTCCTCTTCGACGTCCCACCTCCGCGCGGCGCACATCGGCGCGGCGATGGCGGCGCTCGCCTCGCAGCGCGGCGCCGTGGCGCACGTCGGCTCCCCGGGGACGCTGTGGCCCAACGGCCCCGGCAGCAGCCCTCCTACGCCGGTGCCCTCTTCCTCCTCTTTCCCCTTGTCGTCGTCGTCGGCAGCTGGCGCGCTCCGCGGCGCGCCGCTCGAGGCCCTCCGCGCGGCGATTGTCGCGGAGATAGGAGGGGGAGGGGGAGGAGAGGGCAGCAGCAGCGGCGGCAGCAGCGGCAGCAGCGCGGGCTCCCCGTCCCCGCCGCGCTCGACGGCATGCTTCGGCGGCGGCAGCGGCACCGGCCTTGTCGGCGGCGGCTCCCCGGAGGGCGCCCTGCTCTCGTGCTGCCTCCGCCGCCTGCGGTGCCTCCGCTGCGTCGAGCTGACCTTCTGGCCCCGCGGGACGGACTCCACCGTGGCGCGCTCGCTCGAGGCGGCCGCCGCCGCCGAGGCCGCGGCGGCGGCGGTCGGCGGAGGGGCGAGGGCGAGGGCGAGGCGGGCGCCGGTCGTGTGGAACCTCGCCCGAGGCGCCGACGCCGTCGCGGCAGCCTCTGCCGCCGCGTCGCCCGCCTCGGCCGCGGCGCTGCTCCGCGGCGACGACGGCGGCGGCGGCGGAGAGGAGCTCGGCGAGGGGGAGGCCGAGGCGCTCTTTGAGGGCCTCCGCCTCGCGCTCGCCGCCGCGGCCAACTGCTCGTCGTCCCCGGGCAGGCAGGCGCCGCTGCACCTCGCCGCCTCGTCCCCGCACCCCCCGCCGGCGGCGGCGGAGACGGTCGCGGCGCTGGTGTCGCTGGGGGCGCGGCCCGACGCCAGGGACCGCTCCGGGGCCACGCCGGCGTTTGTCGCCGCCGAGGCCGGGCGCGAGGGCGCCCTGCGGGCGCTGCTGACAAAGGGGAAGGCCGACGGCAGGGCGCGCAACTCGGCCGGGGAGGCGCCGCTGTACATCGCGAGCCTTCGAGGGCACGCGGGCGCCGTCGCGGCGCTGCTCGACTCGTTCCTGGGCGAGGGGGAGAGGAGGAGGAGGAGGGATGAAGAAGAAGAAGAAGAAGAGAAGAGCGCGGCAGAGTCCTCTTTTCCTTCTCCTTCTCGCTCTCCTTGCTCTCTTTCCTCTCCCGCCTGCTGCTGGACGGACCCCTCGCTCTACGGCGACGGGTGGACGCCCGTGATGGCCGCGGCGCTGGGCGGGAGGAAGGAAGTCCTCCGCGCGCTGCTGGCCGCCGCGGCAGAGGCCGGCGGCGGCGGGAGCGGCGGAGGCGCGAGCGCCGCGGCGCCCCTCGTCCGCGCCGCCAACCGCTACGGGCAGACCGCCCTGCACATCGCGGCGAGGCGCGGCTGCCTCGAGTCCCTCGAGGCGCTGCTGGGGGCTGCCAGGGACAGAGACGACGGGGACGGCGGCGGCGGCAGCGGCGGCGGCGGCGAGGGGGCGTCGGGGAGGAGGAAGAGGCCGCCGGTTCCGCTCGCGGCGCTGCGCGACGCGTCGGGCGACTCAGCCGCCGACGTCGCCGCGAGGGCGGGGCACTTTAGGGCGGCCGCCCTGCTCTCCTCCGCCGCCTCGTCCGCCTCCGCCTCTGCTCCTTCTTCTGCCTCTGCTCCTTCTTCCGCTTTTTCTTTTTCTCCTTCCTACGACGCAGAGAACGTCAAAGCGATCAGCCCGAAGTGGCGACCGAGCGAGAACGTCCTCCTCGGCCGCCGGCGTCGCGCGGCGTGGTGATAACAGAAGAGAGAGAGAGAGAGAGAGAGAAAGAAAGAAAGAAAGAGAAAGAAGAGAGACCTGTCCTTTCGTTTCATCCCAGTGTTACAACAGCATATACAAAACGAAACCATGCCGAATCAATCGTCTTCTTCCCTGTGGCATTGGTCTCCTTTTCACAGCGCGTCGAAGCGCGCGGCGAGCCTGTCTGCGGGGGAAGGCGCCGCCGCACCGCGCTCGCCGCCGCCGCCGTCCCTCCTCGGCGCCTTGCCTCCGCTCCCGCTCCTCCCGCTCCCGCTGCTGCTCCTCCTCCTCCCCAGGACCGCCGCCTCGGCGAAGGCGGCGTGCGCCTCGAGCCACGCGTCCGCGTCCTCGTCGAGGGAGGACTCTTCTGGAGGCTCCGGGCGGGGCGCCGGCGAGGGGGGGCCCGGGCTCGAGGGAGCCGCCCCGCGCCGGCCCCTTCGAGGTAATGTCTTTACTTGGTCGTTTTTTTCCGCCCGCGCCGCCTCGGCCGCCTCGGCGGCGGCGCGCCTCGTGACGGTCGCGGCGGCGGCGGCCTCGGCCGCGGCCGCGCGGGCGGCGGCCCCCGCCGCGGCCGCCGCCGCGGAGGCGTCTCCGCGGCGATTGCTGTAGCTGGGCTCGAAGCGCAGGGAGGCCTTGGGCGTCGGATGCTGCTGCTGCTGCTGCTGGGGCGAGCAAGCGGCCTCTTCTACCTCGCGGCGCCAGCTCCCGATCCTACCTCCCGCTCCCGCTCCTCCTCCCTCCCTCCCGTCGCTGTCCCGCACCAGCTGCCCCTCCTTGCCTGCGCTCAGCGAGATCAGGTCCTCCACCTGCCTCGCCAGGCCCTCCACCTGCCGCCTCAGGGGGGCGACCTCGGACTCCCTCGCCTCCGCGGCGAGCCGCTCGCCCGCGGCGCGCGCCCCGGCGAGGAGCAGCTCGACGGCGTCGGCGCGCGCGCGCTCGTCTCGCAGCGCCGAGAGGAGGTCCCTGGCGCGTGCTGCGAGCCTGGCCGCGGCCTCGTCGGCGGGAGTAGCATTGAGGGAAGCGGGAGCGTAGGCAGGAGAGGAAGCGGCGAGTTCTGCCTCGCCTTCCGAAAGCGGCGGCGTCGGCAGCAGCAGCGCGGCCTCGACCGGCGCGGCGACGCGCGCGAGTGCCCAGCTCGAGGCCCTCGCGAGGAGGTCGTCGACGAGGCTGCTGCCGCCGCCTCCGCCTCGCTGCTCCTCCCTCTCAGCAGTGGGAGAAACAGAAGCGGAGGTCGACGCCGCTGCGGCAACGAGAGGGAGGGCCTCGTCGAGCGCCGACGACAGCGCCGCCCTCGCAGCCAGCGCCGCGAGCCCGCCGGCCTCGGCCTCGGCGGCACGCTCGGCGGCCGCGAGCGCGTCCGCGGCCGCCGACCTCGCCGCGGCCTCCGCCGCCACGGCCCTCGCCCTCGCGGCGTCGACCTCCGCGGCGCGGGCCGCGGCCGTCGCCTGCGAGCGCGCCGCAGCGTCGCGGCTCAGCTCGAGCTCGGCCAGCGCGACCGAGGCGCGCGCCTCGGCGGCCGAGCGCCGAGCCTCGGCCGTCGCCTCGCGCGCCGCCCTTGCCTCCTGCTCTGCCGCGGACGCCCTCCTCTCGGCCCGCCGCTGCTGCTGCGCCTCGAGCTGCGCCTCGAGCTGCGCCTCGAGCTGCGCCTCCGCCGCGGTCGCCCGCTGCTCCGCCTCGCGGACTTTGGCGTCGGCCTCGAGGCAGGCTCGCTCGAGCGCCGCGGCGGCGGTCTCAACGGTTGCCGTCGCTTCTTCTTCTCTCTCGCCGCGGAGCCGGGCGAGCTGCTCGACGGCCTCTCCCAGGGCGCGCTCGGCCGCGCGCGCCCTGCCCTCCGACGCCTCCACGGAGACAGCCGCCTCCGAGGCAAAAGAGCGCGCCTCCTCGAGCTGCCGCTGCTGGGAGGAGATCTGTTCGGAAGAAGAGGCGGCCGCGGCGTCGGCGGCGTCGGCGGCAGCTTCTGCGGCGGTGGCAGCAGCAGCAGCCTCGCGTGCAGCGAGGGAGGCTTCCTCGGCCGCTTCTTTCTTGCAGCCTTCGAGCTCCCTCTCGAGTTCGGAGACGCGAGAGAGCGCAGATTCCGTCTCGCCCTGGGAAGCGAGAAGAGAGGCGGAGAGACTTTCTCTGTCCTTCTCCGAGGAGGAAAGAGAGAGCGCGAGCTTTTCCCTCTCCTCTTCGGCCGTCCGTCTCCCTTTTTCCGCCGCGAGACGCTCCTGCTCGGCTCCCTGCCGCAGCCGCCGCCGCTGCTCCTCCAGCGCCTCCTCCGACGCCCTCGCGAGCTCCTCTGTCCTTTTTTTATGCGCTTCCTCGCGCGCCTCGAGCGAGACTCTCAGCCGCGCTGCCTCGGCGGCGGCCTCCGTGGCGGCCCTCCGCGCCGAGGCCGCGGCCGCAGCCGCCGCGGCGGCACCGGCGTTCCGCGCGGCGGTGGCCGCCCTCTCGGCCCTCGCCGCCCTCCGCGCCGAGGCCGCGAGCCTCGCCGCGAGCTCGGAGCGCTCGCCACGGAGCCGCTCGACGTCGGAAGAGGCCTCCTTGAGGGCCGCAAGCGCCGCGGCGGCCTCCCTGTTGGAGGCGGCGAGGAGGAGCGCGGAAGAGGCGGCCTCTGCCTCTTCTGCGCCGCCCCTCTCGGAGGCGGCGGCACAAGGGGCATGAAAGCCGAAAGCAGAAGAAGCGCGACCGTTCCCTCCCCTCGCGTTGACGGAAGACCTCGGCGAAGCAGCAGCAGCAGCGGCCGCCTCCGCCCTCGCAGCGGCGACCTCTGCGTCCTTGGCGGCGGAGGCCCTGGCCGCAGCGGCGGCGGCCCTGCCGGCGTCCGCCGCCTGCGCCCTCAGCGCGGCCTCGGCCGCGCTGGCCGCCCTGGACGCGTGCGACGCCCTCGCGTCCGCGCGCGCCGCGGCGGCCTCGGCGGCCTCGGCGCGCGCCTCGGCCGCGGCGCGGTCCCGGAGCGCCGAGGAGGCCGCGGCAGACGCGCGGGCCGCGGCGGCGCGCGAGGCCTCGAGCTCCCTCTCGAGGGCGCGGGCGCGGGACTCGAGGGAAAGGGAGAAAGAGAGTGAGGAGGAGGAGTGGGGGCTGCTGCTGTGCTTTGACGCGGAGAAGAAGGGCGTGTTGTTTTCGCTCCCGTCCGCTCCGGCGTCGGCTGGCTGTGTGGGAAGGGAGCGGCGAGAGGAAGGGAGGGAGAAAAGGGCGTGAGAGAGGGAGACGAAGAGAAAGGCGGCAAACACGCGAGAATGTCAACGATGCCTTCAACATTTCTCGCTTTCCCTCTCTCTGTCTGTCTCTCTCTCTCTCCCTATTTCTTACCCATCTCGATGTGCCGCGGCTCTTCGTCGAGTCCCTGTTGGCGCTACTTCCTCCTGCCAGATCGGAGAGGACGGATGGCGTGGCGCTGAGCGGGGTGTGGAAGCGGCTCTCGCGGCGGAGTTGATGGTCGTCGACGTCAAAGCTGCTCGGCGTTGCCGTCGCCTCTCTTGCAAAGCCCCCGACGGCCGTCGATGAAGGCGTCGTCGCCGACATCGAGGGCGAGAGAAAGCGAGCGGACTCTTCTTCTTCTGCTGCGATCAGAGGCGGAAGGCAGGGGAGCCAAAGGTACGAGAAAGAGAAGCGCCCGGTTCTTTGAATCCGGTTTCAACTCGGTCAAGATGTGGACTTTTTTTGAAAAGAGGGGGGAGAGTGAGAGTCTCTCTTCTCGTCTCGCTTACTCCCGCTCCCCCCCCCC
>Ga0210003_1004954_pt1 | contig 10350 bp, 9 predicted proteins | sample LantaG_FD_182804 | JGI IMG/M metagenome (GOLD analysis project Ga0210003, IMG submission 182804) | Deep subsurface microbial communities from Baltic Sea to uncover new lineages of life (NeLLi) - Landsort_02402 metaG (SPAdes) (version 2) | ecosystem: Environmental > Aquatic > Marine > Oceanic >...
ATTTAGAATTAAATCCTGAATTTAGTAAAAATATAGCTGCCCATGTGATAAATGTAAGAGGGACAGGAAGATGCGATATTAATTCCGGAAAAGAGGAATTTGCTTTTAGAGTCACTTTAGCTACCGGAATTTCGAAAGATATTTGTGAATCAGTAGGATTGGGTTATCGGAATCCTGATTCAATTCACCAGAAAGATTTCATCGGACCAGGGAAACTGTGGATTGAAAATGGGGGGAAATACCTTTATAAAATAAAATAAGCTTATATTTAACCGGTGTAATCAATTATAAAGTAGGAGATTAAATCAATGAAAAATGTAGTTATCGCCCAATCAGGCGGCCCCACTTCGGTAATAAATAATAGTATTAGAGGAGTGATTGACGAATTAATTTCCTCTAAAAAAGTTGATAAAATATATGGCGCAAAGATGGGTATTCTTGGGGTTTTAAAAGAAGAACTAATAGATATTTCTGCTCAGGAACCTCAGCAAATAGCTTTATTAGCAGAAACTCCATCTGCAGGAACAATAGGCAGCTGTCGATATAAAATAAAAAATGATGAGGATTTGTCCCGTATTGTCGAGGTCTTCAAGAGGCACGATGTTGGATATTTCTTCTATTGTGGAGGCGGCGACTCCATGGATACAGCTAACAAAATAAGTAAATTAGCCCAAAAAGAAAATTTAGAACTGATTTGTACCGGCATACCTAAAACTATTGATAATGACGTCGGAGGACCCTTGCAAGCTGATGGAACATTCGCAGTATGTGATCATGACCCGGGGTATGGAAGTGTAGCTCGCAATTTAGCTATTAATATAATGGAAGCAAATGAGGAGAATAAGGCCAGCTATACCAGCGATCCTGTTTTAGTTATCGGAGTAATGGGAAGAAAGATTGGTTTTATTCCGGCGGCAGCGAGGCTGGCTGATCCCAAAAGAGAAATTCCTTTATTAATAATTCTTCCCGAATCTCTATCCAAAGATGATTACCAAAGTAACTTAGAATTTATTGCCGAAAAAGTTAATGGAAAATTAAAAAAACAGGGAAGGTGTATTGTAGTTATCGGAGAAGGGGTAAATGTGGGGGATTTGGGAATACTGCGAGATAGCTTTGGACATGCTCAATTTAGCGCTTCTGAAAAGACCGTAGAGCAGGTACTTACTAATTACCTTAACGGAATAGACAGGAAAAATAGTCAGGGAAGAGCAAAAAATAGATTGTTGGTCGGGGGAATAGCCCGCTCGGAAAGGCCGGGTACTCGCCAGAGGAGAGAGATTGCCTACGTATCTGAAATTGATAGGGATGAGGCCTATCAGGTGGGAGCATATGCCGCCAAAATTGCTTTATCGGGAGAAAATGGTTTTATGTCGACCATTGTAAGAAATCCTGATTTACCTTATAAAATAAATTATGATAAAATACTTTTAGATACTGTAGCTAATTCAGAAAGGGAATTCCCTAAAAAATGGATTGCCTCCAATAGAGTAGACGTAACTGATGAATTTATAAATTGGGCATTACCTTTAATAGGAAGGCCACTACCTCGATTTGCGAAATTTAAAGAGATATGTATTGCGAAAAAATGCGGAGAATATGTGCCCGTGGAGGATAGAAAATAAATTAGTATAGTATATAGTGAAGAAAGAGAAGAAATCGGATATTGATAAATAGTTAGCTGATTACCTGGTTAGTTAGTTGAAGATTTAGTACCAAACTAACTAACCAAATTGATAAATGATCTGATCCTATACGCTAAACTCTACCCGCTGTAGCTGATATCAAGAAGGAGATGAAATAATGGCTTTACCCAGGCTTACCGAAGAACAGATAAAGAAAGATGCGGAACAACAATTAAGAAAATTTAAAAGAACAAAAGATTTTTTAATAGCCATTGATACTGATGGTTGCGTTACCGACAATATGAATGGAAAACAGATGTTAATCTTTCACCCTCAATTTATGGAATTTTACCAGTTATGGGAGATTGAATCTTACTACCGGGAAATTGCTGAATATTATAATCTTTTTTCTATAGATAGAGGTTGTAACAGATTTATTGCCATCCAACTTACCCTTACTGCTCTTCAAAACAGGATAGATGTTCAGCAAGTCTCACAGGAAAGGCATATAAAATTACCTAATATAAAACCCCTAAACCAATATATTGCCTATACTAAAGAGAATAAATTAGGATTAGGTAATCCAAGTTTGGAGGAATATTTAAATCAAAATCCTCTTGATTTGTCTTTATATAAACTTTTAGGATGGAGTGAAGCAGTAAACAGAATGTTCCCGCATATTTCTGCAAAGATTACGCCCTTTAACAAAGTGGAAGAATGTTTAGAATTAATGGCTCAATATGCAGATATATTAATTGTCTCTAAAACTCCATACTCAGATTTAGCAAATTACTGGGAAGCTCAAGGGATTGCTCAATATGTCCAAATTATTGCTGGTCAGGAAATGGGTTCAAAGGGGCACCATATTGAAGCAGCAAAAAGGGCAGGCAAATATGAAGATGATCAGGTGATGATGATTGGTGATGGTGGAGGAGATTTAAAGGCAGTAAAAGTAAATAGCGGACTTTTTTATCCCACACCTCCTGGTCAAGAACTGGAAGCCTGGAAAAATTTTCCTCAGGCATTTCAACGATTTATAAAAAGGGAGTATAAAGGAGAATTTGAAGATAAGCTTTTGCAGGCATTTGACCAAGTGCTCCTTACTTCTCCACCCTGGCAAGAAGACGGTTATGATCACAAAAGTTCTTATAGAAAAAAACAGGAGATAAGAAAAACCCTGTATGCAAAATTTAATCCCCAGGGGAAACTACTCATCTTGTAAAATGAAATGAATTTTATTGTTTTTCTTATGCCCTTACCAGAACTCCAATGCCCTTTAAGCAGTTGGAATGGTATATAAAATTGCCGGTTTATACCTGTTGTATTATTTTTAAAGGTCCTTCGGCTTCCATCTTTAAACTGGTTACTGCCGCTGCCCAAGTTGTTGCTTCTTGAGGGGAAGCACTTAACCGTTTGGCTGTATAGGAAGCGATACAAGTATCTCCTCGTCCGCTTCTTCCGATAATTTCTTTTGGGAAAAAATTTTCTTGGTAAAATTTGCCGTCGGCAAAGACTAACAAACCTTCACGGTGAGTGATGATTACTTCTTTGGGTCCCAGATCATGCATTTTTTGAGCAGCTGTATAGAGATCACAGTTACCGAATAAAAGCCCTGCCTCTACTGCATCAGTTTTTAAAATATCCAAACAGGCAAATATATCATTTCTTTCCGGCCATTCCTTGGGAACTAATTTACCATTATCATTTACCCTGATAAAGCTCTGCACGTCAGCGGAAAGAGTAGTTCTCTTTTTCGACAGTGTTCCTCTATCACTTGCAAGCTAACCTCATCACGCATAGATGCGCCTACAACAATTGCCCGGGCTTGAATTTTTTCTACTACATGAAAATCTTCTTCTGCCAAACGGGTAACTGCTGCTACTTTTAACCCCATTCTTGCAGCTACATTAGCACCATAATTAAAGGCACCACCATCAACAACTCTGATGCCCGAAGCAGAAATAATTGTGTCTTTCGTGTAATGTCCTATGAAAGCAATATCATAAAATTTAGTGTTAGTTTCTATTTTATTATCTCCAATATAAAGTGAATAATCTAATAATTTTATTTTTTTTGTCCATTTATTATAGCAAAGAATAAAGCGGAAAAACAACGATAAACTTAATAAGTATTTTTAATCGGAGAAATTTCAAAATATTTTTCAAAAAAAGAAGGATTCTTAAAAGTTATATCGTATAGTTAAATCATGAAATAAAGTAAAATAAACCATACAACCAATCTTTTATGTATATACAAAAGAACAATAATTATTTCTAATTATATTTATAAGCGAAGGATAGAAATTGGATTTTAAATTACCAAAAAAAGAGATCATCTCAAAAGAAATGCCGAGATATCCTAATATCTGGTTTTATGTGAATTGCAATATTGTAGAAGGATATCTTGAAGCTGTTTATTTAGTAATATTTAACTTAATGAAATATTGTAATATAAAGAATAATTTTAGCGAAAATTATCGTTTACGCCATATTTTGTTTAATGGTAATGAAGGAAGCGATACGGAAGGAAGGTATAAAGGTTTGCAACCTTATACGGATATAGATAATCCTTCTAACAGCCACGATCATCAATTGCATATTAGATATTATTACAAAAATTTGATGAATAATAAATCCGAAAGAGTAAAATTGAATACAAGCAATGGGAATATAATATTTTATCGATTGGCTCTGAGCGCCCATTATGAAGTAACCACAGAAAATAAGAATCATCCATTTATAGAATTTTGCCCAATATGCGGGAGAACTGGTAAATACGATATCGAGATTGATCAAAACGACTTGGATAAAGAAATATGTAGAAAAATACATGACCCATTAGGTGTTGAAATTCTTTTAAAAAATACAATTAACGGAAATAAAATATATAATGACAGAGGAGAGCAGATCAAATTTATTGAAAGGTTGAAAGAAGATTGTGATTTGGAGACTTACATGGTTGATACAACGTGTGCTGAAATAAATACTCCGAAGATTGGACATATATTGATAAAAAAGATTAATTATGGCAGAGATGTTATTTTAAAAAATATTAAAGAAAATTAAATATTTGAAAAAAATTATTTTAAATAATTTTTATATATACCTATAGATGAATTTGATTGTGCTATAATCTGAAATAGTAAATAAAAATATTTATAGGATGTAGCTAAAACTATGCATATAAAAGGAATTGGAATAAATATAGATTCTCCCGCTATAGATGGCGACTTAGATTTATTAGAAAAGACTTTAGGTAATATTCAGGATAATGGTTTTGATTATGCCGAAATACCTGTTCATGGAGTTGACGCAATCTTTAAAGGGAAACTTAATCAGCTGCAAACCAGGGCAATTACAGACATTCTGAAGAAATTTAAGTTAAAATACACCGTTCATGGTCCAAATTTGCTAAATTTAATGGACTCTCGCAATTTTAAATTACAAAAAGAAATCTTTAAATCCGGAATCGAATTTACCAATGCTATAGGTGCAGAAATTTTTGTATACCATGGAGGAAAAATTCCTTTAAAGGAAAAAATTAATAGTGAAAATATTCCCCAAAATGAGTTTCTAAAAATACCTTCTAAAAGAAAAATTGATAGATTAAAAAAAATAGAAACAATAACATTACAAGATTTAGCTTCTTTTGCGAAGGATTTACAAGTTACAATAGCAATTGAAAACACTTCTCCCGATGTAGAAGAGGAATACTTATGGGAATTGTCTAAAAGACTTAATAATAGCAGAAGTTTTCCTTCTTTAATCACTGCTCCCCAAAAATCCAAATCAATCTTCTTACGAGAGATTAGTAAATATAATTATAGTTCAAAAGTCGAAGAATTAGTCGAACAGGTGAAAAAAATTAATCGAGAAAACATAGAGATTACTTTTGATTTTGGCCATGCTTTTTTAGCTTCCAAATATTATCATTTCAATTTTTTGGATTCTGTAAAGTTAGCCCTGCCTTATATAAAACATGTTCACATTCATGATTGTTTTGGAAAACCCAAAGTATCATATGAAGAACAGGACATTAATCTTATTCAATTTGGAATTGGCGATTTACATATGCCTGTAGGTTGGGGGGAGATTCCTTATAAAAAAATATTCCGTATTTTAAAAAATTATAATGGAGTATTATGCTTGGAATTAAAACCCCGTTACAAAAAATTTTATAAGTATAGTTTACAAAGAGTTAAAGAACTTATAGAAAGCACCGATAATAACTACAAATTAAAGGGAATCTCTCCTTTTTCTAAACACGATAATTAAAGACAGGTAAATTATTTTTTCAGGTAAAAAATCTTTAAGAAATTCATCACTTCAATTTTTCAATTACGGCCTTCCCACATTTTTATTTTTATTCAAAACAATTTATGAAAAGTAGTTTAAAAATATTTTTCAAAGGGATTCTTTGGGAGTATAATTGTTTTATGTGAAAAAAGGAGTAAGAGGTGAAAATGAAAAGATACGATAGCTTTGTCATAGGACATATCTCTATTGATGAAAATATATATCAAGGAGAAGCTGCAAAGGAAATTGGAGGGGCAGTTTTCTATTCATCCTGTGCTTCCTACGCTATCGGTTATAAAATAGGTATTTTAACTAAGTTGTCTCCACAGGACAGAAAATATTTGGAGGCATTTACCGTTTTCAAAGAAGATATTACCGCTTTAGATTCAAGAAATACTACTTCTATAAGAAATATTTATATTAACACGGATAGAGAAAGAAGAACCTGCACTGCTCTATCGATTGCAGATCCCTTCACTATCGACGATGTTCCGGATAATATTGATTCCCGGATATATCATTTTGCCGGCCTCATCTCGGGGGAATTTGATAGTGAAATGATAAAGTTTCTGCATAATAAAGGGAAAGTTGCCCTGGACGTTCAAGGGTTTTTAAGGACTGTGGTGGAAAATAAAGAGATGGTCTTTATAGATTGGGAGGAAAAGAAAGAATATCTTCCTTATATTGAGTATTTAAAAACTGATGCAGCTGAAGCTGAAATTATGACCGGAACAAAAGATAGAAAGAAAGCAGCGGAAATACTCTTCGGGTGGGGAACAAAGGAAATTATGATTACTCACAATAAAGAAGTTTTAATTTATAATGGTAAAAAACATTATACCTGTCCTTTAAAACCGAGAAATCTTTCAGGGAGAACCGGCCGGGGTGATACCTGTTTCAGTGCTTATATCACCGAAAGGTTAGATAAAAGAATAGAGGAAGCACTCCTCTTTGCTGCTGCTTTAGTTTCTTTAAAGATGGAAAAACCGGGTCCTTTTAAGGGAACCAGAGATGACGTTAAGAATTATATAAAAAAATATTATTAGTGGTTATTTGACGACTAAACTACGCGATACAAAAAAAGATAGGAGAAAAAAATTGAAAGTAAAAGACCTGATGAAATTTGGTTTTGATTTATCAGAACAATTTAAGATTCCCATACTTATACGTACTACTACCAGAATATCCCATATGAGAGGGGTAGTAAATTTAGGAACAGTTATTCAGGGAAAAGAGAAAGGATACTTTAAAAAGGATCCTTCTCAATTCATAGTAACTCCGGTATATGTGGTAAAAATGCGTAAAGAATTAATTAAGAAATTAAAACAGATTGAAGAAAAAACCGAAAAATCTCCTCTTAATAAAATAATTGATAGAGGTGGTAGAGAGATAGGAATTATCACTAGTGGGAGTGCCTTTAATTACGTAATGGATGTGGTTAGTGAGAATAATTTGAAAGTTAAAATTTTGAAACTCACCTTCTCTTATCCTTTCCCCGAGAAATTAGTATTAGACTTAGTAAATAGTGTTGATAATATATTGGTAGCAGAAGAAGTGGAACCTGTAATGGAAAAAGAAGTTTTAGCTATAATAGGAAAATATAATATAAAGAAAAAAGTATATGGCAAGTTAGACGGAACCCTTCCCAGAATTTATGAATATAATCCGGATATTATCTCTTTTGGGATGGCAAAAATTGTAGAAAAAGAATTAATCAAAAGAGAAAAGTATAGTACTAAACTTTCTTTACCTTTACGGTCAGCGATACTCTGTCCCGGATGTCCCCACCGTGCAACTTATTTTGCTTTAAAAAAAGCTATAAAAAAATTAAAATTAAAGGAAGAAGAGATAATTTACTCCACTGATATAGGATGTTATGCCTTGGGTATGGAACCCCCCTATAATATGGGGGATTACTGTATTTCTATGGGTTCAAGTATAGGTATTGGCTGCGGGTTTTCTAAGGCAACCAACCAGAAAGTAATATCTTTTATCGGAGATTCAACCTTCTTTCATGCCGGTATTCCTCCTTTAATCAATGCTGTCCATAATAAAGATAAGATTTTATTAGTAGTGATGGATAATAGGATAACCGGAATGACCGGAGGTCAAACCAATCCCGGTATACCCATAGATGGAATGGGAAATCCTGCTCCCGAAGTTTCCATAGAGAAGATTGCTCGAGGAGTAGGTGTAGGTTTAGTAAAGACCACTGACCCGGTTGATTTAAAAGAGACAGAAGAAGTATTTAAGGAAGCTCTACAATTTGAAGGGGTAGCAGTGGTTATTACCAAACACCCCTGTGCTATGATTACTGATGGGGAAAACAGGAAAAAAGGTATAAGTATCAAATATACCATTAACCAGGAAGAGTGCACCAAATGCTTAATCTGCGTGAAGAATTTTACCTGTCCGGCTATCTATATAGAAAAAGATGATTTTGTTAATATCAACCCATTATTATGCGATGGTTGTGGAGTTTGTGCCCAGGTATGTCCAATTACTGTTTCACTGGGCATTTCGAAATATCCCGAACTGTCTTCTGTTTTTGACGAGCTAAAAGCAAAAATAAAGAATTTATCCATAATTGATGCCCAGAAAATAGCCAAAGAAGCAGGAAGTATTATCTCGGAAAATATGGTTCTGCTCGGAGCAGCAGTTGCTGCCCCTGAATTTCCGGTAGATAAGGATTTAGTTATTCAGTCTATGGAAGAAAACTTACCTCCCAAAAGTATTGAGATAAATTTAAGAGCTTTTGAACTGGGATTTGAAGAAGTAAAAAAAGAAGGGATAAAAAGAATAAAGAAAGGAATAGAAAAAAATAAATTAGGCGTTAGGATAAAAACAGGTTTATAGTGTTTAGTTTATAGTTTTTAGATAGAAACAATACTCTTTCAGCTAACAGTTTCGAGTTTCGGATTGCGAGTTACAAATTGGGGACTGCAAATACGTAGGAACGAGACGCCTGTCCTGCTAACGACTAAATTGATAGAGTAACCGGTAAACTGGCTAACCGGCTAACTATTCTTACATTATACGCTAAAAGGCGAGATACGATTCACGAGATACTTGATATGGTTTTCTTTACTATATACTAAATACTACATACTATATACTAATTTGCAAGGAGGAATGTATGAAAGAAAATATATTGGTTATCAATCCCGGTTCAACTTCTACCAAAGTAGCAATATTTAATCAGGAAGGAAAAGAGATTTTTAAGGAGATTATCTCCCATTCTTCAGAAGAACTTTCCCAATTTAAATCGCTATTAGAACAAGGTCCAGTCAGAAAAAAGATAATTTTGGATACCTTGAAAAAGGAAAAGATAGATTCTAATTCATTAAGAGCGATTATAGGACGGGGCGGTGTATTAAAACCTTTAGAAGCCGGGACTTATGAAGTTAGCAACAAACTTATCAATGACCTAAAAAATTCTCCCATAGAACATGCCTCTAATTTAGGAGGAATTATTGCCCATGAAATAGCTGAAGAAATCGATGTCCCTGCCTATATCGCTGACCCAGTGTCGGTTGATGAATTTACCGATATTGCCCGGATATCCGGGCTAAAAGGGGTAGAAAGAAAATCCTTACTACACACTTTAAATATCCGGGCGAATGCCTTCCGTTACGCTAAAGAACAGGGGAAAAAATTCGAGGAACTAAACCTTATTGTTGCCCATCTCGGTGGGGGAATATCCATTGCTCCAATAGAGAAGGGGAAAATAATCGATGTAAATAATGCCAATGACGGAGGACCTTTTTCACCTGAGCGAACCGGCTCTCTTCCTAATAAGGCTCTAATCCATCTGTGTTATTCTGGTGAATATTCAGAAAAAGAATTATACAAGCTTATTACTTATCAGGGCGGACTTGTCTCTTATTTGGGGACCAATGATGTCAGAGAAGTAATGAAGAAAATAGAGCAAGGAGATAAATATGCAGAATTGATTTTTGAAGGGATGTGTTATCAGATTGCTAAAGAAATCGGGGCGATGGCTGCAGTACTAAAAGGAAAAGTTGAAGCAATTATTCTTACCGGCGGCATAGCTCATAATGAAATTTTGGTAAACAAGATAAAAAATCGTACGGATTGGATAGCTCCAGTTGTAGTTTATCCGGGAGAAGAAGAGATGAAGGCATTAGCCCAAGCAGTGATAAGAGTAATAGATGGGGCAGAAAAAGTAAAAACATATTCTTAAAATCAAATCTAATCTGTGTAATTTGTGTATAGGAGGTTCGAAAATGCTAAAAAGTTTTAAAGAATTATTCGACAATTTAAAAATTAAAGGAAGAGAAAAAATTATTGTTGCCGGTGGAGAAGATATTGAAACCTTGAAGGCCCTAAAAGATTGTTACGATTACGGATTTGGAGAGGGAATTTTAGTGGGAGATAAAGCAGAAATTGAAAAGTCCATTTCTTTATTAGGC
>Ga0210003_1004956_pt1 | contig 10347 bp, 13 predicted proteins | sample LantaG_FD_182804 | JGI IMG/M metagenome (GOLD analysis project Ga0210003, IMG submission 182804) | Deep subsurface microbial communities from Baltic Sea to uncover new lineages of life (NeLLi) - Landsort_02402 metaG (SPAdes) (version 2) | ecosystem: Environmental > Aquatic > Marine > Oceanic >...
GCATTTTTTTCATAACGAATGTGACATTAATGATTATAAAAAATTAAATATTTATTTTAGTCATCATAATTTTAGTTAATGAAATATAATATTCAATAATTAAAATTTAATTTGGCACTGGAAAAGGTCGTTGTTTATCTAAAACGACAAGTGGTTGAGGTATAAAAAGCGGAATTCTCTCAAAGAAACTTACATTGTCAACATTTTTGAATTCAGGAACCACTGGTGATTGAGGATTGAATAAATTCGTTGAGCCAGTACCTCTTAAATAACTTTCTATGTCAACTGGGTTATAAGATAAAGTGTCGCGTGACATGTGACTTGGTGTGATACCTAAACAAGGAATTGCTGGTCTGTAAGCAGGACCATAACTTGAATTTTGATAATCTATCCATTTATAAGAGCAATTATAACTTCTTTGTTGAAGTTTATAATTTTCTTGTGTATTTTTATTTCTAGTTGATGCCATTTATATATATAAATTATTTATTTTATTTAAAATATAATAATTTATTTTTTATGATAAATCATATTGTCATAAATTGAAAGAGTAATTGCAAAACACATTGCAAAAATCCAACTATCGTATGATATATAAGATTTTTTTGTGAAAAGTCTTGCCATTGTCATATAAAATGTTATTAATGAAGCAATTGTCATTACAAATAATAATACATGGTCAAGTATCATTTATATATTTGATTATATTTTTTGCGGTAAATGTCTAAATATTATATAAAAAATGAAGAAAAATTATTTTTATTTTATTATCTATCTATTTCTTCAATTAAATTTTTATATCTCTCTTCACTAATGTCTGATGTGTTAATTAAATCAATTATGCATTCATGAGTTAAATAAAAATAATCATATGTTAATAAAAAAAGAACTTCTAAATTTTGTCCTTCAACTATATTTAATTTTTCACTCATTTTTTTCATAATATTTTTTCCTTTTTCATTATTTTTTAATAAATCGGTTATATAAATTAATGCTTTATTGATTTTTTCGCCATCCCAATCTTCTAATTCAAATGCTTGTAAATATTGAAGTCTATAAAGCGTTTCACTGTCTAGTTTATCTTCTATTAAATTATATGTACATCTAAAGGTAGCATCATACATATAATTTTATTATGATATTCTTTTAAATAATAGTTTTTATTTATATTTTTTATTTATATTTTTTATTTATATTTTTTATTTATATTTTTTATTTATAAATAATAGTTTACAAATAATAATTATCTAATATTGATGAATTCCATGTTGTTTAAAATAATCTTGGTCTCTCGTTAAATCTCGGGAAGGTAAACCGCCTCTAATCCATCCGTCTGCTGCTACGCCCTCTACTAAATTGGCGGGATTTGTCACAGTTGCTTGAATGGAAGGCAATAATGGATAATTTGTATAAGGCATGTAAGAAATTTCAGCGGTTGTATTAATGCTCTTTCTATTTTGAACCATATCACCTTGCTGAATTTGTGATTCTAAAATAGAATTGCTTTCGCCTCTTCCTAAAAAGGGGACAGTTGCAAAAGGCCTTTGAAATAAACTAATTCTACATTTTGGTTTAGATAAATCAGCTATTGTTAATTTAGAATTGTAATCAATATTGCAACCTCCAATGCCTACCTGGTGGCTTCCGCTATAGAAAACACTTGGTTGACTTGTAGCAAACGCAATTGCATTTGACATGGGGCATTGAGGGTAAAAATTTGTTAACATATAATTTGCATTTTTAACGTCTTGAATGGAACGTTGGTCTACATAACAGTTATCATTTCCAATTCTTGTCATATTTTGAAATGTGTAATCACTAACACTAGCCATATCTATATATATTATATATTATATAAAATATATTTTTACTAAATTTAAATGTTTTAAATGTTTTAAATGTTTTAAATGTTATTTTGACTTTAAACATTATTTTGACTTTAAACATTATTTTGACTTTAAATATTATTATTTTATTATTAAATTTAATATAAGTTATATCTTGGATTATCTCTCGTGCAAGCTAATCCGTTTCCTTCCTTGCAAGATATCATATCTCCATAAAGAAAATCAGCAAATGCGGTCTGATCATTTGGAATTTTAGTATTTGGTGTAGCATAAAATGTTCGCATTGATTGGTCAAATTCAAAAGCATCTCCTAAATCTCTAAACAATCGTTGGTCTATATTTGGGTCTTTAAATTCACTTGAAACAAATTTTTCGGTATTTCTGTTTATTAATTTTTCAACTTCCTTATTAAATGAAGGTGCTGCTTGTCTACGATTAGGATTGTCGGCTATTTCAGTTAATAAAACATTCATAACTGGGTTTGTTTGTGTAGGTGAAGTAAAATTTGGTTTCATTAAATCATAATATTTTGCGTTTACACTTGAAAAATTTTCTACTACTTTAGGTTTATTAATTTGTTTATTATTTCTTACAGTATATAATAAAGCTAATATAGCTAAAGTTATAACACCTGTTACTACAATTTTAAGAGTTTGAGTTATTAAATATCCTAAAAATGTTAAAATTATTATCAATCTACTAATAGCATTTAATTTTTCTTCAACAGTCATTTTACTATTTGGATAAATCTGAGTAATATTATCAGAATTAAATAATATCGTAGGTTCTGTTGTCCAAAATGGAGTATTCATTATATATATATCTTCATTATTTTTATTATTTATAATTACTTATTTAATCTTTCTTTTTTTTATTTTTTTTCTTATTATTGCTTGATGGTTGAGGTCTTGCGCTTTTTTCAACTTTTTCACCTGTACTAAATATAAGATTTTCTATGTCGCCATCTTTTCCAGAATTTAATAGTTTTAATATAGCGGCTTCCTTTTCTTCTTCTTCTTTGCTAATTGATGTTTTTTCAATCTTAACATTTGTTTGATTTTCATTTAATCGTTGCTTCATGCGTTCTTTTGTCTTAGCTAATTTTAAATTCCTATCTAATTGACTTTGTACAGCTCCAATATTAATCTTTGCATTTTTTCCGCCTAATCCTGACATATTAGGCATTCCCATCTTACCTAACATACTTTGAATATTTTCCATCCCAGGCATATCTCTCATTTTTTTAACAAGTTCACTTGCTTCCTCAATCAATTCGCTTTCTTTTAACTCACCTGACTTTATTTTTTTATCTAACTTATCGCCTACATTCTTAACCAATCCCATAAGTTTTCCAGGATTTTTAAACATATTTTTAAAATATCCATTTGCATCTGTCATATTTTCAGGGTCAATATTTAATTCTGCTGCGGTTTCTTCTGCAATCTCTCTGGCTAATTTGCCGAGTTTTCCATCCATCATTCCAGAAATATGGTCATGCATTTGTTTTGGGTCAGGCAACTCATCTAAATTTATTCCAGAAGCATCATTTAAATTTACATTACTTTCTTCAAACATATCTTTCATGTTATTGATAGTTTCCTCTAATTTATTTTTAAACTCATCTTCATTTATAGATTCAAATAATTTTGCTGTATCTCCGAAACTATCTCCATCTGATATATTACTTACGATTGAAAAAAGAATTAATTGTAAATATTTCCACATTGTTTCTCTAGTAGTATCAGTGATTTCGCATTTCCATAGTTCTTTAAATTCAATTCCAGGCAGAAATTTAGTATTTACTTCATCATTCGTAAACATATCTTTATTTTGGTAGAGAATATCAAAAAATCTCTCTGGAAAAACTGATTTACAGTGCTCATAGACTCTATTTAAAACTTCATCAGTATCAGTATTTTGTAATAGATGAATTAAATCATCATCAAAGTTGTCCTGAAGTTCCGGAAAAGTAGTTAATAAATCCTTGCAGAATTCTACAATAATCTTTTTAAAATCCGTTTTAGATTTTTTTTCTTGTTCAGACATTATATAATTAAATATATATATAGATTTTTTAAATCATACTTATTTAATTATATAATTCGGACAATTTTGTTAAATTTTGAATATATTTCATACATTTGTCTTGATTTTCTTTTCCCATATTTTTAATGGGTTCTCTTAATTTATTAATTTTATTTGCAATACTAGAAGCATCATCCATTTCATTTAAATCATCAGAATAATCTTTGTCGATAAAAAAAGATATATCTCCATTTAAAATTTGATTCTTGTATTTTTTAACAATATGTTCATTCCAAATCTTTATGATTAATCTCGGGTTCATTTTTTTTATAGTAATTAATGTGGTTTTAGAAGCCTGAATATCTGAATCATCTGGAAATACACTTTGAATATCATTTAAAAAATCAACAAAATGATCATTGAATGTTTTTAATATGTTTGATTTATCCATTATATATATTCTTAATAAATGTCTTTTTAAATATGTTAATAAGTAATTAAATTTTATTTCAATAAATTAATTATTTAATCTGAAAAATTGTGGTTTTATTTGTTTCTCTCTAAATTCTATGCAGGTTTTATATGTTTTTAAATATTCACTATCATCATGAATTGCATGAATGTATTCTAAATCTTTTACTATGTGAAATTCTACATCTTTAAATTGTTGAAAAACTAATAAAATAAAATACATTACATCGCATGCTCTGATTAACTCCATTAATTTAGGGTTTGTATTCATTTTTAAATTTGTTATAATATTTTTTGTCAAAACATAATTTCCTGTATTGATTAATACCCCAAAATCTGGTTTTTTTAAAAATGAAATAATATTTTCTTTTCTAATAATTTCATTTTCATAAGATTTAAAATTAAAATTTGTTTTGGCAATTGAAGGTGCTAAAATAAAATGTTCGCTTAATATTTTTTTATATAATTTTATATAATCTCTTATTTTTTTGAAATAATCTCTCTCACAGAAATTGTCAGAATCTATTAATGCTATATAATCATGACTAGCCAGCATACAAACTTTTATTTTATTTAAAAAAACTCCTAGAATATTGTTATTTTTATACAGTTTAAATTTATTTTTTATATTTTCATTATTTTCCATAATTTTTTTATATTTTTTTATTATTTTATTATAATCTTTTCCGTCTTCATCACATATAACAATTTCATCAATTATTTTTTCATCTAAATAACAAAGATATTCATCTAAGTGATTTGACAAAAACGTATCAAAACGTCCTTTGGTTGGGATGCATAGAGAGATTTTAATATTAATGTCATCGGTTGACATTTTTAAATCAGAAACTTGTTCTATATTCATTATTATAAATAAATAAATAAGTTTAATTTATATTTATTTATATTTATATTTATATTTATTTATTTTCATCTATGTTGTATTTGAGAATTTCTGCTTTGTTGCAATTTTTCAACCGAAACTTGGCCTATTTTGTCTGGCTGGTATTTATCTTCTGGAGTATTTATTTTATCACTATTTTCAAGTGTGGAATAATGATGCATTTGTCTTAAACCACCATCTCCTTTTGCTTGTAAAGCATCTGCTGATTGATCTAAAAAACTATAATTGTCGGAAACAACACCAAATCCAGACCCATTAAAAGAAAATGCCATTGGTTCACCATTAAAATTTGTTGCTGTTTGATTAATAACTTGTTCTTGTGGTCTTAAATGACTTAAAATATTGTCTTTCCCAGTAACAACTTGATGATTTTTATTTATTAATATAAGTGAAGGTACTTTTGTTACATTTGGAGGTAATATGATTTCTTGATTGTTTGTCAATACAATGTATATCATTCCATTTGGCTTTCTTACTCGGTTGTCTATACAAAAATAATGAATATCTTCCTTAAGTTTAGTTTTTGATAAAATTTGTAAAAGTTCTTTGCTATTTTGGCAATAATTGCTATAGTATAAAACTGAGCTCATTATATACCTATGTTATTTTTGAGTTAAAATTTAAACTCATATAAAAATATAAATAATAAAAAATTGATTTAATAAATATGTTATATTAATATAGTATAACAACAATGGAACCTAGAATTAACATTCTTAATGAGGACGATAATATTTTAAAATTTAGACTAAGCGGAGTTGATGTTAGTTTAGCGAATGCTATTCGCAGAATTATACTATCTGATATTCCTTGCTACGTATTTAGAACAACGCCTTATTCTGAAAACAAAGCTACTATATTTATAAATACATCACGTTTAAATAATGAAATTATTAAACAACGTTTGAGTTGTATACCAATTCATATTTCTGACCCAGAATTTAATTTTAAAGATTACAAGTTAGAAATTGATGTTAAAAATGATAGCGATACTATTAGAATTATTACTACTGAAGATTTTAGAATTAAAAATATTTCAACTGATAAGTATTTATCTAAAGAAGGATTGAGAAAAATATTTCCTCCTAATACTATTTCTAATGAATATATTGATTTTGTGCGTCTTCGCCCTAAAATTTCAGATAACATTGATGGAGAACATTTAAAAATGGAATGTTTGCTTGATGTTGGCTATGCTAAACAAGATGGTGCATTTAATGTAGTGTCTTGTTGCTCTTATGGTAATTCGCCTGACGCAATTGCTCAAAATAAAGCGTGGTCTGAAAAGGAAAGTAAATTAAGGTCAGAAGGAGAAAATAAAGAAGAGATTGAATATAATAAAAATGATTGGATGGCTCTTGATGCCAATCGTTATTTTGTTAAAGATAGTTTTGATTTTGTAATTGAAACACTCGGAATTTATGAAAACAGAGAATTGGTAAAAATGGCTTGTCAAATAATGATAGAAAAACTTAATAAATTTGCGGAAAGCATAGAAAAAGCACCAGAACTTATTTCTAATATTGATACAACAATTAAAAATTGTTATGAAATTATTTTGAAAAGAGATGATTACACTGTTGGAAAAGCATTAGAATTTGTTCTTTATAATAAATATTATATTGAAAAAAAGGAACTTTCATATTGTGGATTTAGAAAACCGCATCCTCATATTGATATTAGCCTAATTCGTTTAGCATTTAAAGCACAGACGGAAAAACTAGAAGTAGGAAGTATGTTATTTAAAGTTGTTGACGATTTGATTACACTTTATAGGAATTTGGAGACTATGTTTTAAAAATAACTTTTATTATTTAATTATTTATTTTAAATCGTTATGAATATTATTATGAAAATCAAATGCTTTAATAAAATCATTATTATATTGATCGTGTTCATTTAATAACCATTCGCAATAAATTTTATTTAATTTTTGTTCATGCGATAATTTCAAACATAAACAATAATTTTTATAAGAATAATTAGATAATTCTAATAATCTTTTCCAATCTTTATTTTTTAATAAAGTTTCTCTTGTTTCATGCATAATATTTAATAATTATGATAAATTTTTAAATATTAATAATTAAATATAAATCTTATTTTTTTTATTTTTTTAAAGCATTTCTGTGGTTTCAGATGTTGTAATATCAATGACTTGTTTTCGCATATTATAATTTAACAAAAACATCTGCTGAGAAGGATGAAGATTATTTACAAATTGTATAACAACTGCATTTGAAACATATTGACTTGTTTCACGAAGTTCATTTAAATAAAACTGGTGTAGATTATACATCATTGAACGATACTGAGATGGAAAATCTTTTAGAGGCATCTCTTTCTTCACATAACAAGAAACATAATTTTGATGCAGTGTTTTGGTAAAACGATGCAATTTTTCACGGAACTCAAGAAATTTTTTCTTATATTCTGGAAAATATTTCAAATATTGTTCCATTTTACCAGTTTTACGAAGAGACAAATAATGATACTCTAGTTTGGGTTGATTGCCACGCAGTAAGCGAATCTCTTCATAATTAGGATTTCTAAATTTAGTTCGGTCTCCGTTTGAAGCATAAACCATTACGCCTACATCTTCGTAAGGAGTATTCATAGAAGCATACTTTTCTTTTAGTTCTTCAAATGTTTTAAATGTGTATTCAAGTGGAAGTTTTATTAAAGGCAAGGGTCTGCCTTCTGTGTTTCTAGCATTTGCAACGATTAATCTTACTTGCTCACGTTTATCAATTTCTGTTACACTATATTTGTCAATCTTATAGACCTTGGCTAAGTAAATCCCTTTTTCAACAATAGGGCTTACAATACGATTTTCAGGATGCTGAAGGATAAAAGAATAACAGAGCGATTTATCAAGATAATCAAAGTCTAAATTGACATAATTGCAAGCATCCAAAAACATATGTCGGAACGTGGTTATATTTCCATCTACACGAAAGAAGGTTATTTTTCCACCAACAGTACTGCGCGTAGCAATTTCCCATTCACCGTGATCATTAAATACATTAATCATAGTTCCTTCCACATATTGCTCAGCACGACAATTCAATACATCTTTTCCATAAGTATTAATAAACACATCTGAACTTAAAGATTTAGGAGGAGAAAAAACGATAATTTTGTTCTCATCGTTCAAAATAACCGAACGAAATAATCCAGAACTCTTAATTAGTTCATCTAACAAGTATTCTTTATTATATCTAATAATTTTATAATTTCTATCATTTTGTCTCCAATGTTTTACAGATAATTTTAGAAAATTCATAAGACTTTCTTCGTCAGTTTCATTCCCATTATAAAACTGAGTAAGGTCTTTATTATTTATTACTTGCAAATCATATGACATCGTAGACATTTATATGATTTAATATATATTTGTCTTTAACTTAATTTTATAATCATTTTTTAACAATAAGATATAGTTAAATATAAAAATTTCTACTATAAATATAAGGTAATGTCACAGGAACCAGAAAATAAAGCAAATGAAGAAAATGAAGAAAAAATATCATTAAATATTCAATTAGGAGATATTATTCAAATAAAAGCACCAGTTGAAGAAGAAATACATGATAAAATATTTTTGGTTAAATATATTGATAAAGATATTATTAGTATTTTATCTGTTGATGATCCGACATTTACATATAATTTGATTGTTAATGAAGATGGTACATTAAGAAACCAATCCATTGTAGCAATTGATATTTTAAGCAGTGATGAAAAACAAGGATATTCTAGACAAAATGGTCTTTTACCAGGTGTATGGGTAGATGTTACATTTGGAGGAGATTTGCCTACGATTATTACTGGGTTCATTTCTAATTTAGAAGAAGATATGATAGAAATACAAACATATCCTGACAATGAAAAAATATATTTAGATTTTGCTTACAAAGGATTGCCTCAAGATTTGCCAATTGAAACGATTAATATAAGAGAACCTCCTGCAGAAGTAAAGAAAAAAACTCCTTACGAAGATGAAGGCCAAATGGAAGACCAAATGGAAGGCCAAATGGAAGGCCAAATGGAAGGCCAAATGCAAGGCCAAATGCAAGGCCAAATGGAAGGCCAAATGGAAGGCCAATTTGATGACCAATTTGATGACCAAATGGAAGAAGAATCTAAATCAGTAGAAGAATTGCCCATTGGCGAAGTAAGAAAACAAATTAGAGAGTTATTATTAAATGTAAATGACATTGTAATTGGCGAAAATCTGGGAGAATTTAATCAGATAATAGATCTACCTGAAAGTGAACAGCGTTTCGGCATAGATAAACAAACATCAGATTTACTTGACGAATTACTATCATCCGTTCCAAATACACAACGAACTACTTCGGTTTTGAACAACATACATAAGATGATAGAACGTTTCAAACAATTGCGTCAAGAATTCTCTAATTTTGATGAATATGGTAATGCAGATATGCCAATGTCACAAGGAGCCAATTATAAACCTCTCGTTAAGTCACTTAAAGAACTTAATAAAAAACTTTACTGGATACTACCTGTATGTAAAAATAAAAAGAAAGTTTACGACGTAGATGTTGACACTCAACAAGAATATGGTGATATAGTTCCTTTAACCCTAGCAGAAACCCGAATTGCAGAAACCGACATTATAAATACTTATAGAACTAATCGCACGACTGATACAAGTGAAACTAATAAATATGCTTCATTAATTAATAGTTTGAACCCATATCTAACTCCGTTCGAAAATCCAAATTATCAAGAATTTAGTATTACTTCACAACAAGTAAATGACAATTTTGCTGCTATAATTGACAATTTAGAAGAATTGCAGTCATCGGTTGTTAAAAATGATAATGTATTAAGACGAAAATTTGTTATACAAACATATAACTTAGGTTTATCAAAACTACAAAACGTTCAAACAACTAGCAGAAAAATATATTTTAAAAGAACTCCATTAACTCCAAATGATACCATTGTCATAAATGGATTTATTACACTACCAGAGCCAACTATCATTTATTCACATATTAACTTACCATCTACAAATATTCTTATTAAATCTAATCTAAATCAGCATAATTTAAATTATTGGCAGTT
>Ga0210003_1004957_pt1 | contig 10347 bp, 16 predicted proteins | sample LantaG_FD_182804 | JGI IMG/M metagenome (GOLD analysis project Ga0210003, IMG submission 182804) | Deep subsurface microbial communities from Baltic Sea to uncover new lineages of life (NeLLi) - Landsort_02402 metaG (SPAdes) (version 2) | ecosystem: Environmental > Aquatic > Marine > Oceanic >...
CTTACGGATTATTGCCTTTGCCCACATATCAATAGCGAGGGCTTCGGCTTCTGTTCCAAACAAGGAACGAAGGTCGTCCCAACGTCCAAGCTCAGGAATCTGAAAGACATTGACATTAATCCAATCAGGCTCTGTCTCAGCAACCCACTTCACACACTCACGGAATGCGGAACGGTTACCTGCCCCACCACGGCAGTCGCGGAGCCAGAACAAAAGCTTCATAGCTATCTCACGGTCACCTGAGCACCATACTGCTTTGAATAGGTCTAGAGCACTGGATTCATTGGCGTAGAAGGACTTCTTGCCTTTTGCCTTCTTTGAGAAAACAGAACCAGCCTTTGAGAAAAATTCTACGGCGTTGTTGAGGGAGTGGTCGTACTGAACTGCGCCTTCATTTGTAGTAGTCTTAGCCATGATGGGCCTCCAACGTTAAGGTTACAGATTGGGATTGTTTGCTTTTCAAGAGCTTTTAATGCTGAACCCAATCTTCAAATCTTACAATCAATATTAGTAAATCAAAACAGAATGTACTTTTATCTTTTCCATTGATATTTTAGTGCTGTAGACATCCTTCATTTGATTTATACTTATCATAACATATTACGGATATATTGTCAATACTTTTGAATAAAAAATGTCAACAGGATGCGAGAAAGTTTACATTTTAAGGAGTGTGGCTTTCAAATGCTCCTTGTTAGAAAATCAGAATCACCGATTAAAGTGTCTGATATAACCAACATTATAGTAACGTTTTCACGTATGATTTTTGTTTGCTGTAGTCATCCTTCACGACATTTCTGAAACAAAAATTCTCAGAGTGGTTAAACGATTTCTTTTAGGGCTAATCATCTTACTGAACAAAAGCCCACCAAAGTCTTTTACACCCAAGACTGTGGCAAAGAAGGGTTCCTTTTTATACCTTGTATAATTTGGATTGCTGAACCCACTCTTCTGAATATGAATGTATTTCAAAGAACATTATAATTATAACATCTTACCGAACGAATGTCAAGTTATTCTTCAGTATTAGTAGTAGTATCGGTATCTTCTACTTCTTCCTCGGCATCATAACCATCATCATCCATAAATTTAACGTAGTCGTCATCGTCTACAAGACTTTCAAGACCTTTATCACCAAGCTCTTTATTTGAGAACTTTTTACCTTTACCATAAGACATATGGGTTGGTTCTATAAAAGTTTCCTCTTCATCTTCATTTATTTTTCCAAGAAGACTATTGGCTTTCTTAAGATATTTTTCGTTTAAGTTCATAATAAATCCTTATTCTGGAAGCGGTCCAATCGCATCATGTAGAACTTTTGCTAGTTCTGGTTCTTCTTCCGATAATACTTCTATAAGAGCAGCAAGGACTTCATTTGCTCCTTGTTCCATAACCATCTTATAAAGATGTTGTTTAACCACTGGGTTACCTTGGGTTTCTTCTTCTTCTTCACCGCCCATAAAGGCATCGGCTCTTTTCATATAGTTTTCTTTAATATTCATTGTATCTCCTTACACGTCAAGATTTAGTTTTCTTACAAGCTCTTCTGCTCTTAAAGAAACAATTGGTTTTTTAGACAATTCGTCGACAAGTTTACTATGAGAAAATTCATCGCCTGTTGTAATATTAAGATTTTCTTTTAAAGCATCCATAAGAACCTTCTGAGTCTTTTCGTCAAGATTGTCAAAGAAAATATCAACTTGTTCAGCTTGACCTTCTTCTGGTTCACCTTCAACTTCAGGAGAATTTGTTTCGTCTTCCGGATTAGATTCTGGGGGATTTGCTTCTTCATCCTCAGGTGCTTCACCGAGCAATCTTGACATAAGATTGTTTGCTCTATTGAAATAATTTTCTTTTAGGTTTTTCATCTTTCCTCTCTTTTATTCTGGAGCGTCTACAACTTCAATATCGTATTTTGTAAGCAATTTATATTTATCGACGATTTCTTCACCTTTATTATCAAAAGCAATATAAAAATTTCCGCCTTTTCCTTCGTATACAAAAATAGTTCCATTATTCCTTGTAAGAAATCTCCAACCATTTACAACTTTTTCACTAGGTTTTACTGGACTGACTGTTTTAATATCGGGTTTGATTTCATAAAAGAGTTCACCAAAAGCATCTTCTTCTTCTGGTGTTGGGTTAGAATTATTTTTTAATTGTAATTCTATTTCATTTTCAACATCTGCCGATTTCTGATTTTTTTCTTTTTGTGATAAGTCGTTTACTTGCTTCTGTAGTTCCTCATCTTGATTACCGTTTTTATCAACAGCAATATCATTATCCTTAAGAGTAAGTATTTCATTATCAGGAGATACTTTAAAAGATCCACTTTTAAGTTTTTTTACAAGAAGCCATTTTTCTCCATCCTTAGTAACATATCTATCTTTTTCTTCAAGAACTTCTTCATTAAACATATCAAAAAGACTAAAAGAATTATTTGATGCTGCTAATTTAATTTTTCTAGGTTCTGGTGCAAGTCTTGAAAACATTTTTTTATCAATTTCATATTTTTTCATTCCTGGTTTTTCTTCTTTACTAGTTGCTTCTTCATCGCCTTTAAGACTATAATCTTGAAAAGACATTCCGTGAATAAGTCTAAATGCTCTTTCAGCCTTCGCGTCAAGACCCATAGCGAATTTTCTTTTCTTTCCATCCTCACCGACTGGTAAGTTCATAAAGAAAATTTTTCCACCATTGTTAAGAATATACACGTTCATTTCAGGCTGAATTGCGGCTTCCATATCGACTTGATTTAATGAACTATCATACTTAGCAAGAATATCAACGAATTTATCTTTACTGAATTCACCAAGAACACCAATTTTAAGGTCTTTAACTTCAAACTTTTTCTTTGGACCAAGCTTAGTCTTTTGTGATTTCCAATTAGCGTATTGTCTAACTGACTGCTGGTATGTTTTTTGGTCTATTGGTTTTAATTCTTTCAACCAATTTGGCTCAAATGCTATTGTTTTAGTTCTTCCAAGAGCACCACGAGCTAAGTTAGCTAATCCTCTACCAACTCCTTTAGCTGCCGCTTTAGCAACACCAGCAACACCAGCATCTTTAATATCAGCAGCCACATCGCTAAGTTTTTCATCGATTTTTGATTCTACAAAATAATGATTTTTAAAATCCATTTTTACTCCAAAGTGTCTATTGTGCCTTGTTTCCAACTAATAGGAGATGTATCACCTGGGTGACTTCTCCAATAATTTAACATATCTATATTTTCTGCCCAGTCGTAAGTGTCACGGCTATCAAATGCTATAAAAGAGTTCTCTTCATCACCAGTATCAATAAGATAGACGTTATGACCTTCCTTATCTGAGTATTTATATCCATTGTAACCAGTTCTTGCGTTTTCATATCTACCACGAACAAATTTGTTAAAGAAAGGATAGTTCCCGACTTTTGTCAATCCACCCTTTCTGCCTGTTCCCCATATCTTTTGTAAAGCTTCAAATTCATCAATAGAAATATCCATAAGACCGATTTCACTATCTTCTTCTGCTTGGGATTCCAATGGTTCTATTTCTTTTTGAATTTTTTGAATTTCACGGAAGGGGTTTACATCTAATTTACTTCTGGTGACAAGGGTCGAACTTTTCTTTGAGTCTGCGGCAATCTGCTGAAGTGTTGTTCCAATATTAAGTCTAAAGAAATCGTTGCCTTTTGAACTTGTAGCAATATATCTTCTGACCATTCCTTCAGAATCTTCGGTTGTTATAAAGGCTATTTTTCCACCATTACTTAATTCGTAAACGATTGAAGCAATTGGGTCACCCTCAAGACGTTGAAGTCCGCTGTCAATTTCACCTTCAAGAATGTTCTTGACATAAAGTTTTCCAAATTCTTGTTTGATTCTTTTCTTTGGAGTAGATGTTGACTTGCCTGATTTCCTTTTACCTTGGTCTTCAATTTTTAAAACTTTTACAACTTCCCTTCTAATATCGTCTTTGTATCTATTAAAATGGGTTTGGTCTATTGGTACAATAATCTTATAAGGGCCTTTACCAATGTCAATACCTGTCTTCCTATGTTTCAAAAGATTTGAAGTTAGCGACCTTCTAACATCTGAAAGGAACTTCTCTTGAAAATAATGTTCAGTAAAAGTTTGCATTTATTTTTATCTCTCTGTATTGTAAGGGATTGGGGAGAAATCCCTCCCCTAATCCGTTTTTAATTCGACGTTCCAATATATAAAGTTTACCCACTTTTTATTATTTATGACTTTGCCCATTCCTTTCATACGTTTAATGACACCCGAGTTGAAATCTTCAGCAAGAACAGGAGCGAAAGGTCTTTGAATGAGTTTCATTCCGGCTTCTTCTGGAGTTCTATTATCCTTTTTAGAATTACACTTTAAGCAACTCACGACAATATTTTGCCAAGTAGTCTTTCCACCACGCGATTTTGGAATAACGTGGTCAAAAGTGAACTTGTTACGGGAGACTTCTTCTCCACAGTACATACAAATTCCACCGTCTCTTTCGTAAACATTCTGACGAGTGAAGCTTTCGAAGAATCTCATATCCTTCTTTGGGTTCACAAATTCAAGAAGTCGGATAACAGCAGGCATTTCCATTGCTGTCTTCCAAGAATCTAAATTAGCATCGTATATGGAATGAATGAAATTATCATTTACACCAATATAGTCAGGCTTGGAAAAACGGTTACCAGTGTGAAGAACTCTGTCTTCATACGTGTCAAGTACTTCGGCCTTTTTCTTACTCCAAAGGTCGACGGCTTCCTCCCAGTTGATAATACCTATAGGCATATATGCGGCATTTAGCTTTAAACACTCATTCATAATTTCTTCTCCATTTTTTACCGTTTTCAAATCTACTACATATACATAAATTTTTAATATTACCAATTATCAATGGATCAATTTTATTTTGAAACCCAAAAATCACGCTAATTTTATGATCGATTGTTGGTTGTAATTTATTAGTTCGTATATCTTTATTAGGAAATGATTTTTTAAAATCTTCATTAACTAATAATTTTTCACCAGTATAGAAATCTTTACCATCCCATTGTTCAAAAATTTGTTTTTTCCATTTTTTAGTTTCAATATTTACTTTCTTATAATAAATTTCTTTTTCGTTTAAGCATTCAATTGGCGTCCATTCATAATTTTCTTCCATATATTTTCTATGTAAATCCGTTTGAACAAACGAATTTTTACCGTACTTTCTAAAATTATTTTCATCCCTTTTTTTAATAACATTTTTTGATTGTGTTGGATGTTCACATCCATATCTTTCTAAATTTGTTTTCTTGGCTTTATCTAAGTTATTAAAATTTTTATTTCCATATTTTTTTAATTTAGTTTTTTTGTTTTTCTCAGAGTTATTAAAATTTTCATCTCCATATCTTTCTAACTTTGTATTTTTTTCTTTTTGTTTAAATAATTCTGACTGTTTAGGGTGTTCACATCCATATCTTTCTAAATTTGTTTTCTTGGCTTTATCTTGAACATCTTTATCTAGTCTAGCACATTTAGACGAACAATGTTTTTGATAACCCCTTATACTATCTAAAAATGATGTTTTATATCCACATTTACAAACATCTTCATCTTCTTTTTTCAAAAATTTATCATAATATTCTTTAGCACTCAAATTATGAGATTTACAAGTATGAACAGTTAAAGAAACTCTTGTTTTAAATTCTCTTTCACATATCTTACATTTTTCCATAAATACTCCTTTTAAAGTATTTATAGTTTTTGATGTAAATTGCGTTTAGTTTTTTTACATTAAAGAAACATTTTTCTAAATTCTTTGAAGTCTACGCCCTCACCTAAAGAAAACTTTAATTTTGGATTTACATTTACTCCCAACTCAATTAAAAATTCCCTACATAAAAGTACTGGTGCGAGTTGACCGGGTCTTTCATCTAATGTGAATATAACGTCTTTATGAGTTGAACCGTTAAAATCAACATCAAATTTAACTGTCGGTCTTTTATCTACGAAGTCTCTTACACCACCAACATTTACTTCTACGAAACCTTGTAACTTCTTTACGATTTTCTTACCTCCAGTTCTGAATGAAACAATGTCTTCAATGACTTTCATATCTTCGGCATTTAGCACATTGTACATCCCATTACCAGTGTCGGCAGTCGCATCTAATTTAATTCCCAATTCGGGAAGAAAAATCTTTTCTAAGTAACCAATTTCTTTTGCTTGTTTACGCCAATTATTCTTATCTGCGATATAGTCCAAAAGAACTTCAATAACATTCAATCCAGTTGCCTTTTGCATTCCTTTGCTTCCGGGTGATGCGTTAACCTCAATAACATAAGGTTTCCCATCAACCATCATATGATCAACTCCACAAAAGAAAGTTCCACAAAGTCTAGCAGAATCTAAAATAATTTTTTGTTCTTCTTTTGAAAGTTCATATGTTTCAACCGAACCACCCAAAGAAAAATTACTTCTAAAGTCTCCTTTAATCTTACATCTTTTCATACAAGATATAATCTTTCCATCAAGAACTATTGTTCTTACATCAAAATCACTTTCTAGAAATTCTTGAAGAAGTAATTGAGCTCTATGTTTCCAAAGAGATTGAAGAACTCCTACCAAGCTTTCCTTTGAATCAATTCTGCTTACACCTATACCAGCACTTCCTCTCAATGTTTTGACAATTATTGGGAACTGACTTCCTACCTTTACAAGAGCTTCATCTAATTCTTTGATGTTATTAATCAGACAAGTCCTCGGAACAGGCACACCACCAACCATTAACTTAACAGTCGTGTTGTATTTGTTAGCACAAAGAGCAATAGCATCTTTATTGTTTATTACAAAGACTCCTTTTGACTCAAGATAAGTCAAAAAGGATGAAATCGTTTGGTCGTGTATAACCGAGCCTCTAATTATTACAACAGTATTATCAGGGTCAAGTTCAACCGTACGTTTTGACTTAACATCTCTTATAACAATGTTTGGGCTATCTTGGTCCAAGTCCGAAACATATGCTGAACCAGGAATCAGAACTGGATAGAATGGAAACCCTCTACGCTCACAAGCATTTTTAATCTTCTTTGCGGAAGGATATAACCCATCCGAATCAGTCGGATTTCTTTCTGTAAGAGCAATGACATTAATTTTCTTGTCTTGCTTCTTGTCTATAAATTCCTTTAGCACGTTTATTCCTTTTGTATTAAAAGTCAACTATTTATATAGTTATTTATACTTTTTATCCCATGCTTCTATTCTATCAATCAATTCAGATAATTCTATAGATGACTTCCAAGCCTTTTCGTGATTATCTTCAAAAAGCATTAGTTGACAATTAGCCGGATGTCCTATGATTTTTGGAGAAATATCTTTCTTCCATCCATAACTTATTGAAAGCATATGGTCACGGGAAACACCGTTGGGATTATTTTTATTCAAATACCAACCATAATCATCAATTAAGTTCAGTTCAAATTCTTTTGGGTACTTTTCAACATCAAATGTGAACTTACACATTCTACTATAATCTTTATAAGTAATCTTTTTTCTTTTTTTTATTCTATGCGGTGTCTTAGGTTTGTTAAATTTTTTTAGCACACGAGATTTCCTCAGGTTTTAAACCTTAGTTCATCTCAATATATTTATTAACAATTAGAACTGTATAAAATCAGTTAAAATACCATTTTCATTTTTTATGGAATTATCTAAAACATTATAATTTTCGATTATCTTTTTAGATTTTATCACATATTCTTCGTTTAAATCTATACCAATGTATTTTCTTTTAGTAATTTTAGCTTGAATAGCAGTCGTACCAGAACCGGAAAATGGATCAAGAATAACATCACCTTCATTACTCCAAGAAATAATATGATCACAAGCAAGCTTAGAAGGAAATACGGCAGGATGCCAATTAAATTCTTTTATATCTCTTCCAGAAGACTGTTCTGGATTAATTTCCCAAACATTAGGTCTTCTTCCAAATTCCTCTACTGCGAATGTAAATGTATCACAAACAGTATAACCATCATCAGTCTCTCTTTTATTTTTATCCCTAGCCCACTGGCTTTTATTAGGATTGTAACTTTTGTTTTTCTTATCCTTGATGAAATGAATGGCTTTGGGTTTTCCCTTTGACAAGATAAACATATACTCAAAAGTCTGATGGTATCTAGTTTGGTCTGGAAATCTAACACCAGGCTTTTTGTAAATCATTGTATCGTGAAGATTGAAACCAATATCTTGGAAATATAAAGCCATTCTAAATGAATTTCCTGTTTCGGTTGTACCACCATCAAATCCTTCAACAGTCTGGTCGTTGACATTCCATACAACTATTCCACCCGTTTTTGTAACTCTAAACAATTGATTAGCCAATTCCTCAAAAGGAAAAGAATATTTTCCAATTAGTTTTTGTTTTGTATCAAGCTTTTTGTTATAGTTTCTGATACCATCGTAGGGCGGACTAGTTACTGTCAAGTCAATACACTCTTCTGGGAATTTGGATAAAGTCTCAACATTGCTTCCCAAAATAATGTCATTCAAACAACTATTGAAGTAATCTTTCATTTACAAACTCCTTGAACAGATATTATAATATTTGTATATATTATAACATCTTATCATTCAAATGTCAATATCTACAACCTGATTTACCGTAAAAAATTTGACTTTCTGTTTACCAGTCCCGATTGAGACTCCCGTTGTTTCATCAATTTTAGTATATGTACCACCATGAAATTTGAAGTTTTTACCGATAGTTATATGACCAAAAGTATCCATGATAACCTCCTAGAGTTCTGGTATTTTAACATTCAGAGACTCTTCAAGCCATTTGGCTACGAGTCTCCTGTGACAAAACTTGCTGGGAGACTCCCAGCATAACAAAACAGAATACTTTAAATCTTGATAGACTTGCTCAGGGTCTAACGGAAAAAGGATTTCCTCTACATACCTTTCGGTGTAAAGGTGTATATCATTTTTCTTTTTATAGTATGAGATTATTTCCCATGTTGGTGCTAGCGGTAAGAATTCGAGACCTTTATAAAAGTCTGGTGCTTTGAGGGCTATAGAAACAGCATTTGGTAATTCAGAAGAGATAGCAAAATACGAAGTCTGCATCTTTATCCTTTGCTATAATTAAACAAAAATGGCGGAGGATGAGGGATTTGAACCCCCACACGTTTTACCGCGCCTGTCTTCCAAACAGGTGCCATACCATTAGGCGAATCCTCCATAGAAGTATTTATATCTGATAATTATTTTCTTGGAATCCAATTAGAAAAATTATTATAAGGACATCCAATACATAATGTTGAAAGAGTTGTTCTTCCACAATTATGACAAGCATTTTTTGGAGTATCACACATACAATATAAAATTTCTATTGATTCGTTCATATCGTTTCCTTAGAGTATTTTTGTTTGTATTTTTGAAAAAAGTCTCTAAGGAACTTATCTTGTTCTTTTCTTGACATTTTTGAAATATTTATATTCCAAATTATTGGTTTACCGTTACACATTCTTCCACTTAAAGCATCACGAGCATCTTGTGTTTGTTCATGTGATTGTATTGATTCTTGAAAAGTTATCATATTGTTTCATTACCCAAGAACCAGTTTGATTTTTCAATAATTGTTCTTTTATCTTCCTTGATTTTAACAATCTCACACTCTTTTAAATTTTTAGGAGTTTTTAAGATTTTTAAAAAAAGTTGTTGTTCATTTTCATTTAATGATTCAATTTCATGTTTACAAAAGAAACAACTGTCAACAAATCCACCAACGAAAGCTATACATTTTTCAAATCCTTTTGGAACTTGTTTTCTATAAAAAATATTAGCATCTAAACCATTTAATTTATGATATAAATTTTCTTTACCTGTTGTCATTGTACTTGAACATATTTCAGTTAATTTCAATTTCATATAAACTCCTTTAATGGAGGAAGAGGTGGGACTCGAACCCACATAGGTTATTTCACCCAATACTGATTTCGAATCAAGCTTGACTATTCCCCACTGTCAACTCTTCCATTATTTGTTTCTTTCCGTCTTGTCTTTCCGTCTTCTTATTGATGATGTCAATTTCCCACCAATTAACGTAGCCTTTTGGAGGATGATTATCTTCGTAATTATGATGCCTGTATTGTCTTCCAAAAGGTTTCATAAGACTTTCCAGTTCTTCAAAATTGGTACTCCGAGTGGGATTCGAACCCACACCTTTATAGGACTTAAATCTATCGCCTCTTCCGTTGGGCTACCGGAGCATTGGTATTAAAATTTGGTACTCTGAGTGGGATTCGAACCCACAAATGTCGCAGTTTTTGAAACTACCGCCTTTACCAAGTTAGGCTACCAGAGCATTATTT